>Ga0074197_1000464_pt1 | contig 50770 bp, 39 predicted proteins | sample EPASupsiteSAE305_FD_64526 | JGI IMG/M metagenome (GOLD analysis project Ga0074197, IMG submission 64526) | Bioremediated contaminated groundwater microbial communities from EPA Superfund site, New Mexico - SAE3-05 reassembly with SPADES | ecosystem: Environmental > Aquatic > Deep subsurface >...
TATGAGCGTATTCAGCTCAAAACAAAGCTGACACCCTACGAGAAACGGTGCCAGCTTGCGTAATCAAAAGATATTCTACGATAGGGCTTTTCTTTCTTTGTCTAATCGCCGGGGTTCAATCCATCTAATGGGGGTTTTTTTTATTTATTTATATTTATAAATTAGACCCTAACTACTGTGACAAGCTTAAGACAAGCAGCATAATATAATATTAGATTAGGACACTAATCTTATGAAGATCTTAGTCTAGACGAGGTGATTTTCTTTGGAAACCCGCTATATCACAGAATTCTGTTACAACCAATTAATTTATCAAGAAAAATATTGCCCATATATTATATGCATTGTATTACCTTAAAAGGAGGGAAAAAATAAATGGCAAATGCCGTAAGTTATGAACTACTAGTAGCAAAATTGCCTTATAAAGGTCAATTCGCTACAAGTGCAGCATTAATAGCTGCATATCCTGATGGGTCTTTAGCAGACTATGCTTATGTTACAGCGACCAGCTCGTATTGGTATTGGAATGCCGCGCTGGGAACTCCTGCCTGGGTTAATCAACAGATAACCGAGACAGCATATGCTGCATTAAGCACTGCAGAAAAAGCAGCTGTACCGTATATTGTAATACCTGATTAAGAAAAAGATAAGTTATGAGATGGACAAGTGTATCAATCAAGACTGCACCATTTACTACGACATATATAGGGGTTTAGTCATAGTTTAGCAACTACAGCAAGCGCTACAGATGTACCATCTTATATCTAAATACATATTAAGCAAAATAAACCCCTATAATGGGGGTTTATTTATTTAATGATTAAATTATATCTACCGAAAACTATTTTCTGTAGCAAGCTTAAGACAAGCAGCATAATATAATATTAGATTAGGACCCTAATCTTATGAAGACCTTAGTCTAGACGAGGTGATTTTCTTTGGAAACCCGCTATATCACAGAATTCTGTTACAACCAATTAAGTTATCAAGAAAAATATTGCCCATATATTATGTGGATTATATTACCTTAAAAGGAGGGAAAAATAAATGGCAAACGCCGCAAGTTATGAACTACTAATATCAAAGCTGGTTTATTTAGGTGAATTCGCTACGAGTGCCGCGTTAATAGCTGCATATCCTACAGCGTCTTTAGCTGACTATGCTTATGTTACAGCGACTAGCTCGTATTGGTATTGGAATGCCGCGCTGGGAACTCCTGCCTGGGTTAATCAACAGATAACCGAGACAGCTTATGCTGCATTAAGCACTGCAGAAAAAGCAGCTGTACCGTATATCGTAATACCTGATTAATAAAAAAGATAAGCTATGAGATGGACAAGTGTATCAATCAAGACTGCCCATATGTCGGGAAGTGGTCATGGCGTAGCAACCTACAGCAAGCGCTACAGATGTACCATCTTATATACAAATACATATTAACCAAAATAAACCCCCATTATGGGGGTTTATTTATTTCGTTTTAAATTATATATAATATATTTCTATAATAGCAAATTTTTATAGGCATAGTCTGGTTGGTAATTTAGTCAGCCGGCTAAGTTTTCCAAACCATTATGGATCTGTTTTTACTTCCAGGACATCCAAAAAAAACATCGTTATTGGTATGCCTACAATAAGTCCCCATGTGCCCAGAAAATGTTGCGATAAGATAAGAACTAAAAAGGTAATAAAAACAGGCAGCTTCGTATGATGAGACATAATATTCGGGTTAAGTATATAACTTTCAAGAACATGCAGAATTACAATCATGATAATCATATAAAGGACATAGTTGATACCACCAATACTGTATGCGATAATAGACAACGGTAAAATCGAGACTATAACTCCCGCTACTGGAATCATCCCTAATACAAAAATCATAATAAACAATCCGATAGTATTAGGAAATCCTAAAAGCGAAAGAAAAATTACTGAAAGTACAGAATTAATCAATGAAATCAAAATCTGGGCTTGTATCACCTTACCAAAGGAGTTTGTAAATTTCACTCCAAAATATTGTAGCTCATCATAAAGCCAATATATTTTACTATGTTTAAACTTCCTGAAAAAATCCATGATTTTTTCTTTTTGAAGTAAAAAGAACATACTTAGCACCAGAGCCATAATAACATTGATGCTAACATTACTAATATTGCCAATGATATCGATCAATTCCACGCCGTTGTTTTTCAGGTAATTTTGCAGATCTATTTTTTGAAAATAACCATAGAGATAATCCAATACAGCATTATTTGTTTTAGTTGTAATATCATAATTCGATATAAAATCGGTCGCTGATTTTACAATATCGGTGGTTTGTTGAATAATTTTAGGCACATAGATATAAACCAGGAGAAATAATAAACTTATAATTACAAGATATAGCAATATAATGATAACTTTCCTGTTTATCTTGAGCAGTCTATAAATAAAATTTTGAGCCGAATTAACGAGGTAAATAAATATAAACGCAAGCAAAAACATCGTAAGCTGCCCTCTAAGAAAATATAATATGATGCCTATTAAAAGCAGCACAAATATTCTCTTTACAAACGGCCTTTTGAAAAAATCAATGATAATTTCCATATTTCATCCTTAAATCAATCTTTTAGCAGATTATATTTTAATAGGAATTAGCAGACAACAACAATTTAATAATAACACCATTTAAGCAAAATACCAAATATATATACGCGCCCCATAAATATAAAGCAATTTGATATGGGGTTTTTATTTTAGAAAAAGACCTACTCCCCAAAAACAAAATCAGGTCAATTCAAGTTTTGCCAGAAGTTACCCATCTGTGCATATATAGGAGCAAATTCCGGATTTTTTTGCTCTTTATCCAAAGCCATAAGCTCAAAGGCATCCTCTCTGGCTTCTTCCAGTATCCTGCCATCCTGGAAAAGATTAGCTACTCTTAGTTCCGGCAGACCATGCTGGCGGATACCAAAAAATTCGCCTGGTCCCCGCAGCTTCAGATCGGCCTCGGCGATCATGAAGCCGTCTTCGCTCTCGCTCATGATCTTTAGCCGCTCCTTGGCTACTTGCGAATGTGAATCACTCATTAAAACACAAAAAGATTGCTCAGCTCCCCTGCCGATACGCCCCCGTAATTGGTGGAGCTGTGCTAAACCGAAGCGTTCGGCGTCTCGAATCAGCATCACCGTTGCATTAGGGATGTCGATGCCGACTTCGATAACAGTTGTAGAAACAAGTATATTTATTTCCCCAGCACAAAGCTCCTGCATGATCTTTTCCTTTTCCTTTGGCTTCATCCGCCCATGTAAAAGCCCCACTTTCCTTTTAGTAAAGACATCATTTTGCAGATGGGCAGCCAATTCTTCCGCGCTTTCCAGGTCCAGCTTTTCCGATTCTTCCACTAAAGGACATATCACAAATATCTGCCTGCCTTTAGCCATTTCTTTTTCTAAGAAGGCAAATATCCTGTCCTCATATTCGTAGGAAACGGCATAAGTCTTGATCTTTTTGCGGCCCGGAGGCAGTTCGTCAATAACCGAAAGATTGAGGTCGCCATAAAGGGTCAAAGCCAGGGTACGCGGAATAGGCGTCGCCGTCATCACCAAAACATCTGGCGACTCTCCTTTATCACCCAACATCGCTCTTTGCATAACGCCAAAACGATGCTGCTCATCGGTTATAGCTAAGCCCAGGCGGGCAAAATTGACATTAGACTGGATGAGGGTATGCGTGCCGATCAATAAATCTAATTGACCTTCGGCAGCAGCCTGTAAAATCTCCTGCCGCTGTGCTTTGCTAGTGCTTCCAGTGAGGAGTCCTACCTTTAAGCCTAGAGAGGCTAGGATAGGGCTTAAAGAACGCGCATGTTGCTGGGCCAATATCTCGGTGGGAGCCATCAATGCCGATTGATAGCCGCCCGCTGCCGCCTTACAGACAGCTGCTCCAGCGACAATAGTTTTGCCTGAACCGACATCACCCTGGACAAGGCGGGCCATCACTTCCGGTCTTTCCATATCGGCATATATTTCACCGACCACCCTTTGCTGCGCTCCGGTCAGGTTAAAAGGCAAAGTCGATGTAAATCTTTCTAAAATATCAGGGGCAGAGCTATGCGCTATACCAGCTTTAGCATGCAGCCCGCCGTTTTTGATCAAAGTCAGCTGTAAAAGTAAAAATTCTTCATAGGCCATGCGCCGATGGGCCATTTCCTGCTTGGCAAAAGAATCAGGAAAATGCAAAGACTCCACCGTCTCCTTGCGCCCCATTAGAGAACGCTTTTCCAGAATAAATGAAGGGATGACTTCCCCAATCAGATGTCCGTATTTTTGCCAGGCTAGGGTGATAACATTACGCAGCGTTTTTTGATTTAGGTTTTCCGTTAATCGATATATTCCTACGATCTTTCCCTGGCGGTCTCCCTCGTCCTCTATCCATTCATAATCTTGTACCTGCAGTTGAACTTGTCCATATTTACGTTCCACACGCCCACGCACCATGATTTCCCGGCCTGGGATAAGTTGTTTTTGTAAAAAACTCTGATTGAACCAAATGGCGGGAATAATACCACTGTCATCTTGTATCCAGGCTTTGAGGATAACCATGCGGGGCCGTGGACGCAAGACATCCAGTTTAATGATCTTTCCCCGCACCGAGACCAAAGAGTCAATCGGCGCTTGGGCGATCAAAGTAATGCTGCGCCTGTCCTGATATTCCCTGGGGAAAAAGAAAAGCAAATCGCCAATGTTATGGATACCCATATTCTGAAAAAGGGCGGCCCTTTTCGGCCCCACGCCTTTCATATATTGGATAGGCATGTCCAAAGAAGCCTCGCGGTTACTCTTGGGAGCCAAGGAAACCGACAACGCTTCTTCCTCTTTTTCGGCAGGCAATAAGGCCAACTCCTGATAAATTGCCAGCAGTAAATCAGGCCTCTGCTGCAAAGAGGCCTCGCTATAGGCTACAGCCAGCTCTTCCAGACGTGCATGCTGTTTCTCTTGCGCCAAGGCCACCAAATAAAGGCCAAACCCGCCAAAAACAGAGCTGTCATTATATCCAGATTTTTCTTCTTTTTTGATTAGATTTTTCAGATCCATTGCATCCTCTTAATATTTGATAAATCTATTGTAATATAACTTCACCATCATTACTAATCTTATATGGAAGATTCAATATTTTTTCTTGAGAACCCTCCGAATCCATATAAACTAATTCATTGCCTTGAATTGATTTTAATTTATAAGGATCAAGTTGAACGTTATATATAAATTTAATATTTTGCGTCAATATATCATATATATATATTCCTCTTAAACCATAGAACATTATGTTGCGTTCATTTACCCATAAAATGTTACTAAGTACTTGCCCATATTCATATAAATTCTGATCCAACAAATAGTCTGCCTTACTTCTATCCAAATATTGAATTCCGATAACATAGCTATCTGTATCTGGAACGTACAAATTTAGTAATGTTTTACTACCATCAGGAGAATCTACTTTTTCCTCCAAACCAATGTCTAAAAAATAATAAAAACTATCTTTCTGTCCTATTCTATCCTTTTCATGTTCAAAAACCAAATCTTTATCTAAATATAATTCAAAAAATACTTCTTTTGAGTCTATAACAATATTTTCATTATTTGTAAATAAAAAGGCTTTTGTAACATATCCCGAATAATTTCCGTAGATTTCAAAAGACAGACCTGAATATTCTTCATCAGGATTCTGATAATGTACAATTAACCCTCTTGAACTATAGTCGAATTCTTGTTGACAGCCACTGGCAAGATAATTATCATATTGCCCAAGATATTTTTCCAAAACTTCTTCAATTGGAAAATTTAATTTATCATCATAATTATTAAATTCCTCAATTACTTTATTCAAACCATCTTTATCAAAATCTGCATCTCTGCGGTACACCGATACCTCTTTTATAGAATCTTTTCCAACAAAGAAAATATAATAGTTGTCCTCTTTATAACCTATCAGATTTAAACTCTTTTCCTGAAATTGCGGCTGGCCTAAATCAGTAATAACCTGGTCCATTGACGTATTCATATTTATCCCCGGAATTATATCTTCTGTATATTTTTCATGGAAGACCACATTAAACAATTTATTATTCAAATATCTGACATCAAATCCTTTGTTAAAATAAATATCGCTAAAAAGAAAAGTACTGTCAGTATCTCCTAATATTTGCCTGATATTGCTTTCCGACCAATTATTTTCAATCAATTGGTCAGTAAATGAATTCTCATCCAAATTATTATCCAGAACTACTTTTTCCGTTTTATCTCCCATAACACTTTCACCGATTCCGGCGCATGCTGTTAATAAAACGGTAACAAATAACAGGCAAGTTATCAACAACACTTTTTTCTTTATGTACATAAATAACATCCCTTCCTAAAACCCTACTCGAGAGATAATTTAACGCATACAAAAAGCTTTTATCTAGAATTATTCAATTATCAAAAAACACTTCTCCATTTTTATTTATTTTATAATTTATCTTATATGTATTTTTGTCTTCTAGATCTGCGAAATTCCTATATGTAATTATTCCATCCTTTACAGATAGTATTTCTATTACAAGCCACCTATTGTCTACATAAAAAGATTTTATAGTCTTAGATATCAGATCATAAATGTAAATTTCATTATTAAGACAGGGAAAAATAATATTCCTATCATTTATCCAGAAAACGCCATCTTCAATAAAATCGTCATAAAGATGATAATCCAGTTGAAAATCAGCCTGACTCCTATCTAAATACTGGATTCCAATACTCGTCCAATCAGTATTAGGCTCACCCCACATATATATTCTTTTATTACCATCAGGAGAAATTTCACTCTTCTCCAGATAAATGCTACTATCAACTTGGCTTAGCCTATCCTTTTCTTTCTCGAAAATCCAGTCCTTATCTAGTACAAAGCTAAAATACTCACTATTTAATCCTTTTACCTTATCTGAATCATCCGGCAAGTAAATTTCTGGTGTTATATATCCTTCATAATTACCGTAAATTGTAAATTCCAAGTAAGGTTGCAAATCTTCCGGTCCGCACGAAGTATAGATTCCTCGATTATATAATTCAATTCCAGAGTAGCCGGCAAAATAAAAATTATCAATATTGCCTAGGTATTTGTTAGCAATATCATAAAAATAATAACAGAAATCAGCATAATCTGTGCTTTTTAATTTATCTATCATTTTTAGCAATCCATACTTATCAAAATCCCTGTCCCTGCGGTATACCGATATCTCTTTGATAGCCTCTGTACCGGTAAAAAAGATATAATAGTTATCTTTTTTATAACCAATCAAGTCTAAGCTTTTATCCTGAAATTGCGGCTGACCTAGATCATTAATAACCTGTTTTATTGATGTATCCATATTTATTCTAGGAATAATATCTTCGGCAAAATTTTTGTGGAAAACTATATTATAGGCCTTGCCATTGTTATATCTGATATCAAAACCCTTATAAAAATATATATCATAAAGTAAAAATGAACTGTCTGCATTACCAAGTAATTGTTTAATTTGAATTTCATACCAATTTCTTTTAATCAACAGGCTGGTAAATGAATTTTCATCCGCATTATTATTCTGAACTATTTCATTCACATTTTCTGTTTTATCTCCCATAACGCTTTCACTGATTCTGGTGCATGCCATCAATACTCCGCAAATCAAAATCAAAAAAGATACCAGCAGCACTTTTTTGTTTATGTACACAAAATCAATCCCTTCCTAAAATCTCACCTAGGAGATAATTTAACGCACACAAAAAGCTCTTTTGACTGATGTCAAAAGAGCTCGAATTTATTCGACAGAGATGAGGAAATAATATAGCGGCTGTCCGCCATAATGGAGCTCAACATCCATGTCGGGATATTTTTCCTGTACTTGAGCCAATATCTCCTCGGCAGCAGCTTCTTGCAAATCATGTCCGTAGAAAAGGCTGATGATGCAAGGATCAGAGGATAATTCGATCATCTTTTCCAAAAGTTCCAGCAAAGTCTGATCTATTTCCTTGCCTACAGCCACGATCTTACCTTCAGCCAAAGCTAAGATATCATTGGCTTTGATATCCATGCCCTCGTATGAGGAATCACGGATGGAATAGGTCAATTCCCCGGAAATAGCATCCTGGGCTGCCTCGCTCATCATCTCCATATTAGCATCAGCGGAATTTTCTCTATCGTAGCGCAACATTGCCGCCAGCCCCTGAGTGATGAATTTGGTTGGGACAACGCAAATTTTCTTTTCGGAAAGTTCTTGCGCCTGCTGGGCGGTGAGAATGATATTGCTATTGTTGGGCAAGACGATAGCTTCTTTACCAGGTGAGGCTTTAATGGCATTCAAGATGTCTTCGGCGCTGGGGTTCATAGTTTGTCCGCCGGAGATAACGGTGGCACCCATATTGATAAAAATCTGCGTCAGTCCTTCCCCTGCGCATACGGCCAGAACCGAGCAATTTACGTCTTCTTGGTCTTCTTCCTCGGCTATAGTTACAGCTTGCAGTTCCTGGTGCTGATCACGCATGTTTTCTATCTTTATGTCATGGATACTACCGAACCCTGCTGCATATTCCAGTACCTTCCAAGGTGAATTGGTATGAAAATGGATTTTGACAACATTGTCCGTGCCTACCACCAAAAGAGAATCTCCTGGTGGTGTTTGCGCAAAATGAGAACGGATCTGCTCAAGCGGAATATTATCACCTTTAATCAAAAGCTCGGTGCAATAACCAAATTCAATATCCCCTAGCTCCTGACCAGCGGCTACCTCTTGTATCTCTTGGGCGGTTTTCTCGATATCGACCACATTTTGGCCTATCAAAGCTAGATAGCCGCCCTCCATAATAACTAAGAGACCTTTACCTCCGGCATCAACAACTCCGGCTTGCTTAAGTACAGGTAAAAGATTCGGCGTATTCGCCAAAGATTTTTTACCTTCTTCCAAGGCATAAAAAATCATCCCGGCAATATCATCATTGCTGATGGCATAACGAGTAGCCGCGGCGGCAAAATCTTTAAAAACAGTGAGGATAGTACCCTCGACCGGCTTCATGACAGATTTATAAGATAAGTCCACACCTTTTTGTAAGGCATAGGCCAGACTTCTAGCATCCAGAGACTTTTTCCCGGCAACACCTTGCGAAAAGCCCCGGAAGATCTGCGAGAGGATAACCCCCGAATTACCTCTGGCGCCCATCAAAGCGCCCATGGAAAAGTCCTGCGCCAATTGGGAAACATCAGGATATTCTTTGTCTTCGATATTCTTTGCTGCCGATTTGATCGTTAGGTACATATTAATACCTGTATCCCCGTCGGGAACAGGGAAAACATTCAATGCATTTACTTCGTCTTTGTTCACGCCCAGAAAAGCCGCGCCACCTTTAAAAAAGCCGGCCAGTTCTAGGGCGCTCACTTCTTTAACTGTCACTTATGCACTCCCCCTAGTCTACAACACGGACGCCGGCTATATTAACATCTACCCTCTTTACGATCAGTCCGGTGTGTTTTTCAACTATATACTTGACATTATCAATGATATTATCGGCAATAACGGAGATTTTTGTACCATAGCTAACTACCACATTAACTTTTATGGTCAATTCGTCATTTTTTATGGCTATCTCTACTCCCTTGGCAAGAGATTCCCTTCCCAGAAGTTCTGTGATACCATCGCTGAAAATATGCGAAGAAACCATACCGACAACCCCAAAACATTCGGTAGTAGCAATACCAGCCAGCTTGGCAAGAACTTCCTTACTGATATCAATTTTGCCCCAGGTACCATTCAATTCTTTACCCAATTTTGAAACCTCCTTCCAGTATGCTCTATGAGTTCATTATAACGTATCGCATCTATATTTTAAATATATTTTTTCCCTCATGCCGTATATTTAAACAATATCTAGTCCTTAATTATTTGTTCAACTCTAAATTTAGTAAAATCAATTTTACACACCATCCCTTACCTCTTCCGTACTAGAGAGAGTGAAAATTTAAGCTCAACATGAAAAAAAAGCGCTTTAGGCGCTTTTTTGTATAAGCTTAAAAATAGATGTCAAAACAATTAATAACATTAAATAGCTCTTTTCACTTTTCCGGAACGGAGACAACGGGTGCAAACAGTCAATCTTTGGGGTGCACCATTGACGATAGCACGTACTACCTGTAAATTGGGTTTCCATTTTCTTTTGGTGCGTATATGAGAATGGCTGACGCTCATTCCTGTCCGAACTGTTTTGCCGCAAATTTCACATTTTGCCATAAAGGACACCTCCTTGCCAAAGCAATTGCTAAACAGCCTAACGGCTGTATTTCAATCAATAAGCCTCTTAATTAAACACGCTATGTTATTTTATCAAATATAAAGCTGTATTGCAAGACTTATGCTAAAATTTTCCCCATTTAAGCTTTTCTTCAGGACGATAATATATATATTATCCTATTTTTACACCACTGACTCACCAAAACGCCTTTAGTTTAATAAAATTTATTATAGAATTCAGGAGGTGAGCAGGTTTGAAAAACCAGCAAGAAATCATCCGCAAGGTTAACATATACAAGCAACAATTATCCACTGCTATTGATGAAAAAGAACAATATGAAAATAAAATTCATCCGGATATAGATTTAATAATTTTCTCTCTTATTGATAAGCTGGAGGTTTTATTCTGGATATTGGATATGGATCTGCCAGAGTCGGATCTTATCGATAGATTAACCAATATCAATCATTAGCTTAGGCTAGCCACCTAGTTTAAATATAAACGCGTCGAAAGTATAGTTTAACTATTACTTTCGACGCGTTTTTGATTATATCTAAATACAACCTATTCCAGTTGCTCCAAGATCGAGTCAGGAATATCATAATTGGCATATACGCCCTGCACATCATCATTATCATCCAAGGCATCCGTTAGCTTCATTAATTTTGCGGCCATATCTACTTCGTCGATAGCGATAGTATTGGAAGGGATCATGGTAATTTCAGCCGATTGAACAGCAAAACCAGCTTCGATGATCTTGCCCCGTACTTCCTCTAACATATCAGGAGCAACGGTAATTTCTGCTACATCCTCTTCGACATCCAGATCATCAGCACCGGCTTCTAAGGCCACCATCATCAGATCATCTTCACTCTTATTGCCAAGCTCTACCTCTAAAAGTCCTTTACGTTCAAACATCCATGATACACAGCCTGTTTCACCCAAGTTACCATTATTGCGGGAGAAAATATGACGGATCTCGCTAGCAGTCCGGTTACGGTTATCAGTAAGGATAGCGCAAAGGACAGCTACGCCACCAGGGCCATAACCTTCATAAAAGATTTCTTCATAGGCATCCCCGTCATCCTTTCCGGAAGCTTTTTGGATGCAACGGTTGATGTTATCCGCAGGCATATTATTGGCCTTGGCCTTCTGAATGCAAAGTTTAAGGCGGAAATTACCGTCGGGGTCAGGACCTCCCTGCTTAACGGCGACAGAAAGCTCTTTAGATATCTTGGTAAAGATCTTACCTCGAGCATCATCCACCTTTGATTTTTTTCTTTTGATATTCGCCCACTTAGAATGTCCGGACATAGCGATCCTCCTTAAAAATATACCATTTTAAACTTATACTATAACCTCTATTGCAGAGGAACAAGTTCTATATCTCCCCAGGCGGCCATTTGGCTGTTTTTGATAGCCAAAATGCCTGTTACCCCCTTAATGGTCTTGGCCAAATCTACGCTTTTTTCCAGGTCCTCTTCCGTCTGTATTACATTAGCTGCAGCGGTTGCCACTGCATCGGCTAAAAGTGCATCCGGAGATAAGATAACCACGGCATCAGCTTTGCCATAACTAAAAGAGGGTCCCACAGTTCCTGAAGATGTGCAAACACCCAAAGGCAGACTTTTCTTGGAAATTTTGATGCCAATCTTATTAGAAAAAGGCGACTTCCCAGCAAAAACACCAATAACACGGTCTTGTTTCCCGGCGATGAAAATATCGCCGCCATTTTCCACGACAACTTCAGGACTATATGTCAGCAAAAACTGTCCTACCGCAAAGGAAAAAGCTCCCGCTACCGCCGCCATTGGACCTACTCCCGCTAAATTGCCCGCCCTGGCCATAGCCAAAGCAATCGGTGGCGCGATAGTAGGATCAACCAGGTAGGGATTATGGGTAGTGGCAAAATCTGGATCAAGCTTGATATATTCTTCTAGCTCAAGGCGTCTTTGGCGGATAAATTGCTCCGTTTTGAAGGCTATTTGCTCGTTCCAGACACCCTTGGGCAAATAAATCGCCAAATCGGTCTCCTTGACCACCAGGCAATGCATCTCTAAAGAACTATCAAAACGCAAGCGATAATCCCTGTCGACATAGATCATAACTATGCCTCCGCTTAGAAATCAAGCTTGAGAGCTTTCACAGGGCAAGCCATCAGGCAAAGGCCGCAAGCCACACACTTATCACTAATAAAACTGATACTCATTTCCGGACGATTGAGGACCAGTGCTCCGCTTGGGCAAAGACCTGTGCAAGCCCCGCATTGAGTGCAATTTCCCTCTACCCAGACGATTTTTTCGGCGAAAAATTCCACACGGACGCCCGTCGTACGTAAATAATCGATGCTTTTGATATAATTATCATCTTCTCCACAAAGTTCGATCATCAAATAGCCCTCTTTTTCCGGGTTGATCTGCGCCCGAAGGATATTGGGTATCATATTATAACGTTTTACCAATTCATAAACGATAGGGGCTTCTACCTGTTCTGCTGAATAATGCAGAATAACTTTTTTACAAACATTCATCTTACTGCACCCCCTTGTTCTTTTTCGGAAGCAGTGGGCAAAAGCTGGCTGGGCTGCCCAATAAGGAAGTTACCGGCATTAATCCAGTCCTTCATAGTATTAGCAATCTCTTTAGCCGCTACATAACTGGATAAAGGAGCAGTCTTGACCTTTTTACCGTTGACCTCTATCTCACCGCTCTTCAGCTGCGCATAGCTAACCAAACCCAGATTACCTGGCTCAGCATTAGGATAAGCAATGCCGTAATCGACTACCGGCGCAAAAATATCGGCATCGGTAACCGTGGTATATTCGAGTATTTCCTCATTAAGTATAGGTATAGGGATACCAATACCCATCATCATGCTGGCGCCATAACCGGTAAGGCTCACTCCCCGTACCCACTTGGCATTCATCTGTTTCATATCACCAGTAACAGCGATCGTGCCCGCACCGCCCAAGGGTATACCTTTGGCATTGCGGGGATCATTGGGGGCATGCTGCGTTCCAGGACCAGCTACATAGCCGATACCGCCGCCTAAAAAGATGCGGGTACCGATACCGATGGTTTGAAAATAGGGATCATTGAGCAAAGGTGAAAGTTGCCCGGCGCTGGAATAATTAGCATTAGCCATATTAGGCCTTAGAATACCCATATAGGTGTATATCTGCTTATCGGAAAGATTGACAGCCACATTATAATTTTGATAGGCATTACGCGGGCTATAGATAAAAGCATCACGCAGGTCATTAATAGTATAAGTTTTTTCAAATTTCTTTAGGGGGTAGCAATCAGTACCATAGGCGGTTGCTCTCATAAAAACTTCCCGCCCTGCGATCAGATCCTCGATCACATGGCCGCCGCCATAAAGGAAACGTCCTGGATGTGGACTGTTGCCGGGATCAGATTCCGGCAGCTCGGTCGCGCCGATATAAGCGTCGACTGCAGCTACGCCGGAATAGGCAGGCACTTCATTGAGCCAAACTTTTTGCATCTTCATCTTGGGCTTGGTATGACCAAAGTTCAAGAAAGCTCCTGATGAACACATTACGCCAAAAGTACCGGTAGTAACAACATCCACTTTTGCCGCCGCTTTTTTGATACCTTCTGTGGCAACAATATCTATAATTTCTTCCGCCGTAACTACTACAGCAGTCCCTTTTTTGATTTTTTCATTTATTTCTTCATATGTTTTACAAACAGTCATTTAAAAGACCTCCAATATTATGAAATCAATTCTGGCAAAAACTTCATATGGCTCTTTTCATTAAGAAAAAGAAAAAGCTCTTTCTTAAGAAAGGAGCTTTCACATTCGTTCTTCCAGGATGATTTTATGATCTACCAGTGCGAGCTCCCTTATATATGCTTGAATAAACCTCTTCTGACCGAAGACGTCTTCCAACATCAAAGTACCATCATCTTGAGGAACCAGTTTATCAACCCGTTCCATAAATAGCTTTACCCCTTCCGGATGAAAGATATATGCATTAGCCTCACACATCTTGGCTTTCCTCCCATAATTGCTTGATTCTCTCTATCAACAGGTCTACCTGCTGTGGCAGGGGACCATTGGACGCACCAATGATCTCCAGATTATTTCTATTTAAAGGCAAAAGTACTTTATGCGCTGCTGACGATGCCACTGCCTCGGCCATTTTAGGAGTCAACTCACCTAAAAAAGAATTGGCGGATAAAATAGAGACTGAACCGGTAATCACATCGACTTTGCCCACCATATAGCAAATAGCATTCTCACCGGTCGCTCCGTCATTAGCGCCGGCTTTGAGCATAGCGGCAGTACCAAGGGAATTGGTACCCAAAGCTATGATTTCTAGGGATTTAGGCAAATGTTGGCGCAGCTTTTCAGTAATATACTTTCCGATGCCGCCACCTTGACCGTCTATCACAGCTATTCGCAACTTTTCGTACCTCCCTTAACTTCTCTATTTTAACAAAAGTGCTTAAACTAGTCAAAATTTTTTTATATATATATCTCTTTTTATAATTTTTAAAATTTTTTTTAAAAAATTAGTTAGAAATTTTTATTATTTGTTATAAATGGTTAGAGACTTTTTTAAAGTAATTGCTGTAATAACATCCCCGACTGGTAAAAATAGACAAAAACCTTAAGCAAAGTATTTTTCATCTTATTTGTAACCGCAAAGCCTCCTGGCGCATATATTATGTGGGGAGGTGGTCAAAGTGAGAAGACGGAGAAAAAAACCTCTTATCCCGATTCTTTTGCTTTTTTGCATATTTCTGGGCGGCAGCCTTTATATAGCTGACCAACAGTTAGGGCCAATCTTGAGTGCTTTAGCCAAACAACGCATCCATATGGTGGCCGTAAGACATATCCAGGAAGCGGCTCAAAAACAACTGGCGGAGCATGAAGAATATCAGAACTACCAGGAGCTGATGTATATTGAGAGGGATCAAGAAGGACACATTATTTTGATGGTGCCTAATACCATGAAGATCAACCAGTTCATCTCGGAAATAACACTTGATGCTGAAACAGCATTATGCAATATCCCTCAAGACGAAGTCTCAATCCCTTTTGGTGCTATTACCGGCAGTAGGTTGTTTTCTAACTGGGGTCCACATATCAATATTGACGTAACCCCTATTAGTACCATCAACACGGAAATTATCGATGATTTTACTTCCGCTGGCATCAATCAGACCCGCCACCGCATCTGGCTACAAATATCTACTGATTTAGGTATCGCCGTTCCTTTTGATAAGGAAACCATAGAAGTAAAAACTAGCTTCCTTTTAACTGAAGGAATAATCGTCGGACCAATTCCCGATACATATTTAAATTTTTCTACTAATTAAAGCTTTAATAAAAGTGCTTAAGAAACAGCTTAAACCCTATTTGTTATTTGCTTATTACCCCTGAATTATGTTATAATGAATTTTAAATTAGTATTCTTATACTATAGTTTGCATTCTTATAAAATAGTTTTTTATATAAACTCCAATAGGAGGAAAGTATATGGCTAAAAGAAGAAGGCGGCGTTTGAAACCTATTCCCGCAATTATAGCCGCAGTATTATTTATTATACTGATTGGAGGCTTAATCACTGCGGGTTGGGTTTTCAGTATTGCTGCCAGCATGCCGGATATGACGGTTGAAGATTTGCTGCCTGATCAGACAAGCACCCTGTATGATGCTGATGGTGAAATATATACTTTATTAAACAGCGGCGAAAATCGCACCAGTGTTACTTTAGAAGATACGCCACCATATATTATTGACGAATTAATATCCACGGAAGATGTTCGATTCTATTCTCATAATGGCATAGATGTCAAAAGGATATTCGGAGCAGCCGCCAGAGACGTATTCTCCGGTAGTTATAGCCAAGGAGCTAGTACGATCACCATGCAGTTAGCCAGAAATGCTATCCTGGAAGATCAAAGTAAAAAAATGACCCGTAAAGTCAAAGAAGCACTTTTGGCCTTGCAGATCGAAAGAACTTATTCCAAAGATGAGATACTTGGCCTTTATATCAATGAGATCTATATCGGTCAAGGTAATACCTACGGCATGCAAGCCGGAGCTAAATTATATTTTGGTAAAGATATCAATGACCTAACCCTTGGCGAAGGCGCTATGCTTGTAGGAGTTATCCGTGGCCCTAAAGTATACTCTCCTTTTATAGATTTAGATAAAGCTACCCAAAGGCGTAACACCGTACTGGACAACTTAATTAAATATAAGCCTGAATATAAAGAGGCCGCCGAAGCTGCTAAAGAAGAAAAGTTAGTCATTAATAAAGATACCAGTGATCAGAACTCTTCGTATAAATACCCGTGGTTCACAGACTATGTGATAGACCAAGCGGAAAATATTCTCTCAGAGGTTGGTATCGATTCTTCTCAGATATATATTGGCGGTTTGCAGATCTATACTACCATTGACCAAGATGTTCAAGGGGCTATGGAAGATGTTTATGCTAATTCTTCCTATTTCCCGCCCAGCAACACCGGCGATCCAATCCAAAGCGCCATGGTAGTTACCGACCCTTCCACCGGACAAATCAGGGGTATCATCGGTGGTCGGGAATATACAACCAAACGTGGCTTTAACAGAGGCGTTGATCTTGAGCGTCAGCCTGGCTCCACAATCAAGCCTGTCTCAGTATACGGGGCAGCTTTGGAAGCAGGCTATTCCCCTGCCAGCGTAGTCAATGACGCGCCTACCTCTTTTGGTACTTATAAACCAAGCAATTATGACGGACGCTGGCGTGGTATTATCTCCATGCGTGAAGCGATAATGAATTCGGTCAATATGCCAGCCGTTAAATTTTTGCAAAAGATAGGCGTAAATGAAGGTTTAACTTTTGCCAAAAGCCTTGGTTTACCTTTAGACGATAACAATGATGCGAATCTATCGCTTGCCTTAGGCGGCATTTCCGAGGGTGTTGCACCCCTTGAGATGGCAGGAGCTTATGGTGCCTTTGCCAATGGTGGCGTTTATATTAAGCCCTATTGCATCATTCGCATAGAAGATAAACAGGGTAATATCCTTTTTGAGGCTACACCACAAAAAAATATCGTGATGAGTGAACAAACTGCTTATCTGATGACAAACATGCTTCAATCCGTTACCCAAGCCGGTACTGGTACCAATGCCCAGATGAATCGTCCCGTAGCCTCCAAAACAGGTACTACTCAGCTGCCGGATAAAACACAATTTGCCGGTAAGAAGGGTAATAAGGATGCCTGGTTTGCCGCTTACACGCCGGAACTCGTTGGCGTAGTTTGGATGGGCTATGATAATGAAGAAGATGCCAGCGGTAATGTCCAATACTTAAAGCAAATCTATGGCGGTAAGTATCCGGCAGGTGTCTGGAAAAAAGTCATGACTCAATCATTAAAAGATGTACCGGTCAAACAATTTACTAAACCAAGTAATATCACATCGGTTGCTATCGATAAAAAATCCGGCCTCTTGCCCAGCAATCTCACCCCCAGCGATTATATTAAAACAGAGGTCTTTAATACTGCCAACGTCCCAACACAGACTTCCGATGTCTGGATCTCGGTAAAGATATGTCCCGATAGCGGCAAGCTGGCTACCGAATATTGCCCCAATCCAGTAACCAAGGCCAAACTCAAGCAAACCAGCGATGTTAATTCCAAGGCCGAGGATTATAGCCTTTATGCTCCTACCGCTACCTGCACGATTCATACCTCTGCCAACAGCAATATGGTAAAGGTCAGCGTTTGTACCGATCCCCGCCATGACGGAGGACTGTATTTAGCTAATATTGCCGGTGATGGCCAAACAGGAGGTTGTCCTAGCGACTATGTTTCCCAAAGATATTTCGTCAAAGGTTATGAGCCTACCGAGTACTGCGGCCTTTCCGATCATGCCATTATAGATGACAGCACGACTACCGGGGGAAACAATGGTAAAGGGCATAGTGATGGGAAAACAAGCTCACTTAAAACACCAACTAATCTTTCTGTCGCTTATAAACAGGCAGGAGAAAATATCTTCTGCAGCGTCAGCTGGTCAGATGATTATAATGACCCGGATGATACCCTCTACGTGATTGAAAGGATAACAGATAGCGATAAAAGTACCCGCGTCAAATTCTCCACTTATGGTCATAGTTTCAAAGATAATGATATAGAGACCGACCATAATTACCGCTACAGGGTATATGCTTATGATGAAAGCAGTGAGTTGCTTAGTGACTGGTCTTCGGCAGTCAATGTCTCCACCTGATAAAATTCAACTATAAAAAGGCCGTATCCCTATTGGATACGGCCTCTATAAAAATAAAAGAGCAAACCTTACAAGGTTTGCTCTTTTATTTTTATAATAACATATGAGGTTGATAGGTACACATTTCTTTGGCCAAAGCAGCTATCTGGCCCGAAGTATAAGGCTTCTTCCCTATCCTTTCTTCATCACCCGGCAAATAGTTTTCTGGGATCCGGTAAGGGTTTAACTTATAACAAGGAATAGTTGGCAATTCTTGAGCCATCTGCATGAGGTCCTCTTTTTCTAACTGTGGGATAACGGTGGTCCGCACCTCGAAGTCTACTCCTTTAGCTAATAAAAGGTTGATCGTCTCTAAAACCTTCTCTACATCAGCCTTATTACCGCAAATCTCCTTATATCTGGCTTTAGGAGCTTTGTAATCGACGGCAAAATAATCAACCAATCCCTTTTCCAATATTTCCTCGATAACTTGCGGATATGAGCCGTTGGTATCAAGTTTGATCTTATAGCCCATATTTTTGATCTTTTCCAAATAAGGAATTAAGTTGTTTTGCAGAGTCGGTTCCCCTCCACTGATCACCACAGCATCAATAAGCTCCAAGCGCTTTTGCAAGAAATCCTTGACATCTTCCAAATCAAGCTTATCATATTCGCCGCTCAGCAAAAAACGGTTATGGCAATAAAAGCAATCGTAATTACAACCAGGCACAAAAAGCACGCAGGAAATCATCCCGGGATAATCAATGAGGGAGTTTTTTACCATACCAGCAAAAATCATACAACAGCATCTTCTTTAATCACATATTTTTTACGATCATCATATTCTTCGCGTTTGCCCTTATTGAAATTCTGCACCGGCCTGAGATAGCCAACCACGCGACTCCAGACCTCGGCATCTGCCCCGCATTCCGGGCAGGTATAATGTTCGCCCGAAATATAACCATGATCGTTGCAGACCGAGAAAGTAGGTGTCAGGGAAATATAGGGCAGCTTGTATTTCATAAATACTTTGCGGATTAGCCTTTTAGCCGCTTCTACATCTTTTACTTCCTCACCTAGATAAAGGTGAAGGACTGTCCCGCCTGTATACAGGGATTGCAGCTCATCTTGCAAATCGAGGGTCTCGAAGATATCGTCCGTATAACCTACGGGCAGTTGCGTGGAATTGGTATAATAAGGAGCGTTTTTCCCTGAGGTGATGATGTCAGGATATTTTTCCGCATCCATCTTCGCCAGGCGATAGCTGGTACCTTCGGCAGGAGTAGCTTCCAGATTATAATAATGGCCTGTTTCTTCCTGGATCTCCTTGATCAAGTCACGCATATAATTAAGCGTATTCAGCGCAAACTCTTGTCCTTCTTTAGTAGTCAGATCATGTTCACGGCCCAGAAGGTTCTGGCAAGCTTCATTCATGCCGATCAGTCCGATAGTATTAAAATGGTTAAACCAGAAGTAGCCGGTCCTTTTCCAAACTTCTTTAAGGTAGTTGGCGGAATAAGGATAAAGACCCATTTCTGTTTGCTTTTCAATGACCCTTCTCTTGATTTCCAGAGAATTTTTAGCAAGATTTATTTGCTGCCATAGACGCGTCCTGAATTCTGATTCGCTCTTAGAAACATAAGCTAGCCGGGGAAGATTGATCGTTACTACGCCGATAGATCCGGTAAGCGGATTGGAGCCGAAAAGACCGCCGCCTCTCTTGCGCAGTTCCGTTGTGTCAAGCCTCAAACGACAGCACATGGACAAAGCGTCTTCCGGCGAAAGGTCAGAATTAATATAGTTAGAAAAGTACGGGATACCATATTTGCAGGTGATCTCCATTAATTTTTCAACGACAGGGCTTGACCAATCAAAATCTTTGGTAACATTGATTGTAGGAATTGGGAAGGTGAAAACCCGTCCTTTACGGTCGCCCTCCATCATCACATCACAAAAAGCCAGGTTTAACATATCCATTTCCGCCTGGAAATCGCCATATTTTTCTTTCATGATCTTTCCGCCAATGATAACATGTTCATTTTGCAAAGTACGCGGAGGTACGATATCTAAAGTCAGATTGGAAAAGGGACATTGAAAACCAACCCTGGTAGGAACATTCAAATTAAAGATGAATTCCTGGAGGGCTTGCTTAACTGTATGATAATCAAGATTATCATAGCGGATAAAAGGCGCGCAATAGGTATCAAAGGAGGACCAGGCCTGCGCACCAGCGCTTTCTCCCTGTGTAGTAAAGGTCGAATTGACGATCTGCCCCAAAAAGGAGCGTAGATGCTTGGGCTGTTTAGATTCCACTTTGCCCGGAACACCGCCAAAACCGTTTATCAGTATTTGTTTAAGATCCCAGCCAGCGCAATATGGGCCGAAAAATCCCAGGTCATGGATGTGAATATCGCCGGATAAATGGGCGTTTCTAATCGAGTCCGGATAGACCTCATGTAGCCAATAATTCTTGGTAAAAGCTTCACGCACATAATTATTTAAGCCATTGATCGACTTTTGGGTATTGGCGTTTTCTTTGATCTGCCAATCGCGATCATTTAAGTATTCGGTAAACATACTGATGGTCGCACCGATCAAGGCATTGGATTCTCTGGCGGAACGTCTTTTCTCGCGATATAGGATATAGGCTTTGGCGGTTTTGGCATGGCCTGCTTCGATAAGCACCTTTTCTACTATATCCTGGATTGCCTCTACTTCTATAATACCGTCGGGATATTGCTCTTCGGCAATTCTTACGACTTCATCGCCCAGCTTTTCAGAGGTCGCGAAATCATCCCCACCAACGGCATTGGCTGCTTTAAAGATAGCCAAAACGATCTTTTCTTTTTTAAAGGGAACAGCGGAACGGTCTCTTTTGATGATTTGTTTCAACATATATGCAAACCTCCCATTTATTTAAACTTGAAAAATAAACTTCTATTTTATCTATTATTAGTAGGGTAGTAAATAATAAGTATAAGGCTTTTTAAATAAAAATAAATCAAATAAATTATCCTTCAATACACAATATATATGTATACGTTATTTACCGGAACACTATATATATTAGTCCAGTTTCCTATTTATGTCAATAGAAATTTGCCAGAATAATTAATATTAGTTATTAATACCATGTATTTAACGGTTAATCGCAAAATAAAAGAGCAAGGAATTCCTTGCTCTTTTCTAGAAATTAAATCATTTTTATTTTAGATTTTACTTTGTAAACAACCTACGACGTTCCAAGCATTACCGATGAGGCTTTGATAATAACAAAGACCTCTTTCCCCTTCTCTAATTCCAATTCCTGCGCGGCATCCATAGTAATTATCGATGTAATTTGATTACCGCCACCTATATCAACCACCACTTTGGCATTTACCGCACCGGGTTTGAGTTCCACAATCTTACCTTTCAGTTGATTCCTGGCTGAGAGTTTCATTGCGACTCACTCCTTTTATCTTTTTTTATTTGCCGCCATTACTACCAATAACTACACTCTTCAAGTAAATATAGCCTTATTTTTTGTTTTAGTGGAATTTTTATGCATAATATTAAAATTCTACAATTAAAGACTTCTTTCCTACTATTTTCCAACTATTTTCCAACTATTGCCAAATATTTTTGATGAATATCACTTAATCACATCTATTGATTTAAATGAGCTATCGTAACACCAATACCACCGTCATGATAACCACCCGGCTCGAAAGACTTGACCAGCAAATGACCCTGCAAATACTTGGCAACCTGGGCACGTAAAACTCCTGTGCCTTTGCCGTGAATGATCCGCACCATCGGCAAACCCGCCACAAAAGCATCATCCAAATATTTATCTAAGAGCTCCAATGCTTCTGCCGTATCACAGCCACGCAGATCGATCTCGTTTTTGACACCACGTGCTTTTTCGATCTGCATATTGCCGGTGCGAGCGCCAGTAGCTTTTTTCTTTTGCGGCTGCTCATCAGGGGCCTGGCGCAGATCTTCTTTAGCAACCATCAAGCGCAACACACCGACCTGCAGCGCTACCTCACCACCCGTATCTGGCGGAGCTAAAACAAATCCAGTTTGATTCAGTCGGGGGATAAAAACCCGCATACCAGTCTCAATCTTTTTAGGAATATTGCCTTCATAAACTTTTTGCGGCAACGATTCTTCCAGATCACGCTGCCAGTCTTTAAATTCTTTTTTGGCCTGTTGCCACGCTTTTTCGGCTGTTTTTTCTTCAGCCAGCTTCTCTTGCATCTCACGATATATCTTTTCGCTCTTGCTTAAAGTTTCATCAATAATCTTCTGACTCTTTAAATTAGCCTCGCGGACCAGTTCCGCATAATTTATCTCCATTTTTTGTTCCCGCTCAATGAGGCTTTTCTCTTTAGCGGCAAGCTCGTCTTCTCTTTTTTCTACTTCCTCATTAGCTGCGGCAACCTGCCGCCGCATATCTTCCAGATTAGCCAAAAGGTCGGCTACTTGCGCATCTTTAGCACTAAGGAAATCAGAGGCAGCATCAATTACTGTATCTGAAAGGCCCAAACGGCGGGCAATCTCAAAAGCATTGCTCTTACCTGGTACACCCATCAGTAATTTATAAGTAGGAGCAAGCGAGATAACATCAAATTCAACGCTGGCATTGATGAAACCGGGATTATTATAAGCAAAAGCCTTTAATTCACTATAGTGGGTAGTAGCAACAATCTTGGCTCCCTGGCGCTTTAAGGCATCCAAAATAGCCATAGCCAAAGTTGCACCCTCGGTAGGGTCGGTACCCGCACCCAGCTCATCAAGCAAGACTAAGGAATGTCGATCCGCTTTAGCCAGTATATCCACGATATTTTTCATATGAGAAGAAAAAGTAGATAAAGACTGCTCAATGCTCTGCTCGTCGCCGATATCGGCAAAGACCTGATTAAAAAAGCTGATCTCACTGCCACTTTCACAAGGTATATGCAACCCCGCCAAGCCCATCAAGGTCAGAAGACCCACTGTTTTCAGCGTTACCGTTTTACCACCTGTATTGGGACCGGTAATCACCATAGCTGACAAATCTTTATCCAGGCGAATGGTGACTGGAACGACAACTTCTTTAGGAATTAAAGGATGACGTACCTGATGGAGACGGATAAAACCCTTGTCATTGATCTTAGGCGCAACCCCATCCATTTCATAACTAAGCTTAGCCTTGGCAAAGAAGAAATCCAGCCTCGTCAAACGGTCAAGATTGTTTTGCAGATCCTCGCCAAAGCTAGCTACCATGATGGAAAGTGCCCGCAAGATAGCTTCGATCTCTTCCGTTTCTTCTCTGTCCAGCTTTTGCAGCTCATTATTGAGTTCCATAACCGCCATCGGCTCTATGAAAACACTGGCGCCGCTAGCGCTCATATCATGCACCGCACCCGGCACTTGCTGGCGGTACTCCATTTTCACTGGCACAACATAACGATTATCACGGATAGTTACTATAGGTTCTTGTAAGTATTTTTGGGTATTAGGATTTTTGATCAGGGTTTCTAGGCGTTCCTTTATCCGTTCATTGGCCGCTCTTTTCTTGCGACGGATCTGATAAAGACGATCGCTGGCATTATCGCTGATACTTCCGTCCCCTTCAATGCTCTTTTCCACAGCTGTCTCAATAGTTTTAAGTATGCTAAGACTCTTGCCCAGAGATGAGATGATTGGATAACTGCCTTTCATCTCAGCAAAAAAGACTTTAGCCAAACGAGCTGACCGACAGATATCCGTTATATCGATCAAAGCGCTAACATCCAGCACTCCGCCGATGGAAACATGCTGCAGATAGCCCCGTATATCACGTAATCCGCCCAATGAGAAGGTCGGATAATGGCGTAGGATATCCCTGGCCTCATCCGTCTGTTCCTGGCGGGCTACCGCCTCGGCCATGCCTTCAGCAGGTAACAATTGTTCCGCCATCTCTCTGGAGCAAGCAAAAGAAGTAAATCCTGCCAACATATTCAGTATTTTATTAAATTCCAGTTTGGAAAGTGTCCTTGCTTCCATTTCTCCTCCTTATGGAAATTAATTGTTTTGACAATTAATTATACACCACGATATAAATGCCCTTTGGTATAACCTGTAATAACAGTAGGCACTTTTTGCCACGCCTTTTCTAAGCTTACTCCGCCCTTGATTCCTTCGCGGTAAAGTGAACAGATCTTTTTTGCTTTTTGACTATCATAAAGGCGCAAGTCAAGGCGAATACGGTCAATACCCGCCGCCGCAAGCTCAGATAAATCTTCCAGAAGGCAAAGGTCCATAGAATTAAAAAGATGCAAGCGGCAAGACTGGTCAAAGCGGCAAGGAAAAATATAGCCTTTCTCATCCCGCAGAGAGTATGCGCCATCTTTTTTGCAAGGACGGGTGCAAGCCTGTCCGGCAGTATGCCCGCCCAGCTGCGCGCCCAGCAAGCAATGCTCGCTGACCATCAGCGGCACCGCTCCCTGCACCTGCAGCTCCTTCTCCATGCCCGGAATTTCTTGCAGAGCCCGCAATTGTTCCAGGTTTAGCTCTGGGGAAAGGGTGATACGAGATAGGCCTTCCTTAGCAAAAAAGCGGCAACTAGCGCTGTTAAAGACATTTAATCCACTGTCGCCATATATCTGTCCCGGCCATTGCATTTGCTGCAAAAGCTTGATACTACCGATATTACCGGCTAAAACAGCTTCGATACCGGCTTTTTTCCATTCTTCAATACGCTGCCGCCATTCTTTTTCTTCGTTCTCCTGCCAGATACGGGGCAAGGCCATTACCAAACGAGCTCCGGATGGGTCCAACTGCTTTTTCAGCTCGCTGATATTAGGGTATTGTAAGCGGGGCGCAAAGCGTTCCCCAGCAAAATAGATCTCTTTGATGCCGCCCTGCGCGGCAATGACAGCCATCGTCGCATCTGCTACCATAGCGCAAAGAGATAACTGTTTATTTTGCACCCGTTTAGGCATGGAGGGTGAATGCTCTTTATATATCGCTTGAAAACGCGATTCATCCAATGGCGCTCGTTTATAAGGCGCAAGGCGCTGCTCCTTGAGCATATCCACCAAATGACGGCGGCAATCGTTTAAGACACTGGCAGGCAGCATCACTCCCTCATCCATCTGACAATCGAGTTTGTCCAAGACATAGCCACTTCCGCCCAACCGCCCTAGTTGGGTGCGGACAAAAGCTTCATCGGCAGCAGTTGTGCGGGCTTGGGTAACCAGATAATCAGCAACCAACTCGGCCTTATTTCCATCCTTATCACAGGCTGATATCTGCAAATTTTCATCCAGGTGCGCAGTTAAAACAAAAGATACATTCTTGGATGGCAACTGCTCATAAGAAGCTGTGGCACTTTCGCAAAGGAGACGGTCATAGGTCTTAAAGACCCTATCTCCTACCCTGCCGCCACCATCCAGCATGACGCTGGACCCAGCTTTGGCCTCTTCAACTTCTTTGCCATCCTGGAGGATGCGGTTAACTGTAAATCCTTCCCGTCCGCCAACTTTCACCCAAACTTCCAAACCGTCGCCCAGGCGCAAAGGCTTTTCTAAACGCACGGCAATCATCTTGTTGTTTACCGCAGTGATACGGCCGATACATACCCCTCGGTTATTGGGGCGTTGGCAACTCATCAAGGCACCACCGGGATCGCCAAGAGCATAACCCGGCGTTATGCCACGGTTAAAGATCTGGACTAATTGTTCCATGGCCGCTTTCTCATCAGGCAGGCTTTGTCCCTTTTGCAAGGCGTCAAGCGCCTCCCGGTAGATACGGGTAACCACGGCTACATATTCCGGACGCTTCATCCGGCCTTCGATCTTCCAGGCTGCCAAATCTAATTCATGTAAGGCTGGTAAATGCCCATAAGAATATAGGTCACGCGGGGAAAGCAAATAATCCCCCGCTATCTGTCCTTTTACTCTATTCCCTTTGGCATCCAGTAATTGATATGGCAGACGGCAAGGCTGGGCACAACGGCCTCTGTTACCACTTCTGCCCCCAATGAGGCTGCTCATCAAGCATTGTCCTGAATAACAGATACATAAAGCCCCATGGACAAAGACTTCCAATTCCATAGGAGTCTTCTTTTGGATAGATGCTATATTGTCAAGAGAGAGCTCACGGGCCAGGATCACCCGGCTAATGCCCTGTTCGCCTAAAAAAGACACACCGGCGGCATTATGCGCCGAGGCTTGGGTACTGGCATGCAAAGGTAGATCGGGAAAAGCTTTAATGGCAGCTGCCAAAAGGCCCATATCCTGCACGATAATAGCATCCACGCCCAAATTGCGCGCCTTGTGTAGGTAAGCTAAGGCTTGCGGTATTTCCTGATCGGATAGTAAAGTATTGACAGCCAAGTAAACCTGCACACCATAAAAATGGGCGAGCTCTACCGCTTCAGCTAACTGCTCTTCCGTAAAATTAGCAGCAGAAGCTCTGGCACTAAAATTTTCACCGCCCAGATAAACGGCGTCGGCTCCATTGGCAATAGCAGCCCGTAAGGCTTCAAAGCTGCCTACCGGAGCAAGTAATTCTGTCATATTAGCTCCTCTCGTTAAAAAAAGCGGGGAAATATTCCCCGCTTAACATTAATATCTTTTGATACGGACGAGGCCCGAAGCGGGGACTATATCTACTCCTTGCTTCTCCACCTCATCGAGGAATTGATTCATGCCCAGGCTGTCACTGGCCATATGACCGGCAATGACGATATTTAAATAATTCTCTTTGGCCCATTTGACCTGCGATTCCGGCACATGCATGCAAACAACCGTGCTGATCCCGGCATCGGCTAAGCGGGCATAATTATCTTTGTGTCCGCTGGTACCGCCGGTAAAATCAACGAAAATCTTGCCAACACTGCGAGAGGAATCTCCGGAAACAATAAAGGGAGCATTACCATTTTTCGCATAATAATTATATTCTGGGATATTGCGTATGACCTTTAATAATTCTCTTATAGTTTGCGGTTGTTCTTTTTTCAAGACATCATCGAGATATTTATTTGCCAGATTGTCCGCCGGAGTATGGACACACATGAAGGGAAAACCTAAGAGGCGGGCCGCATCGACCGCGCGGTAAAGGTTGGAGCCGCCGACGCTGCGTTCCACTTCGCTGATACGGCTACTGATCATCCCCTCGGCAACATTAATGCGCACTCCTTGCGCGGCCATGTAGCCGGTCTGGAGATTCATAACTCCCGGCAATCCGGCGAGACCCCGCCCCTCAGGATGATGAGAGATCAAGAGGTCAATATTCTCGCCTTTTTGATTGAGGCGATCTGCAATCATCACCTCTTGAGTTTCTATATCAACGCCGGTAAATATTTTTTTGATCTCTTCTTCCCCATCTCCGAGTAAAAGACGGCTATCGTCATAGGGGTTGGTCAAAGAGGCCATATCAAAAAACTCTTTATCCTCTTCTTTTACTTCTTTAAAAGCTTTGGCGGTCTTTTCTAACTCTTTGGTGACGTTTTCCAAACCCCTAGGGTCGGCTTCCATACCCATGCGTACCGCCAATTTATAAACATCTCTAAGCTTCATTTTATTCTCCTTTGGGTAAATATAAATTTATTTACGGGAAAGAAAAGGACTACCCGCAAGCAAATAACGTAATTGCATATCTTTACCAGCAGAAATGCCTATCCTTCCGGATGTAGCAATATTTTGCGGGCAAAACCCGTCATCATAAAATCCGATACTTTCACCATCAAGGACCGTTTGGCCGTTAAGACTCATTGGGAGGGCCATAGCGCGCGTCAGATTGCCGGGACCATTGCATAGACGCATTAACTCTCCGTTTGCCTTCTGACGGCGTCCAATCATTTCCTGGATGCCATAAATTGGTTCGATAGCGCGCAAAAGTACAGCGGCAGGAATATCGTCGGTATCGGTAGTTACATTATAACAGAGATGGATACCATAATTATGATAGATATAGCTGCGGGCGCATGTGCCAAACATCTGGGCATTAGATTTAGTCATCCCTTTAGCGGAATGGCAGGCAGGGTCATTTTTGCCCAGATAAGCCTCAGTCTCAACTATCCTCCCACCAATATCCCCCATGTCACTATGATAGATGAATAGCTTGCCGATTAAATCTTGCGCTACCTGCGCTGTATCCCGATGAAAAAAATCATAATCAAGTCTTCTAATGGACATGACTTCTTTAGTATGGCTCCTTTGGCTAAATTTAAACTTATTCTACCGGAGGCAAACTTACTTCTTCCCGCAGTCGCGTGTACTGGTCCTTTTTCTTTATTAATTCATCAGCAATTTGCAATGCGGTAAGGATGGCTGACCTCTCTTTAGAGTATTGGGGAAACTTACGGCGGACAAAGCGTAGTTTAGCATCCACAATATCGGCTACTTCCTGCATATGAGCTATATCTTCCTCGCCGCGCAGTAAATAGACATTGCCGCCGATATTGACCTCTAAAACATTCCCTTTCTCATCTGGCATAGGTATCCCCCCTTTAGTTTAACGTTGCTTCAATTGCCATTTCTCATTCAAATAGCTAATAATGTCACTGATAATATCATTTATTTCCGAGTCGGTAAGAGTACGTTCAAAACCCTGGAAAGAAAGAGCATAAGCCAAAGAACGACTACCTTCAGGGATAGGCGGTTTATCATATAAATCGAATAGTTCAACCTGACGCAGATATTGACCGCCCTTGGCATAGATAGCGGCTTCGATATCCGCGGCGGCTATATCGCTTGCACCGATCAAGGCTATATCTCTGGTGACCGCAGGATACTTGGGAAGTTCTTGGCATTTAGTAATCACAGATGCCGCCTCAAAGATGGCAGGCAAAGCAACTTCCAGCACTACAGCCGGTTTTTCTAAACCATAGGCCTCGGCTATTAAGGGATGAACCTCCCCGATTAAGCCAATTTTTTGATTTTTAAAGAAGATAACAGCACTCTTACCGGGATGGAGGAAAGGCTCTTCGCTTTGGGGCTTAAAAGCACAAGCACCAGCACCAAGCTCGAAGATAATTTCTTCGAAGAGACCCTTTAAATAGAAATAATCTAAAGCTTCATCTGCCATACGCCAGCCTCCAGGAACATTGCCGCTTAAGGCTATAGCCAGAGCAGCAACTTCATTGGGCTGATCATTTCCCTGAGGCACAAAATAGCTACCATATTCAAAAAGCTGCAAGTCAAGATTACGTCGGCTATAATTCTTTTCCAGTGTATGCAAAAGACCGGGCAGTAAGCTAGAGCGCATGATGCTTTGGTCTTCATTGATAGGATTGATAATTGTCAGTACCTGTCTCCAAGGATGATCCTGGGACAAAGCCAATTTATCCAGATCACGGGGACTGATAAAGCTGTAATTAACAGCCTCGTGCAAACCTTTGGCAGAGCAAAGCAAACGTAATTTATCCAGAGCTTTTTGTTTGGGAGTCTTTTGACCGCAGGCAGCGGAGTCATTAGGCAAGCAAGCTTCTATTGTATCATAACCCCGTAAACGCGCTACTTCTTCAATCAGGTCGATCTCCTCTGTTATATCAAGGCGGTAAGAAGGCACGCCAACCCTGATTTCCGCACCATCCATCTCAACAGGAAAGGACAGGGATTGCATGACTTCGGCAATCTCTTTTTTATCATAAGCAGTTCCCAAAATATCATTAACTCTGTTAATCCGCAGAGAAATCGATTTTTCCACATATTTATGTTTGGAAACATCGATCATGCCCCGCGCTGCTGTGCCTCCGCAAAGATCGACCAAAAGCTGCGCACAACGACGGGAAGCAAAATCACAACCTTCGATATCAATACCTTTTTCAAAACGGCTGGCCGCTTCGGAAGCCAAGCCAAAACGGCGGGAAGTGCGGCGAATAGAAACCGGATCAAAATAAGCGGATTCGATTAAAATATCCGTGGTCTCGTTTGTCACCTCAGTATCCAAACCGCCCATTACCCCGGCTATACAAACCGGACGGGCAGCGTCACAGATCATCAGATTATCTTTATCCAGCACGCGGTCTTTTTTATCCAATGTGGTCATGGTCTCGCCATCACGGGCGCGGCGGACGATGATCTGCCCTCCGGCAAGTTGCTGATAATCGAAGGTATGCAAAGGTTGCCCTGTTTCCATCAAAACAAAGTTACTGATGTCGACAACATTATTGATCGGCCGCATTCCAGCAGCACGCAAATACTGCTGCATCCATAAGGGGGAAGGTCCTATCTTTACGCCTTGCACCAGGCGTCCCGTATAACGAGGGCAGAGATCAGTGGCTTGCACCTCGATCTTAGTCAAAGTATTGATATCCGGTCCTTTTTCAGAAAACTGTACGAACGGATTCTGAAAGTGCTTGCCGGTAACAGCTGACACTTCTCTGGCCACATTGAGAATGCCCAGACAGTCGGCACGGTTGGGTGTCAAATCTAATATCAGGACAGCATCATCCAAGCCTAAGGCTTCTACTACGTCTTGGCCCAAAGTCAATTCTTCAGGCAGCACCATAATGCCTGCAGTAGCTGATTCGTCGATACCCAGTTCCGCTCCGGAACAGATCATGCCATGCGATTCTACACCTGCTACTTTAGCAATAGTGATTTTCTTCTCTCCTGGCAAAGTTGCTCCCGGCAAGGCCAAAGGAACTATCTGCCCAGCAGCTACATTCGGCGCACCGCAAATCACAGTTTTTACCTCTTTGCCATTATCCACTTGGCAAATAGAAAGATGATTACTTTGCGGATGTGGTTCTTTGGCAAGCACTTTTGCCACGACCACATTTGAAATCTCTTTTCCTGTATATTCTATTTCATCTACAGCTATGCCGGCCATGGTCAGCTTTTTAGCCAATTCTTCCGGCGTAATATCAATCTCTACATAATCTTTCAGCCATTTATAAGATACTCTCATTAATCTATCCCCCTAAAATTGCGCCAGGAAACGCACATCGTTTTCGAAAAGAAGGCGTATATCATTAATCCCATATTTGAGAAGAGCTACCCTCTCAATACCCATACCAAAAGCAAAGCCGCTGACCTCTTCAGGGTCATAGCCGGACATCCGCAAAACATTGGGATGGACCATGCCCGAACCCAATATTTCTATCCAGCCTGTCCCCTTGCAAAGGCGACAACCGGCGCCACCACAGACGAAGCAGGAAACATCCACCTCGGCACTTGGTTCGGTAAATGGAAAATAGCTGGGACGCAAGCGTATTTGCCGGTCTTCACCAAACATCTGGCGGGCAAAATTCAGGAGCGTACCTTTCAAATGGCCTAAGGTAACATTGCGGTCAATATACAAACCTTCGACCTGACTAAACATCGGGGAATGGGTGGCATCGTCATCACGACGGTAAACGACTCCCGGACAAATGATTTTCACCGGCAGATTAGGACGCATTTTTTCCATGGTACGCACCTGCACCGGTGAGGTCTGGGAACGCAAGAGAATGTTCTCGGAAAAATAGAATGAATCCTGCATCTCCCTGGCCGGATGATCTTTAGGCACATTAAGCGCCTCAAAATTATAATAATCCGTTTCCACCTGCGGACCTTCGGCAATGCTATAGCCCATGCCCAAGAAAATATCTTCTATTTGCTTAGTGACTGTGGTAAGTATATGGAGATTACCTTGCGGAAAAGTTTTACCTGGCAAAGTAACATCTATTTTTTCATTACGCAACCTTTGCTGTAAAAAAGCAGCGTCCAATTGCTGCATTTTCGTATTGATGGCAAGATCGATGGCCTCTTTGATCTCATTGACCGCTTGCCCGATGATCGGACGTTCTTCTGGAGTAGCATCTTTCATGCCACGTAAAAAAGCGGTAACTTTTCCTTTCTTGCCTAAATAACTAACTTTCAGCTCCTGCAAAAGCTCTCCGCTTTGGCAGGCGGCAATTTCTTTCATTGCTTCTTCCCTGATCATCATCAGTTGTTCCTGCATACTTTCCCCTCCAACATTTACCTATCGGAATTATTTATTTAATGTCCGCCGACAAATCAAAAACAAACTTAAGATTAAAAAGTTTTTGTTTTCCTCAAAGGACAAGCCTTGCCTTTGAGGTAGCGCGTCCTGTTAAGCGCGCCTGTTACGGAAGACATTAAAGAGTACTGCAACCATTGAAAACACCGTGTTTTCAATGGTTTGCGCGGCTAAGCCGCGCGAACAAAGGATTAATCGGTTTATTTAGTAGACACTATTTATAAATAAATGCCCTTCATCACCAGGATGAAAGGCATAACGCGGTGCGTGGTAATCCGGCAAGCGTTGTTTACATGCAAAAGACGCTCATCATCCTCTTTGGCAGCCGCTTATTGCAAAACCATTTTTTTATACATGATGTAGGCAGCAATGGAACCAGTTTGCTCGAATAGTTGCCAAAACATATCGGCCGATGCCAGCATGCACACCACTACCTTTCAGTCTTAAGTTGTTCTTTTATGGCATCATTATAACATAAGCGGCCTTCCATTACAAGAAATACAGAGGTATTTTTAGAGCTTCTTTAGCAATTGTTAAAGCCTCTCTGCCTCGCCGTTTCATATAAAAAAATAGCGGCGGCGGCAGATACGTTAAGAGATTCCAAACCGCGCGTCATTGGCAATGAGACTATTTTGTCCGCCTTTTCCCGCCAAAAATCTTCCGCACCTTTCGCTTCCGAACCCATTACCCAAGCCAAAGGCTGCCTTAAATCTTCCTGGCAATAGATGCTTTTGCCTTCCGCAGCAGCTACAAATACCGAAAGATTAGCCTGCCTCAACAACGACAGGGCTTCTGCGGCAGAAGCAAGCTCAAAAAAAGGCAAGCGAAAAATAGTGCCCATGGAAGCGCGTACTACTTTTGGATTATAAATGTCGGAGCAGCCGGGTAGTAGCATGATACCATTTGCTCCTGCCCCCAAGGCAGTGCGCATGATATTGCCCAGATTGCCGGGGTCGCTAATCCCGTCGGCCACCATAATTAAACTACAGTCCGATGCGCATAATTCTTCCCAGCTATAGCAGCGTTGTGAAGCTACCAGCAATATGCCTTGCGAATGTTCCGTATCCGCGCAATTATTAAAAATCACATCTTTGACGAGAAAGGTCGGTATCTCCCTATCAACACAGGCTTGCACAAGCGCAAGGCCCCGCTCCTTCTCCAAAAGCTGCGAAGAAATGAGAGCAAAATGCACTTCTTGGCATGCAGATATGGCCTCTTCCGTCAGACGCACACCTTCAATCAAGTAGCGGCTTGTTTCATCACGTTCCTTTTTGGAACGCAAGGCTTTGACTTGCTTGACATGTTGGTTTTCCTTGGATTCGATACGTGGCAAATCCTCAATCGATATCATTTCCTAAACTCCTTAATGCCTCTTCTTTGCCAATAGCTATCAGTAAATCTCCTTCTTCCAAAAAAGCTTCTGGTCCGGGGGAAATCAAAACTTCATCAGATGCAATGCCTTTTTTCAAAACTTTGGCGGCGGGAGCATTCTTTTTGATAGCCACTACATTGATACCGTATTTAGAGCGCAATTTAAGCTCAGCCAAAGTCTTACCGGCAAGAAAACCTATCACTTCTACTTCCATAATCGTATATCCAGGCGCAAAATCCAGGTAATCCATGATATTAGAAGATAAAATATTGTGCGCCAAGCGAACGCCCATATCCCGCTCAGGGTATATGATCCGGTCAGCGCCAACTTTTTCCAAGACTTTGCCTTTCATTTCATCATTGGCTTTGGCAATCACATAGGGAACGCCGAGCTCCTTCAAAAGCACAGTAGTCAAGATGCTGCTTTCCAGATCATCACCTATGGCGACTATCGCGACATCAAAATTGCGCAGGCCCAGGGCCTTTAAAGAATCGATATCTGTAGAGTCGGCCTGTACGCAATGCGTAGCATAATTGAGCATTTCATTGACTCTTTCCTGCTCGCTGTCAATTGCCAATACATTTTTGCCCATGCTATTGAGAGTACGCGCCACACTGGAACCAAAACGACCCAAACCAATCACCGCATACTGTTTCATTTTTTACCCTCCTCTTCTTGCGAAAAAGAAAATTAGCTGAGAGCGTATCCCAGCTAATATCAAATGCAAACTTATTTAAGATTAGCTTTGGCTACTTCAGCGAATTGCGTAAAAGCGGCAGCATCATTAACGGCTAATTCGGCCAGTATCTTACGGTTGACGGTAACACCGGCGTTTTTCAGCCCATTGATCATGCGGCTATATGAAAGCCCATTCATGCGGGCGGCTGCGTTAATCCTGGTGATCCAAAGCTTCCGGAAATCGCCTTTTTTCTTGCGGCGGTGAGCAAAGGCATAAGCCATCGAATGTAATAACTGCTGATTGGCTACTCTAAACAGCTTTGAACTGGATGCACGGTAACCTTTGCATAGTTTTAATACTTTTTTATGACGGCGATGCTTAGCATAGCCTCTTTTTACTCTGGTCATGTTTTAATACCTCTCTTTCAGCTTATAGATATGGTAAAAGCTTTTTGGTTTTTTTGAAATCGGCATCGGAAACAAGACCGCTATGACGTAAATTGCGTTTCCTCTTCGCAGATTTTTTGGCCAGGATATGGCTCTTATAGGCTTTGTTACGTTTAATTTTGCCTGTGCCGGTTACGCTAAACCTTTTGGCCGCGCCCCTGTGGGTTTTAATTTTAGGCATTTTTTCCCTCTCCTTGTCAGTTTAATTATGTTTCGGCGCAAAAATAATGATCATATTTTTGCCCTCCACTTTTGCAGGCTTTTCGACTAGTGAAACATCGGCCAGCCTTTCCACCAATTTATCGCAAAGAGCCCGGCCCAATTCAGGATGGGTGATCTCTCTACCACGGAACATAATAGTAGCCTTGACCTTATCGCCGCTTTTCAAAAATTTCTCAGCGTTTTTGGACTTGGTTTCAAAATCATGTTCCTCAATATTTGGCCGGAGCTTTACTTCCTTAACTTGGATGACCTTTTGATTTTTCTTTGATTCCTTTTCACGCTTAATCTGCTCAAAACGGTATTTGCCATAATCCATAATCCGGCAAACCGGCGGCTTGGCGTTGGGAGAAATCTCTACCAAATCAAGACCCTTCTCGGTAGCTTTGGCTAAGGCTTCTTTAAAAGGCATTACGACCTGATCTTCACCCTCGGCTCCATCAGCAAATACCAATCTTACTTCAGCCACCCGGATCTCTTCATTGATTCTCAATTCTTTGATATTTTTCACCTCCATGAATTAAAAACAAAAGGAGCGGGTCTACCGCTCCTTAATAGTGCAACAAAATAAAGGTTGCTCTATTAACCCTGTCGACATAGCGCAAGGTGAGAAGCGGCAAACTTCTACTTGATTATCCAACGAAGTGGATTATAACATAATATACAGTCCTAAGTCAACACCTAAACTCATTTACCAGCATGTCTTTTAAAAATAATAATATTAGTTGCGTTTTTCTGCTATTTCTTTTTTCATGGAATCGATAAAATCGGAAAGCTCACATGCACCCAAATCACCTTGGCTGCGGCTGCGCAGAGCAACATTGCCGTTTTCCATTTCCTTATCTCCCAGAACCAGCATATAGGGAATCTTTTCGTTTTGAGCGCCGCGGATCTTATAGCCGATTTTTTCATTACGGTCATCTACTTCCACACGAATGTCCTCGGAAGCTAAACGGTCAGTGACTTCTTTCGCATATGCCTGCTGGCGGTCGGTAATATTGAGTACTTTTACCTGAACAGGTGCCAGCCAAAGCGGGAAAGCTCCAGCAAAATGCTCCGTCAGGATACCGATGAAACGCTCGATGCTACCAAAGATAACCCGGTGGATCATTACCGGACGATGGGGCTGATTATCGGCACCAATATAAGTTAGATCAAATTTTTCCGGCATCTGGAAATCAAGCTGGATAGTACCGCATTGCCAGGTCCGACCAATGCTGTCTTCCAGATGAAAGTCAAGCTTCGGCCCATAAAAAGCTCCGTCGCCTTCATTAACGGTATAAGGTTTGCCCATATGCTCCATGGCTAAACGCAAAGTATCGGTAGCCTTTTCCCAGGTAGCTTCATCACCCATGGCATTTTCCGGACGGGTTGACAATTCTACATGGTATTTAAAACCAAATAAACTATAAAAACGGTCTATCATCTTTACAACGCCGACGATTTCATCCTCTATCTGTTCTGGTAGCATGAAAATATGGGCATCGTCCTGGGTGAAACAACGTACCCTCATCAGACCGTGCAATGCACCGGAAAGCTCATGGCGGTGGACAAGTCCCAGTTCGCCCATGCGGATAGGCAGCTCGCGGTAGCTATGGGGCTTATTCTTATAAACCAGCATACCGCCAGGGCAATTCATAGGTTTAACAGAAAAATCGGCTTCGTCGATCTTGGTATAATACATGTTTTCCCGGTAATGGTCCCAGTGACCGGAATTCTCCCAAAGGGTACGGCTTAAGATAATCGGCGTACGAATCTCTTGATAACCAGCCTTTATATGTTCCTCGCGCCAGAATTTTTCCAATTGATTGCGGAGAACTACGCCTTTAGGTAAAAAGAAGGGGAAGCCTGGTCCTTCATCGGAAGTCATGAAAAGTTCCAGATCGGCACCCAGCTTGCGGTGATCCCTCTTTTTAGCTTCTTCGAGGCGGAAGAGGTATTCATCTAATTGCTCCTGCTTAGGAAAAGAAGTGGCATATATTCTTTGAAGCATTTTATTCTTTTCACTACCGCGCCAATATGCTCCGGCAATGCTCATAATCTTGAAGGCTTTGACATAGCCCGTGGAAGGCAAATGCGGTCCGGCACATAAATCAAGGAAGTCTCCTTGAGTATAGGTGCTGATCGTTTCATCTTCAGGCAGGTCGCGAATCAATTCCAGTTTATAGATCTCGCCTTTCTTGGCAAAAAGATCCAAAGCAGCCTCACGGGAAAGCTCTTTTCTCTGATAAGTGCTATTTTCTTTGATGATCTTTTTAGCTTCGGCTTCAATAGCTGCAAAATCCTCAGTGGTAAAAATATGCTCCGAATCAAAATCATAATAAAAACCGTCTTTGATAGCAGGCCCAATACCCAAAAGTGTACCGGGGAAAAGTCTTAATACCGCTTGCGCTAAAATATGGGATGAAGAATGACGAAAAGCATCTTTACCTTCCTCTTCATCAAAGGTCAATATTTCAAGCTCTACATCGCCATCCAAAATAGTGGACAAGTCTTTTTTCTTACCGTTGACTTTGACAACTAAAGCTTTTTTAGCTAAAGAATTACTCAAATCTTTGGCAACTTCTAAAGCGCTACGCGGCTCATCATAAACTTTTTTGCTACCATCAGGTAAAGTAACATGTAAAACCATGATTATTTCTCCTATGCTTTTACTTTTTTTAAAAATCTATAAAAAATTAATTAAAAAATCCATAATAAAGACTGTAATACTTCCTAATTATAAGCTCTTACAGCCTCTTTGTCAAACAAACCTAAAAGGTGGATAATTTTATTCCAAAATTAAAAAAGCCGGCTACTAAGCCGCTTTTTTAAGGTATGATTGCATTAATCATCTTCAAACTGATCTTTACCCGCTCCACAATCAGGGCAGACCCAATCATCAGGGAGATCTTCAAAACTGATTCCTGGTAAGATATCATTATCGGGATCTCCTAAATCAGAGTCATATATATATCCGCAAATAAGACAACCCTTTTTTCGCATATTTTTTGACCTCTTTCCCAAGTATCTTCTTCTATACTATTTTTATAATAAAACTCCGCTGTCGTCAATATATTTTTTTAATTTTTGATAAATTTTTTGTTTAAATTTTATAGTATAGAAAATTTTGGGCATAAGAGCTAAAGACTTTCTTTTTGCAACCAATTGGCAAGCATGGCAAATTCTTCTATGCTAAGCGTTTCTCCCCGTCTTTGACCATCAATACTACAAGCAGTAAAAGCTTCCTGCCAAAATACTTTATCTTTCCCTAGGTCGCTATTAGTCAGCGCATTAGCTAAGGTTTTACGCCTTTTGCCAAAAGCGGCAGCCACTACGCGGAAAAAAGTTAACTCATCTGTGGTAACCGGAGGCTGCACTAAACGATCAAGACGGATAACAGCAGATTCCACTTCAGGTTGCGGTAGAAAAGCGCTTGATGGCACGTTTAGCAAAAGTTCCGCTTGAGCGCGATATTGCACAGCTAGGGTCAAAGCGCCATATGCCTTGCCGCCAGGTGTCGCAGTGATACGCTCGGCAACTTCCTTTTGAACCATCAAGACCAGCCTCTGCCAGGAACCACCTTTTTCCAAGATATGCATTAATAGCGGCGTTGTTATATAATATGGCAAATTCGAGACCAATTTATAATTAGCAAATCCCTTCTTTGTCACATGCTCGGCAAAATCAAAACGCAAAGCATCCTCTCTGATAACTTCAACATTGCCGCATCCTGCAAAACTATCGCTTAGCAATTTTGCCAACTGCGGATCAATTTCCACTAAAGCTAAATTATTAGTCTTTTGAGCCAATAATTGGCTTAGTGCGCCTAAGCCTGGCCCGATCTCAAATACATAATCATCAGGCGATATATCCACCGCTTCAACAATTCTTTGCGCAACTGTTTGATCTACAAGAAAGTTTTGTCCCAGAGATTTTTTCGCACGCAATCCATATTGTTTCAAAAGGCGACGGCTGGCTGATAAATTAGCAATATCCGTTTGCTTTTTTTCTTTTTTAGACAACAACTCGTCCACGGTAATCCCCTTTTCACTCTCGTAATAAAACCAGAACAAAAGGCCGGATGTCCGGCCTTTTGCATTTGTATTTAAATATAATTAAGACTCTAGTTGAGAATATATATTTTTACTTTTTTCACGCCCCATTGGAGGCAGGCAGAATTACTATCTAAATAGACATCGATCTTATTACCTTTGATCGCTCCACCCGTATCCTCTGCAACTGCATAGCCATAGCCGACCACATATACTTTTGTACCCAGAGGGATGACTGATGGGTCTACCGCAATAGTTCCAACTTGGGGATCAGTACCAGAAGCGGTATGTGAAGATGTGGCTGTATAGGCCGTAGCCGTTACCATCAAGGCTCTATCAAATTCAAATGTGCTCCCGCCACGGCTTGCGGTTGTAATCGTTCCATAGGCAACGACTTTACTTTTTGCTTCCCGGACAACTTTTGAGGAAAAAACTTCCGCAGAAATCTTCACTCCGTCCTTATAGGTAACTTTGTAGGTGTTTTCCACTAAACCGTCTCTGCCTTTTTGTACGGTTTTCGTTATTCCCCGTTCTAAAGTCCGGTCTTCCTTCCTCTCGACAGGAGCAGCTAAACTTGCCTCGTGGACAACATAATCATAAGTGATGCGGGAAACTGTAATACTTTGCGCCTTGTTTATCATCTGATCCAAGGGCACAGATACAACATCATTGGCCCCCATAGATATACCGGCTGCGTGAATAGCATCTTTGACAGTAATCGGTGTTGAATGTACTATCTTTTGCTGCTTATCAAATTTGATGCAAATATCAAAAGCGCGGGTAATCTTAATTGTCTGATCGTTTTCCAAACGGCTTTCTAATCCGGGCTCCACAAGATCTCCGGTAGCAATAGTAATGCCTTCATCTTCTAAAAGATCACCAACGGTGTTTTTAAAAGTATGAATTGTATATATCTGTCCTTCGTCGGCAATACTGATTGATTTTTCCATTAAAAAGAAAATAGAAACGGCTAAAACAGCCAGCAAAATGACAAAAATCATCACTAAACTACGGATCAAATGAGGTGGACGCCCGGTCTTTATGGCTCGAATATCCATGACACGGCTCCTTGTTTTTCAAAGTTTGATACAACTTATTTTTGAAAAAGATTTTTCTTTTGACGCTAATTTTAACCAATAAAATCACAAAAGTCAAATCTTGCCGCCTCTAGCTGGTCTTTTGCATTTGTGCATTTTGCCAATAATTACTATTTTTGATTTATGAAATTTTGTAAACCCGATAAGCATTTTTTGTAGTAATATTCGCCAATTCCTCGAAGGCAATATTCTTCAATTCCGCTAACTTTTCCGCTACCAAAACCACCCTTGATGGTTCATTAGTTTTACCCCGATAGGGGTGCGGGGACAAATAAGGACAATCTGTTTCTACAAGAAGATTTTCCAAGGGAACGTGCGCCGCCACTTGCACAAGACCACGGGAATTTTGATATGTCACCGGCCCGGCAAAAGAGATATCAAAACCCATACGAATATATTCAGCCGCCATTTCCCAACTACCGGAATAACAATGCAATATCCCACCATTTACACCGGCTTTTTCCTCTTTTAAGATGCGCATCGTATCGCCATGCGCATCCCTGTCGTGGATAACTACCGGTTTTACCAACTCTTTTGCTATAGCAATCTGTTCACGAAAAGCTTTGGCCTGCTTTTTTTGGTCATAGCCTTCATAGTGATAATCAAAACCGATCTCGCCTACTGCTACCGCCAAGGGATTAGCACATAAAGTATAAAATTTCTCCGCCAATTCTTCATTCCATAAAGCTGCATCATGGGGGTGAAGGCCTACCACTGCATATATCCTACCAGGATATCTCTCTGCTAAACGTAAAGACATTAAAGACGATGCCCAGTCATAGCCGACCGATGCCATTTTTTCCACATGAGCCTCTTTTGCCCTTTGTAATACCTCTTCTAAATTAGTATGCAAAAGAGGGTCGTTCAGGTGCGTATGTGTGTCAAAAAGTACAAAGCTGTCTTCAGGCAATTTTCTTATCTCCCTAATTCATTTTTATCCAAACTCTTTTTTTATATTCCGGATTTTATATTCTTTTTTATTATTTATTTCCCTGCCATTTTGAGGGCCAAACCCTTAAGACATTTTTGTCGATAAAAAGCACCTCTTGGTAGTGGTATTCATTGCTAATAAATAGATTCTGGCGAAACTGTCGACTACGATTACTCATCTGCTGAAAATTAGTTATCATGACAAGTATTTTCGCTACTTTCTCCTATTTTTTGTGTTTTTTCTATATTATATATACCCTTATAAAAAACCGGCGCTAAAGCGCCGATTTTTTTATTTTACTCTAGTGCCTGACGGCATAGTTGGGACTTCCAGAAGCTCTAATTTATCCTGTCCGACAGCGGAAAGAAGCATACCTCTGGATTCAATTCCACGAATGGTAGCAGGTTTGAGATTAGCGATCAAAATCACATTATGCCCAATTAATTCTTCCGGTTGATAATGTTGGGCAATACCCGAAAGTACAGTCCGCTCTTCATCACCTACTTGGAGGGTAAATTTGAGCAATTTATCTGTCTTGGGCACCTTTTCACAGGCTAATACTTTAGCTACCCTTAAATCCAATTTGGCAAAATCTTCAATGCTTATCTCAGGAGCAAGTGGCTCGATTTTTTCTATTATAGGAGCTTTTTCCTCTTTTGTCGGAGCAGTTTTTTCTTCTATAGTATTAGTTGGTGCTTTCGCAACTACTTTGCCTTCGATTTCAATACGCGGGAAAAGCGGCTCTCCACGATTTACCTGAATACCTGCTGGAAAACGACCAAAAGTAAGGCTATCCCAAGTATGCAATTCAGAGTATTGATCTATGCCTAATTGTTGCCAAACCTTGACAGACAAATCAGGCATTACGGGCGATGCCATAATAGTTGTCATACGAAGGACTTCCGCCATATTATAGAGGACCGATGCTAATTTGTCTTTTTCTTGTGCTTTATTCAAAGCCCAGGGAGCAGCATCATCAATATACTTATTCCCCGCATTGACCAGCTTCCAAACTTCCGCCAAAGCATTGGCCCACTCCATATTATCCATCAACGCTTCTACTCGCGCAGGCGTTTCTTGAGCCAATTTGATCAAAGCGGCATCAAATTCCGTTGCTGTGGCTGGTTTGATAACCTCTCCGCCCTGAAATTTGTTGATCATAGCAGTGGTACGGGAAAGAAGATTACCGTAATCATTAGCTAGATCGGTATTAATGCGGCTGATCAAGCCATCTTCGGAATATGAGCAATCAAGACCATAGGGCATTTCCCGCATCAGGAAATAGCGGATGGCGTCCACTCCGTATTTTTCCACCAGCACAATAGGATCGATGACATTGCCCTTGGATTTACTCATCTTGCTATCACCCAGAAGAACCCAGCCATGTCCGAGGACTTTTTTAGGCAGGGGCAGGTCCGCCGCCATGAGCATAATCGGCCAGATAACTGTATGGAAACGAATGATGTCCTTACCTACCAGATGGACATCAGCAGGCCAATATTTACGATAAAGGCTATCATCTTCGGCACCCATATTAAGCGCTGAGATATAATTGACCAGTGCATCAAACCAAACGTAGATCACATGCTTTTCATCAAAGGGAACTTTAATCCCCCAATCAAAAGTCGTACGAGAAACACAAAGATCATCTAAGCCGGATTTAACGAAATTGACCATCTCGTTTCGGCGGCTTTCAGGCTGGATGAAGTCAGGATTTTCTTCAATGAAACGGAGCCAGCGATCGGCATATTTGCTCATTTTGAAGAAATAGCTTTCCTCCTGCGTTATTTCCGCGGGCCTACCACAATCGGGGCAAGTATGATCATCAGCCAATTGACGTTCGGTAAAAAACGACTCACAAGGGCTGCAATACCAGCCCTCATATTGAGCTTTATAAATATCTCCCCGATCATAGATCTCCTGAAAAAGCTGCTGGGCAACTTTTTTATGGCGGGGATCAGTAGTACGAATAAAGTCATTGTAATCGATCTTGAGTGTTTTCCAGAGGTCCTGGAAACCGGCAACAATTTCGTTCACAAAAAGCTGCGTTTCCTTGCCTGCGGCTTGTGCACGTCTCTGGATTTTTTGCCCGTGTTCATCGGTCCCGGTCAGAAAAAAAGTATCAAAGCCTCGCATCTTTTTATATCTGGTCATAGTATCCGCAGCCACAGTCGTATAGGCATGTCCGATATGCGGATTATCACTGGGATAATAGATAGGCGTTGTGATATAAAAAGTCTGGCGTTCACTCATTTTCAAAACCTCCCAAAAAGTTTGCGGACTACGCCGCCTTGGCTTTTATCATAACAATCAAGCAGGCATTTGTCAAGTTTTGGAATCCGTATTGGAAAGTAGATGTCATAGCATACATCATTGAAAAAACCGCCGCTATGTGCGGCGGTTTTTTATTATTCTGCATAGTCTACCGGGTATAGATATTTAAGCGGAACTACCTCTTTATTGAATCCATCAGAATACCAGAACATACAACATGTGGCGCTTCCCGTATATTCGCAGTATTCGATGCGGATTTTGTACTTGTGGCTACTTTCGGCAGCAAAGGTATATGGATAAACCGCAGATGAATTGCCATGCCATTCGTCGATTACCAAAGCATCATCAATATAGACCCGAAGACCATCATCCACCACAAATTGCAAGGTAAGGTCTTCCGTATAACGGCTCTCAATATAACCTTCAATCAGGGCTGAGAAATGTTCATTATTAACTACCCCAGCAGGTGAGCCATCTAAATATTCCAAGAATATTTTTCCCTGTCTAGTTAAAACAGGCGTATCACTATCAAAATTGGGAGAATCGCTATTAAAGTAATTGATTGTTAAGCCGTTCCCCCCGCCACTGACATTATTATAGTATGTTTTGGTCCAGGTAGTATCGGAATAATACCAGGAAGCAGGTACTAGAGCTAAATCTGCACCATCCTTGGAATAGAACAGGAACAGTGTAGAATTAAAATGGTTTTCAAAATAATCAAGTTCTAAAGGATAATAGTTGCCACCGGTCATGCTGATCGGAGTGCCTTCCGTGAATTCCAGATCAATATCTTCCAAGCGGTCTAGGATGGTTGTGCTGCCTATGGTAAGGCGAACTCCGTCATCAGAATAAGTGTAAAATGTGTATTCACCATCTTCCGGGGGACAGATATAACCCGTAAAGACGATAGAAAATGTCTCAGAATCAATAACAGGATCAGGTGAACTACCACCATAATTAAAATTAGGCCAATTTACCTGATCTATCATTCTTTTATAGATCGGATCACCCATGGAAAGAGTATCATAATAAGTGGCGTTGAGCCCTGAAGCATAAGTTCCGGCGACTACCCACTGAGCATAAACCGTTATATCTGCTGTTACAGTGGTTGAAGATGTAAACGAACTTCCCGAACCATCAGCTGCCGTATTCCAGCCTGTAAAGGTGTATCCCGTTTGGGTAGGCGCAGTTGGTAAGCTCCCTAAATTGCCTCCAGAGATAGCCGTCATTGTGGTCGGGCTGGCGTCGGTATTACCGCCATTTTTATCAAAAGTAACTGTGTATGTTATCGATGATATCGGGGTCCACTGAGCATATATAGTTATATCTGCCGTTACGGCAGTCGAAGCAGTAAAGACGCTGCCAGAACCGTCAGCTGCCGTATTCCAGCCGGCAAAAGTATATCCAGTTCTGGTGGGCTCTGTAGGCAAACTCCCTATATTACCCCCAGAGGTCGCCGTCTCGGTGGTCGGATTAGCATCGGTCGTTCCACCATTTTTATCAAAAGTAACAGTATAAGTAGTTACTATATGAGTCCACTGAGCGTAGACGGTCATATTACTAGTCAAGGTATGTGCAGATGTGAAAGTAGTGCCTGACCCGTCTCTGACTGTATTCCAACCGCTAAATGAATAACCGGACCGGTTGGGATTAGTAGGCCAGACACCTACAGGAGACCAGCTTGTTCCCGTCCCAGTAGCTAGGATAGTAGTATCCTCTGCCGTATAATTTCTGCAAAAATTGACGGTATAGGTTGCAATGGCCCATTGGGCATAGACAGTCAAGTTCGTTGTTACACTGGTTGTAGATGTGAAAGCAAGGCCTGAACCATCTGCTTTCGTATTCCAGCCCGTGCAAGTGTACCATGGCCAGGTCGGTGCGGCTGGTAATGTGCCTACATTGCTTCCGGATGCAACAGTAATACTCGTTGGATCAGCTTCTGTAACTCCTCCGTTATTATCAAAGGTAACAGTATAAGTTACCGATGCTACTGGTGTCCACTGGGCGTAGGCAGGCAAACTGTTTGTTATACTTGTTGTGGCAGTAATAGTAGTACCTGTGCCATCGGCTTTAGTATTCCATCCGGTTAAATTATAATTATCCTTAGAAAGCGTTGGTAATATAACCGTCCCACCATTTAATACATAAGCTGTTTTTACTAAGTTTTCTCCATCGTAGAATAATACCTGATGCACACGCTTAGCATTTGTGTTATACGCTGTCAAAAGGGGCATATTACTGCCACCTAATGCATTTTGCCCCCACGCAAGGTTGCTTTGCCCGTCCTGCAAATTCCATGTTACCTCTCCACTAGAAAAAGCGCTGGCATCCATACCTGTTCCATTTCCGTTATTTGGAGCACTACCATTCAGGTAATAGCATTTTGTAATACCTAAGCCACTTGGACATATACCACTGAGACTGTCATTGACTCCACTAATATCACCTGTATTATAACAGTTGCTAATATTACTGTTATCAATAGCACCGGCAATTCCACCCGCCATTGAAAAAATTTGATCTCTATAAATAGACTCTACTAGGTATGAAGCAACATCAGCTGTATTATAGCTGTTTTTCACACTACCGTATTCTAATTGCCCTACCAGACCTCCTACCTTACATCCTAGCAGGGGGCATGTATTGTAACAATTTTCTATATTACCTTTTATATATCCCGCCAAACCACCGACATTGTTTCTTCCACATATTCTCACTCCAGAAGTATAGCAGTTTATAATATTGGCCTGTGTTGCATAACCTACCAAACCGCCAACATAATCCATTCCCTCAATGTAGGAATTTATGAGCCCTAAATTTTTGATTGTACCTACTACAGTTTGTGATCCTACACCACTGAATAAACCAATGTGGTTGCCATAAATTAAAGAATTATAGTATAATCCACTGACTGTATGCCCCTGTCCGTCAAAGGTCCCGCAAAAACCACCTATAGGCGTCCATTCGTTAGTGGAACTTCCCACTGCATTAAGCTCAATATCTGCGCCCAGCTTTACTGTCTTTCCGGAGAAGCTGTTACCATTATTGGTAAGCTGAGCCAGCCCCGCTAGCTGCTCTGCGGTAGTGATGATAAATTCTGTCGAACTACTGTTATACCAGCTCGTGTCCACTGTTCCATCCCATACGTTATCACCAGGAATAATCGTCCATTGGGCATAGACCGTAATATTTGATTTTACAATAGTCGTAGCATTAAAAACAGTACCCATTCCGTCTGCCCTAGTATTCCAACCGGCAAAGGTGTAACCAGTTCTGCTTGGAGGCGTAGGCAAGCTGCCAACATTGCCGCCATAGGTAGCTGTCATGCTGCTCGGACTAGCCGAGGTATTCCCGCCGTTATTATTAAAATATACCGTATAAGTATTCACTTTCCACTGGGCATAGACAGTAATATTAGCCGTTACTAAAGTCGAAGTCAAAAAGGAAGTCCCCGAACCGTCGGCCGCGGTGTTCCAGCCGTCGAAAGTGTATCCTGTTTTGGCCGGATTAGTCGGTAATGCGCTTACATGGCTTGAGGGCATAACAGAAATGCTTCTCGGATTAGCTTCTGTATTTCCTCCGTTACTATTGAATGTAACTGTACAAGTTCCCTCTCCAGGTAACCACTGGGCATAAACTATCATGTTATTACTTACGGAAGTCAAAACGGATAAATAACCGCTTGATCCATCGGCCGCAGTGTTCCAGCCGCGGAAAGTATAACACGTTCTGGTCGGAGGAGTCGGTAATGTGCCGACTTGGCTGCCAGGCTTATAAGTAATACTGTTCGGAACAGCTTCCGTATCTCCCCCGTTTTTATAAAATGTGATGGTATAACCAGTTACCCACTGGGCGTAAACAGTTATATCTGCTGTTACAGCGGTCGAAGCAGTAAAGGTGCTTCCAGAACCGTCGGCCGCGGTGTTCCAACCGTCAAAAGCGTATCCCGTTCTGGTCGGCCCTGTAGGTAAGCTACCCACATTGCCTCCACTAGTAGCCGTCTTGGTGGTCGGGCTGGCATCGATTGTGCCACCGTTTTTATCGAAAGTAACTGTATAAGTTACTACTACCGCTGTCCACTGCGCATAAACTGTCGTGTTAGCTGTCACACTCGTCGTATCATCAAAAGTAGTGCCTGATCCGTCAGCTTCCGTGTTCCAACCGTTAAAAGTGTAGCCCGTTCTGGTCGGCTCTGTAGGCAAGCTACCCACATTGCCTCCATAAGTAGCCGTCTTATTGGTCGGGCTAGCATCGGTCGTGCCACCGTTTTTATCAAAAGTTACTGTATAACTATCTATCGTCCATTGGGCATAAACAGTTATATCTGTGGTTACAGCAGTCGCAGCAGTAAAAGCATCACCCGTTCCATTATCCGCAGTGTTCCAACCTGCGAAGGTATAGCCAGTTTTAGTCGGCTCTGTAGGCAAACTCCCCACATTACCTCCATAAGTAGCCGTCTTGGTGGTCGGGCTGGCATCGGTCGTTCCACCGTTTTTGTCGAAAGTAACTGTATAGCTATTGATCGTCCATTGAGCATAGACCGTTACATCTGCCGTTACAGCTGTTGAAGCAGTAAAAGCATCGCCTGTTCCATCAGCCGCGGTGTTCCATCCCGCAAATGTGTAGCCAGTTTTGGTCGGCTCTGTAGGAAGGCTGCCTATATTACTTCCATAAGTAGCCGTCTTTGATGTGGGGCTGGCATCGGTCGTACCGCCGTTCTTATCAAAAGTTACAGTATAGGTTATTGGTGTCCACTGAGCATAAACGGTTACATCTGCGGCTACAACTGTCGTGGCAGTAAAAGCATCGCCAGAACCATCAGATGCGGTGTTCCATCCCACGAAGGTGTAGCCGGTTCTGGTCGGTTCTGTAGGCAAACTCCCTACATTGCCACCATAGGTAGCCGTCTTTGTGGTCGGGCTGGCGGCAGTATCACCACCGTTATTATCAAAAGTTACGGTATAAGTATTTATCGTCCACTGAGCATAAACGGTTACATCTGCAGTTACAGCTGTTGAAGCAGTAAAAGCATCACCTGTTCCATCAGCCGCGGTGTTCCACCCCGCAAATGTGTAGCCAGTTTTGGTCGAGGCTGTAGGAAGGCTGCCTACATTACTTCCATAGGTAGCCGTCTTAGTGGTCGGGCTGGCATCCGTCGTGCCACCGTTTTTGTCAAAAGTTATGGTATAAGTATTTATCGTCCACTGTGCATAGACAGTTGTATTTCCTGTTACACTTGTAGTCGCATCAAAAGCGCTTCCAGAACCATCGGCTGCAGTGTTCCAGCCATTAAAAGTGTAGCCAGTTCTGGTCGGCTCTGTAGGCAGACTACCTATATTGCATCCATATTTTGCTGTCTTCGTGGTTGGATTAGCGTCGGTTGTACCACCATTTTTATCAAAAGTGACATTGAAAGAAACAGCAATAATAGGCTGATCTCCACTATAAGTAAACAAAGTATCGGGAAGAACAAAACTTGCCGCACCATCGGTAACTCTGCAGGAGCCATTTAAACTAAGACTATTACCTACAACAAATCCCGTAATACTAGAGCCACTTTGCAGCACAACATTAGCTTTGGGAGCATAAACAACACCGTTAACCGCACTGGAAGAAAAGGTCATCGTACCAGATCCACCGCAGACAACATTACCAGTAACACTTCCCCCACCTGTCATATTTAATACACCATTAGGGATAAACAAATTACCGGTCATAGCCGTGTAGTTCTGCGTAAAATTACCGCTTTTCAAAACAATATAGAAATTATTTTTTGTAACATTACTGGTGGTTCTGACTGTATTAGTAATGCTATTATTAACTACTAAGATAAAACGATTGCTACCCTGGACATCAATACTACAATAGGTACCCATATTCAGCGTATTGGTAACAAAAATAACATCGCCCGCTGACGTATCAATTACCAGGTTTTTGCTGGAAAGTGTAATACTATTAAAAGTATAACTGGTATTAAAAGTTGTATTTTTTGTTGTATAGTTTTGAGTAGAATAGGCCGGTATGGAGCTTAAATTGGCTGAAAAGGTAGGTATCGTTGAGGGAAATGTTGCTGCGGGCACGTTGATATAACTCCCCAACATTTGACTGGGGACAACAAAACTGGAACTTGCAGAAGGTGACAGATAGATATCACCACTCATTAAATTATCGCCTGAAACAGAGGAAGAAAGAGCTCCATTGAGAAAAGCATCCCCATAAATCTGTCCTGAATTAAGCGATATTGCTCCATTAATATAGGCAGACACATTATCATTATTTTTTACCGTTAACCCCATGGCACTGGTAGTCAACATCATAAAAGATAATGCTACCCCTAAAAGGATAAAGAAACTACGCTTTGCTTTCATATATTAACCCCCACTTCCAATAACTGCTGCTTGTAGCAGCCATGCCTTTAAATCAACCATTTATTATAAACCAATGATAATTCTCGGGAAAATAAATATTTTAACTTAAAAATATACCGCCGCCTTAAGCGGCGGTATATTTTATCATCCACTTAATCTGCTGGATATAAATACTTCAAAGGAATCGTTTGTTTTCCCGACCCACCGGAGTACCAGAACATACAACATGTCGCGCTACCTGTATATTCGCAGTATTCAATACGGATCTTATATTTTTGGTTGTTCTCGGCAGCAAAGGTATATGAATAAACCGCATCAGAATTACCATGCCATTCATCGATTACCAAAGCATCATCAATATAGACCCGGAGACCATCATCCACCACAAATTGCAAGGTAAGGTCTTCCGTATAGCGGGATTCGATATACCCTTCAAAGAGAGCGGCAAAATTATCACTATTAATTGAAGAATCGGGTGAGCCATCCAAAAATTCCAAGAATATTTTTCCCTGTCTGGTTAAAACAGGAGTATCACTATCAAAATCAGGATTACTACTATTATAGTAGTTCATAGTTAGCCCGGTTCCTGCACCACTGACATTGTTATAATATGTTTTTGTCCAGGTAGTATCTGAGTAATACCAGGAAGCAGGTACTAGGGCTAAATCTGCACCATCCTTGGAATAGAACAGGAACAGTGTAGAATTATAATGGTTTTCAAAATAATCAAGTTCTAAAGGATAACAGCTGCCACCGGTCATGCTAATCGGAGTGCCTTCCGTGAATTCCAGATCAATATCTTCCAAGCGGTCTAGGATGGTTGTGCTGCCTATGGTAAGGCGAACTCCGTCATCAGAATAAGTGTAAAATGTGTATTCACCATCTTCC
>Ga0074197_1000465_pt1 | contig 50757 bp, 53 predicted proteins | sample EPASupsiteSAE305_FD_64526 | JGI IMG/M metagenome (GOLD analysis project Ga0074197, IMG submission 64526) | Bioremediated contaminated groundwater microbial communities from EPA Superfund site, New Mexico - SAE3-05 reassembly with SPADES | ecosystem: Environmental > Aquatic > Deep subsurface >...
CCGGTCGGCGAGGTACTGCAACGCGCGCGGCAACGTCAGCAGCCTGGGCTGTTTTTTACCCCTTTGGGCCAGCCTGTTCAGGAACAGCCCAGCAGTGTCAGTGATGCGGCCCGCTGGTTAAGTGCCCTGGTAAGCAAGGAAGAAGGTCAGGGCGAGGCGCAGCGTGCTGTTATGGGCCGTTTGCAGCAGGTGCTCAGTAGTCTGCCGGCCGGCTCTTCGGCTCTGGCAGCAATTCTGGATGAGGCGATGACCTATGGTGCATCAGCCAGCCTGTCTGCCCGTTCTTTGCAAAATCGTACGGTTCCGGCTGCTGAAGGAAAACTTGATGATAGTGTGCTGAAGCTGCTGCAGTCACTTATGCAGGGAAACCGGCTTGCCCTGCTTGAACCGCAGATTTCTGCTGATGCGTTAAAAGGCTTTCAAGTCGGTCAGCAGTTGCGTGGTGATGTATTGCAATCGCTGGGAGGTGGCCGGTTCATGATCCAGGTGGGCGGTCAGGCACTGGAGGTGCTGCTGCCCAAGGGGATGAAGGCTGGCGATGGTCTGAATCTGTTCTTTGTTGGTAAGGAACCGCCTACCTTTCTGCTGGTGCGCTATGGCAAAGGCGGCGATGCACTGGTCAGCCAGACCGGCCGTTGGGTCAGCACCCTGCTGGGGATGCAGGATCAGTCGGCACCGCTTAAAGAGGGATTGGGGATACTGCGTACCCTTTTGCAGGGCGCCCCCTCTGATCCTGCCCAGTTGGAGCAGGTCTTGAAACAGGGTCTGAAAGCAAGCGGCCTGTTCTATGAGGCCCATCTTTCCCGTTGGTTCAGTGGTGACTACTCCCTGGAAAAGCTGCTGCAGGAACCACAGGGGCGTCTTTCTGTGCCACCCCATGAAGGTCGACCGGTTGTGGTGCAGGGACAGCAGGAGGGCAGCGATCCACGTACCATGGCGATGGTCAAGGAACAGCTGGCAACCCTGCAGACCGGCCAACTGCTGTTTCATGGCGAGCTGTTTCCCGGTCAGCCAATGGAGTGGCGGATTAAGGATCGGGAAGGCAGAGGACGTGGCGGCGACGAACAGGAACAGACCACCCCCTGGGAAACCTCACTTGCCCTGACCCTGCCAAAGCTGGGACGGGTAGAGGTCTCCTTAAGTCTGAATGGAGCGCATCTTGATCTGGTAATCGGGGCTGACCATGAACGTGCAGCCAGCCTGTTGGAACAAGGGCGCGGGGAGCTGCAGGATCAGCTGCTTGCGGCAGGACTTGAGCCAGGTGCTATTGTGGTGAAACATGGCCCGTGAACGGCAGTTTAATGATCAGCGTATGGCTGCGGCCCTATCCTACAAACAGGGCTTTTACGCACCGGTGGTGGTTGCCAAGGGCAAAGGGATCATGGCTGAGGCGATTATTGCCTGTGCCAAGGAGGCTGGTGTCTATGTACATGAGTCGCCTGAATTGGTGACCCTGTTGATGCAGGTGAATCTGGACGAACATATCCCGGCTGAGTTATATAGAGCGGTAGCAGAACTGCTGGTTTGGATCTACAAGATGGAAGGGAAAGAAAAAGGATGACACAGATAAAGTTCGGAACCGACGGCTGGCGCGGGGTGATTGCCCGTGAGTTTACCTTTGAGAATCTGGGGCTGGTGGCCCAGGCCACCATGGACTGGATGACCCGCGAAGGGCTGGCGGATCAGGGCTTGGTGGTGGGCTATGACCGTCGTTTTCTGTCGCGGGAATTTGCCTGTCATGTGGCTGAAATAGCTGCAGGTAATGATATCAGGGTGTTTTTGTGTGATGATGTTGCGCCGACACCGGCGGTTTCCTGGGCAGCCAAGGCGTTACAGGCCGGGGCCGGTGTCATGATTACTGCCAGTCATAACCCGCCGATATATAACGGTTTCAAGATAAAAGAGAATTTTGGCGGTTCAGCCCGGCCAGAGACCACACGCCTGCTGGAGCAGATTGTTGCCTACAACCAAACAGAAGGGCGTCTGGTCCGCTCGGTCCCGTTTGAAGAGGCCTGCCGTGGCGGTAAAATAGAACAGTTTGATGCCGCCACCGGCTATCTGCAGCAGCTTGGGCATCTGGTTGATATTGAGGCGATCCGCAAGGCAGCGATACCTGCCGTGGCAGACCCGATGTTTGGGGCAGGCAGCGGCTTTTTTAATCGCTTGCTGGGGATTGACGAGATTCATGCCGAGTCGAACCCCTCCTTTGGCGGGCGTCCGCCAGAGCCGATCGGCGAAAATCTGCAGGAACTGTGCGGACTTTTGGCAGCTGGTCGCTATCGGGTTGGTCTGGCACTGGATGGTGATGCAGACCGGATCGGGGCGGTGGATGAGCGGGGAGAGTTCTTTTCATCCCACGCCATCTTTACCCTGCTCTTGAAGCATCTGGTGGAGCGCAAGGGGCTGTCGGGAGGGGTGGTCAAGACCGTTTCATCAACCCGGATGATCGATCTGCTGGCACAAAAATATGATCTGTCCTTATATGAGACGCCGATCGGCTTCAAGCATATCTGTGAGCTGATGCTGAATAAGCAGATCCTGATGGGCGGCGAGGAATCAGGTGGTCTGGGTATCAGCGGCCATATCCCGGAGCGGGACGGCGTGCTGATGGGGCTGTTGCTGTTGGAAACGGTTGCAATGACCGGTAAGGGGTTGCGTCAGCAGCTGGAAGAAATCATGGATGAGATTGGTCATTTCTTTTATCGCCGGATTGACGCCTATATCAGCAATAATGCAAAGGAGGCGCTGCTGCAGCGTTTGAAGAATGATCCTCCTGAGGTTATTGCCGGTCGGCCTGTCGCTGCCACCAATTTCAGTGACGGCTTCAAGTTTGTGTTTGATAACGGAGACTGGTTGCTGATCCGCCCCTCTGGCACTGAACCGGTCTTGCGTCTCTACAGTGAGGCTACTGACCTGTCCATGGTTGACACCCTCTTGCGTGCTGCGCGGCAGTTCGCCGGAGTATAACTACTATGAAATGGCTGCTGAACCTGGTTGCGGTGAACAGTCTAATCTCAGTGGTGATCTATCCGATGATAACACTGGGGGTGGATAAGTCGATGAACTGGCTGGTGGAAATCGGTTTGCTTGTGGTTGGGGTAGGGGCGCTGTATCTATTGATCCGTTATCGTAAAGAGTTCTAGCCGGCGGTCTGGCAGGCTGTTGAAAAACTACTGCGGAGCCCGTCTACGGCGTTGCGCGGTGCTCGCTTCTTCGTCTAACTAATTGTTATGCCTCAGTCGCTGTGCTCCGTGCGCCTTGTAGCCGTGCTTCCTCATAACGTTTTTCAACAACCTGCTAGTTGCCGTGTATCCGCAACAGTTCCGGCAGGTCCAGGATCAGGGCGATGGTGCCGTCTCCCAGAATGGTCGCCCCGGAGATGATGCGGGCATCGCGGTAGATCCGCCCCAGTGGTTTGATGACCGCCTTGACTTCGCCCACCAGCTTATCCACCGCCAGCCCCACTCTCCGGCCATCCTGACGTACCACCACAACAAAGCGTGAGTCTGGTGCCTGGCTGTCAGGTTGAAGGATGCCATTCAGATCAAGGCAGGGCAGTGCCTCACCCCTGATATTTAAATAACCACGCTGTCGTAGTTCAATAGCCGCGTCCTGCGGTAGATCAATGGTTTCATCAACCAACTCCATTGGCAGGATGAAGTAGTCGCTGCCCACCATGATCATAAAACCGTCAATCAGGGCCAGAGAAAGCGGTAAACGGAGCTGGAAGCAGGTACCCTGCCTTTCAATGCTGGTCAGGTCGATCTTCCCCCGCAGTTCTTCAATGGTCCGCTTGACCACATCCATACCCACCCCCCGCCCGGAAAGCAGAGTTGCTTCGTCCATGGTGGAAAAGCCCGGCTCAAAGATCAGGGACAGTGGGTCGCGGTCAGCTGCTTCAAGGGGGCGGATCAGGCCCCGCTCAACGGCCTTGTGCAGCACCCGTTCGCGGCTGATACCCCGGCCATCATCCCTGACCTCAATCACAATACTGCCAGCCTCCTGAAAGGCGTTCATCCTGATGGTGCCGATGGCCGGTTTGCCAAACGCCACCCGCTCAACGGGCGTTTCAATGCCGTGATCAATGGCGTTTCTGATCAGATGGACCAGTGGTTCCCGCAATCGTTCCGCCATAACCTTGTCCAACTCGGTTTCGGCCCCGGCGGTGAGCAACTGGATCTTCTTGCCGGATGAGGCGGAGAGATCATGTACCAGGCGCTGAAAACGGCGAAACAGGTCTCCCACCGGCACCATTCTGAATACCATGGCCCGTTCCTGGATTTTCTTAACCAGCAGAGAAACCGATGAGGCTGATTCAAAAGAGGCGCTGTCTCCCAGGCGTTTGACATGGGATTCCAGTTCAGAAGAGGCGGTGACCAGTTCAACCACCAGATTGATCAGCTGATCCAGTTTCTGGGCATCTACCCGCACCACTTTTTGAGCTGCAGCTGATTCTTCTGTACTTGCCTCATCTGTTGGCAGGAGTTGTTCCGGCTCTGGTTGGGCTGTGGTCTCGACTACCGCAGGGTGCTGCCAATGGGTGATCAGGCTTACGAGTTGTTCGTGGCGGGGCGGAAGCTGGGTGTCTGAGGCCTCAAAGGCGGCAATCAACGCCCTGATATGGTCATGGCACTGCAGGCAGAGGGTGAGCAGCTCTTTGGTCAGTGGGAGTTCGTTTTCCCGTACCTGCACCAACAGATGTTCAAGTGCGTGACAGAAGTTCTCCACCTGGTCGGCAGCAACAATGCTGGCAGAGCCTTTAATCGTATGGACTGCACGGAAGAGTCGGTTAAAGTCGTATCCAACCGTTGGCTGCGCCTCAAGGATCAGCAGCGATGATTCCATTTCAGCCAGCATCTCGACAGACTCAAGGGCAAAGGCCTCCCGTATTTCGGCAAACTCATCCATCATGGGTTGGGTTCTGATGGAGCAGGGCTGCTGCAGACACGATTGCGGCCCTCTCGTTTGGCCTGGTAAAGGGCATCATCGGCTCGCTTGATGATGCTGTCCAGGGTGTCATTCCGGTGCATGGCGGTGACCCCGATGCTGATGGTCACGATGGTCTGCTGGTCGGTACAGGAGAGCGGGCTGGCAGCAACCTGCTCCCGGCAACGTTCAGCCAGTACAATGGCCTGCTCAAACGAGGTCTCAGGCAGGATGCAGCAGAATTCCTCGCCGCCGTAACGCCCCAGGATGTCTGAGGTCCGCACCAGCTCCTGCAGTAGTTCAGAAATTTTGCGTAGGGCATAATCTCCGCAGAGGTGGCCGTGGGTGTCGTTGATTTTTTTGAAGTGGTCGATATCAAGTAACAGGATACTTAACGGATTGCCATGCCGTCGGGAACGTTCGATCTCTTCAGCCAGTCGGCTGTCAAGATAACGGCGATTGTAGATCCCGGTTAGACTGTCGATCTTTGCCATCTGGATCAGCTTGTGCTCATACATGACAAAGTCGGTTACATCCTGCACAGAGATATAGACGGCAGTTATCTCTTTGCTATCATTCCGCAATGGTCCAAAGGTACAATTCTGCTGCATCCGGGGAAAGATGGTTGAAGAGCCGTGGGGGTTCTTCATGGGGAAGAGATATTTGTGCAGTTTCTGGGAATAGGAGGCGTAGTTACCAAAGGCAAAAACGCTTTTGACAATCCGGATAAAGCTGTTGTCGCACAGGTCGGGGAACAGATCGCAGACCGGTTGGCGGATCACCTTTTCTGCAGGCATTCCACTGTGCAGTTCCATCCAGCGGTTCCAGGCGGTGACGTTCAGTTCACGATCAAGCACCACCAGCCCGAGACTGATAGTGTTGAATATCTGCTGATACTCATTCATAAGGCCCCAGAAATTCAGCAATGGCCTGTTTCAGCCAGGGCATGATACTGTGTTGACTGACCAGAAACAGGTAGCCGCTGACATTGTACTGCTCAAAATTAAAGACAGTCTTGAACAGAATGGCAAAGGAGTCAGATTCGTTCAGCACATCGCCCAGGGTTTCAAAAATCTGCTCCTGTGAGAAAAAGCGGGGCGGCGCGTAGGTCACCACATCCCCCAGCATTTCGGCAATCTTGCCGACACAGGCACCGATGATGATATTGCCCACCTCTACCAGGGTTTCTTTTTCTAAAACATCAATGTCGTAATTTTCACCAAGCAGCGCCATCTCGCCATCAAAAATTCTAAGTAGTTTGCGCCCTTCGCCATGGGGAAAGACCAGGAAACTGCCGCCACTGAACTTGCCGCTGAAAAACTGGGTAATCATGCTCATGTCAGTGGTGTCGGGGATCTGGTTGTGGATGTAGCTGATTACTTCATCGGACTGGAGCACGGCAATATGGGGCACGGAGAGGATGACATGCAGGTTGATAATTTCAGCCAGGTCTGCGGCGGCCCGGCCAAAGCCGATATTCATGATCTCCTGCAGGGCATCTTTTTCAAGCTCGGTCAGTTCCTGTAATGGATTGCTCATTACGGTTTCTCCGTAGCAAGCGCCCTGTTAAGTTCAGTCTGTACTGCTTCCTTAACCGGTGGTTTTTTGAGCAAGCCAAAGGCCCCCAACTCCATGACCCGTTCAATGGTACGGGTCTGGATATCGGCGGTCAGGATGATCACACGGGCAGTTGGGTCATGTCTGCGGATCTCGGTAAGGGCGGCCATGCCGTCTACTCCCGGCATGGTCAGATCCATAAAGGTCAGATCCGGTTGAAAGGTCGGGTACAACTCAATGGCAACGCTGCCGTCATTTCCTTCTTTAATTTCATGGCCTGCATCTTTGGGAATACAGGCCTTAAGGCTCATTCGGGCGACAAGAGAGTCATCAATAATCATAATTTTTGCCATACAGAGCCCTCCAGAGACAGATCGCTTTTCAATCTAAACGTTAGGAGACGGAGTATAGCAAATCATTCAGGTGCTGCAAAGTCATCTTACGCGTGATTGCGCAGCATCAACTCGTCAGGGTGGGGAGAAAAATAGAGCTGTTCAGACAAATAGGTTTCATGAAAGCGGCTGATATAGTGATTCAGCAGTGTAATCGGCACGATGAGCGGGAGCTGGCCGATGCGGTAACGTTCAATCAGGCCCACTAGTTCCTGCTTTTCCCATGGGGCCAGTTTCTTTTTAAAGTAGCCCTGGCAGTGCATCAGCACATTGGCCTGTTTGGCGGGTGTGGCCAGTAGCTGTAGCGCTTCCATGAAAAGTTTTGTATAGGCTGGCAGCAGTTCATGCAGAGGGAGCGTGCTGGCCACCAGTTTTCCCAGTTGCCGATAGTGGTCTGGAGAATGGGCCATTATCAGCAGTTTGTGGGTAGTATGAAACTGTATCAGATCTGCTTTGGCAGATTTGGTGGCAAGAAAGGTGAGCAGGCGATCATAGCTGTAAACCCGCTCAATGAAGTTTTCCCGTAGACGGGCATCGCTCAGGCGTCCCTCCTCCTCCACCGGCAAGAGAGGAAAGGCATTGGTCAATGCCTGGGCAAACAGGCCCTGGCCGCTGGTAACGGGTGGACCTTTGTCCTGATAGATTTTTACCCGGAACAGGCCGCAGCTGGGAGAGTTCTTTTTTAAGATAAAGCCTCGTAACTGGAGTTGCTCCAGTTCCTTGACCCGTCTGTGACACCATTTTTGCATCTGCTCCGTAAGGTCGCGACCGGTCTTGACGGTAACCAGGCGAGGTGAGGTTATGGCGCCGGTCAGGTGCATCGCCTCACGGGGGATCGGAAGGCCGCTTTCAACTTCCGGGCAAACCGGGATAAAACGAAAATAGTCTGACAGCTGATCAGTGATATAGTGATGCTGCTTGTGCCCGCCATCATAACGGACTTTGTCACCTAAAAGGCAGCTGCTGGTCCCAATAATTATAGGCTGTTTCGGTTTCATTAAATCCCCCTCAGGCGCGCTTTTAGCGATTGACATACCGCCTTTTTGTGCTACTTAGTTGCAGTAGTATATTACCGTTTAGCGCAAAGGAGCTATCTTGTCATGAATTTTACCATCAAGCAGAAGATGACGGCGCTGATAACCTTTCTCCTGGGTGTGGCGGTGCTGGTCACTGGGTTGATGCTGTTTACTTTTATCAAGATCAACTCATCTCTGGATCAGATGGATCGGATTGCCAAGATTCAACATGCAGCCATGCAGGGTTCTATCCACATGTTGAAAGCCCGCGAGTATGAGGGGGAGTTCTTTACCCGCAAGGATGATAAGTGGACCGCCCGGCTAGAGAAAGAGGTGGACGAAGTTTACAAGGTGCTTGACCAGCTGGATAAGGTTAATACTGATAAGAAAATTAAGGAGCATAGCGCCAGGGCCCGCCAGCTTGGCAAGTCGTATGTGGAGCAGTTCAAGGGACTGGTGACAACCTTTAAAACCGGCGGTGATGTGGTTGAAGGGCGTGAAGAGTTGCGTGATGTGATTAACGACTTTCAGCCCCAATTAGAAGCATATATCCCCAAAATTGCCGACGGCCTGCATAAACAGGCCAGTGCAGAGCTGGATAGCACAATTTCAAAGGGTAAGACCATTATGCTGGCAGTTCTGGTCGGATCAGCCATTGGACAGGTGCTGATGTTGCTCTTTATTGTGCTGCCGATACTTAAGTCGATTTCAAGCATGACAGAGCGGTTGAAGGATATTGCCAGCGGCGAAGGTGATCTGACCAAACGGATTGATGTTTCGAGTAAAGATGAGATTGGTGAAACTGCCGGCTGGTTCAACACCTTTGTTGAAAATCTGGCGGTTATCATCGGACAGGTGGCTTCAAACGCCCGTCAGGTAACGGTAGTGGCTGAGAGCGTGCGGATGAACTCCTCTGCCATGGTGGCAAGTTCTGAAGAAATGTCCGGGCAGGCGGCCTCTGTTGCGGTGGCAGCGGAAGAAATGTCAGCAACCGCCTTTGAGATTGCCAATTCCTGTACCCGCTCAGCTGCCAGTGCTTCAGAAGCAGACCAGGCTACCGAAACCGGCGCACGGGTGATTCAGGAAACCATTGCTGGTATGCAGCGGATTGCAGAGCGGGTTCGTGAGGCTGCTGCCAATGTTGAAGAGCTGGGAGCAAAATCTAATCAGATTGGTACTATTGTGGGCACCATTGAGGATATTGCAGATCAGACCAATATGCTGGCCTTGAATGCGGCCATTGAAGCAGCCCGTGCCGGTGAACAGGGGCGTGGTTTTGCCGTGGTTGCCGATGAGGTGCGGGCACTTTCCGAGCGGACCACCAAGGCTACCAAGGAAATTGGTGATATGATCCGCATGATTCAGCAGGAGACCGGCGGTGCGGTCAAAGCCATTGAAAACGGTGTGGCTGAGGTGGAAAACGGCACCCGTGAAGCAAGCCGTTCCGGTGAAGCACTTGGGGTCATCACCAATGAGATTCAGAATGTAACTCAGCAGATGAGCCAGATTGCCACGGCAGCTGAAGAACAAAGCGCCACTACCAATACCATTAGTCAAAGTATTCGACAGATTACTGATGTTGTCCAGGAGAGTACTGACAAGGCTCAGAGCTCTGCAAGCTCTGCTGAGGAGTTGTCCCGTCTGGCTGATGAGCTGCAACGACTGATGGGTAAATTCAGGGTTTGAATTTTGAGCCGAACCTATGGTAAAAAAGGCTTTAAACAGTTTTATGATACCAATCTTAATGACGCCTAAGGGGCACAGGGAGGAACAGGTATATGGCTAACATCCTGATCGTTGATGATTCATCCACCATGAGAAAGATTATTTCCCGCTCACTTCGTCAGGCCGGACTTCCGGTTGACGATATTCTTGAAGGTGGTGATGGTATTGAGGGCTTAAATGTTCTGCAAACCTCAGGGAAAACGGTTGACCTGATCCTTTCTGACATCAATATGCCCAATATGGATGGTCTTGAGTTTGTCAAGGCGGTGCGGGCTAACGGCTTTTCCATGCCGATTGTGATGATTACCACTGAAGGTGGCGAGGATGTGATTGCCGATGCCATTGCCAGTGGTGCCAAAGACAGCATTAAAAAACCATTTACCCCGGAACAGCTGAATGAAAAGCTTGGGGGACTCCTATGAGTCTGAATGCCGAGATTGCTGATAGCCTCAAATTCTCGGAACAACAGCTTTCCGAGTATATTATCAATGCCACGCGTGAGGTTTTTTCCACGATGGTAATGATGGAGCCGGCTGATGATTTCCCCTTAAAAGAGCCTATCACCCATTTCAAGTGCAGTATTACCGGTATGGTCGGTTTTGCCGGTACCTACTCAGGTGTTATTTCTATGCACTGTCCGATGCATCTTGCAAAAAAAATCACCGGAGCCATGCTGGGAATGGATGAAAGCGAGGTTGAGGAAGGGGGCGAGGATCTGAATGACGCCATTGGTGAGATTGCCAACATGCTCGGAGGCAGCGTCAAAATGATTTTGTCCAAGGGCGGTCTGGACGTCAAGCTTTCCATTCCAACCGTGATTGCAGGCGAGGATTATACCGTTAACTCCCTTTCTGACATTGATTGCGTAGTTATTCCGTTCAATGTTGATGGTAGTGAACGGTTCCTTGTCGGTCTGACCCTCAAGAAAGAAGAGTAATCCCCCGATTTAACTAGTACGGGGTGCGTATCTGCACCCCGTGCAGTTCACTTTGTATCTCCCGTGAGTCCCTGATGGATGGTTATGTAAAGCTGCATGAGATGCTGGAGACCGCTCTACGGCAAGCCGGTGAAGAGGCCGGTATGCTGTTGGGCCAAGGGTTGACTGCAACCCTGACGGACTCCCTGACCTTTAGCAAGGCTGCCTACTTTGGTGACCTTGATGACGGTGTTTTTGTGCTGGCTGTTGAGTCGCGGGAAGAGTACCCAGGCCAGTTTCATCTTGTTTTTAATCTGCGGGATGCTATTTTGATGAGCAGCCTGCTGTTGGGCATACCTGCGCCGAGAATCAAAGAAAAGCAGCGTCTATCCATTATTGAACCTGATGACATCGATGCATTCGGTGAAATCGGCAACATGATCAATGGCGCCATGAACACAACATTTCAGGGGTCGTTGTCAGGTAAGGCGCACCTGAAACTGCTGGGCTCAAAAAAATATGTGCCTGAAATTGATCCGCTGACTGACGATGATCCTTTGCCAAATGGCGACTATCTGATGTTCCGTTCCCGGTTGGAGATGGAAGGTCAGGAGATGCATCATCTGGATGTGTTGATTCCGGTTGATCTGGGGAATCAGTATGATCCACCCCCTGAGGTACCTGCAGCTGCTCCTGAAACAGCAGTAACTGCAGACGCGAACGCTGCTGACTCTTCTGCCGTTGGAGGCGTTGAAGCGCAGGCCGCAGGTGATGATGAGGTTCCGGCCCGTAAGGCAGGCGGTATTGCCGGTACGGTTGGCGAAGAGATGATTGCCGTGTTTGAGGATAGCGATGAGGAGCGTTCTCAGCTTCTGGCGTCCCTTGAATTCACTCATTTTAAACTGGTTGAGTCTACTCTGAATGCAGATGTGAAAGAGGTCTTTTCCCAGGGAAATGTGCGCCTGGTGGTGATTGGATCCCAGGATGCTGATGATCGGGAACTTGCCGTCTGCATTAAGATTAATGCCTTGCGTCAGGATCAACCGGTTCCGATTATCATGTGCGCACAGCGCTGGACCCGTACCGCCGTGCTAAAGGCGCTTAAGTATGGTGCTCGGGATATTATTATCAAACCTTGTGATCCTGATGAACTGGCAAGTAAGGTGAAACGGTTATGTCGACTGCCTTCCGTCTAGTCATTTCATTGTTGCCGGGCAGGACAGGTTGTTTTCACCTGTTACTGCCGGTCTGCTTGTTACTGACATTACCCCTCGTGCTAGTATTGCCTCTTACCTCGTATGCCTCTCTACCAAATCAGATTCATCGTATTGAAGTCCACGCCAAGCCTCGTTTTACCCGTATAACCGTTAAGCTGTCTGAAGAACCACGGTTTATCGTTTCAAAGATCCCAGGTAATAGGCTCAGGATTAGATTCAGTGATACCTCCGGTCCACTCTTTCGTTCGTTACGCCGCTACTCTGATTCAAATATAGGAGGGCTGGTGGTGGCACAACGTGGCGATGATACCGTGGTAACCTTTGCCATTGCGGCCGGTCGGGTAGGCTGGCGAACCGTGCATGTGGATGGTTTGCCAGCACTGTCGCTGGATGTAGGAGCAATTTTTCTGGCCGGCGCACCAGGGCGGCAGGCGTTGCCGGGCAGGGAGCGGATCAGGAATGGTGCCGAAAAACTGCTCAAAAACTTTGATCCGCCACTTAAGCCGGAGATCCCGTTTGCCCCTACAGATCGGAATGCCCTTAAAACCGTGCTGAATGATGAGGATCAACGGCTGTTTCTGGCTGCAGAAAGTGCGTTGTATAAAGGGAAATTGACCGCTGCAGAAGACGGATTTGCCTTCTTCGCTTCCCGTCAGTCACAGATCCGCCCGCTGGCGTTGTATCGGTTGGCGGAGACGCAATATCGTCTGCAAAAATATGCTCAGGCACTGGAGAATTTTCGTGAGGCTGCCCGTGAGTGGCAGGAGTTTCTGGCGCTTAATCCGGCCATTATGTTTTATTATGGTGACAGTATCGCCCGTAGTGGCGATCTGCCAGGTGGACGGCAGCTCCTGGCAAAGTTGATTGTTGCCAATGCCGACAAAAAGTATGCCCCTGTGTTGTTGGTGCGCATGGCTGATGTGTTGACACGCCAGGGGGGCGAAGAAAATGCCAGAGCGATTTATAGCAATGTGTCAGAGTCCTTCAAAGACAACAAGGCACACCAGATAGCTGTCATGAAGTTGGCAGACCGCGCATTTCTTGAGGCTACTCCAGATGATTATCAGGCGCTTGGTAAGACCTACGCAGATATCGCCGCCAATACCTCTGACTTTGATTTGCGTGAAGAGACCGTCTTTAAGCATGCATTGCTGGAGGCGATTAACGGTCCGGCAGATACTGCTCTTGATCTAGTGCTTGTTTACCAGAAGCGTTTCCCCAAGGGGGTGTATAGTACGGTAATTCGCGATATCCGCGAAGATCTTGTGGCACTGGTTTACAAAGGGTCGGATTGGGCTAAAAACCCTGTCGGTCTGATCCGTTTGGCGACTGATAATCAAGACTATCTGGCGACAGCAGCCATAATTCCCGGTCTCTTTCAGTCTGTTACCACGGCCTTTGACAAGTCAGGTCGGCCTCTTGATCTGATAGCACTTTACGCCGGACTGCTTGAACGGCCGTGGATCGGGGAGGATACAGTCCCCTATCTGACGCTGCAGGTTGCCGATCAGTCTGAACTGCTGGGTGACACGGTAATGGCCAGAAAGGTTCTGCAAAGCTTTTTGCAGCGTAACCCCGCCCATAACCAATCGCGTTGGGCGAGGGAACGGCTGGCAGCGATTCAGTTTGCTGCCAGGGAGTTGCCTGCGGTGCGCACTGGGCTTTCCTGGCTCCTGAACAAGCAAGAACAGGCCGTCTTTCCGGTCAGCTACTACTATCTGGGGCGGGCATTATGGGAAGCCAAGGAGTATTCCCGTTCTGCGGTGGCAATGGAGTCCTATCTGGCTGCCGTTAAGGGGATGAAAGAGAAGCCGGTGCTGCTGGGGGATGCCTACTATGTTGCCGCTGTATCACGCCAGGCATTGGGTGACCGGAAGGCTGCCGCCGGATTGCTTGAGGCGGGGCTGAGCACGTCAGCTAAAGAGCGTAAAGACCAATTCCTTTACAAGCTTGGTGAGCTTGCAGCCCTTGATGGACGTATTGAACAATCCCGTGCGTTGTTTGAGCGGGTATTGAAAGAAGGTAGTGACCCCGACTGGCAGCGCCTGGCCCGCCAGTCACTTGAAGAAAGCAAGCTGTTACGTACCCCTCCTGCCCCGTCAAAGAAAAAATGATGTCAAAATAACGTTATTGTCAAAATAACGACACGCCTGATCTGGCCATCTGTTGTTGTATGGTCTCCAACGAGTCCCGATAATACAGCTGTTTCTGTGTAAAGTTACGTAAGGCATGGAAATTGCAAAAAATGATTCGCATAATTTTCTGCTGAACTGCAGAAGGAGGTGTCTTGATGCCTGTTGATGGTCTTTTTAGCACGACAATCAACGTGTTGGGACAGAGTATTGATCTGCGCACACGCAATCAAAACCTGATCTCATCCAATATTGCAAATGCAGAAACCCCTGGATATGCACCGAAAAAACTTGAATTTGAACAGCAGCTGCAATCAGCTGTCAAGAAGTCGTCGGTACGGGGGACGGGGTCAGTTGCTACGGGATCAACGACTCATCCGGCTCACATCCCTTTACGTGGTGGTAGCACTGAGCGGATCATCCAGGTAAAGGGCGTGGTTGTTGAGACGCCGGCCAAGACCCCTGGGCGTGACGGCAACTCGGTGGAGATGGAAAACGAAATGAGTAGTATGATGCAGAACCAGGTGATGTTTAATGCGTCGGTTCAGTTGCTGTCTAAGAAGTTTGAGGGACTGCGTTCTGCCCTGAGGGAGGGTAAATAATGGATCTGTTTACCGCAATGAATACCAGTTCGTCAGCATTGACTGCTGAGCGAACTCGCATGAACTTGATTTCAAGCAACCTGGCAAACGTGAATACCACCCGTACGCCCGAAGGTGGGCCGTACAAGCGGAAAGACGCTGTTTTTATGGCAACGCCGGTGTCTGGAGGGTTTGGCAAAACGCTGGATGGTGTTACCGGGAAGCACCTGCGTGAAGTTATGGTGTCAGAGATTGTGGAGGATAAAAGCGCACCTCGTATGCAGTATGACCCAAGTCATCCTGATGCCGATGCGCAGGGCTATGTCGCTATGCCAAACGTGAATGTTGTTGAGGAGATGGCGGACATGATTACGGCAACACGGGTATATGAAGCAAATGTTATGTCCGCGCAGGCAGCTAAGAACATGGCGCTTAAAACGCTTGAAATCAGTAAATAGGAGCTAGCTCATGGAGATTAAAGGGATTAGTGGCATAGGGCTCTCTTCAGCCTTCCCGCTTGATAGGGCATCATCGTCCACATCGGTGGCGGATGGGGCGGGCAAGTTTTTTAAAGAGCTTGTGGGGAAGGTGAATGATCTTTCGCAGCAGTCTGATCAGGCGATACAAAAACTGGCAACAGGAGAGAACAAGAATTTGCATGAGACCATGATTGCTGTTGAAAAGGCCAGCGTTTCGTTTCTGTTTATGTCGCAGGTGCGGAATAAGGCGCTTGAGGCGTACCAGGAAGTGATGCGGATGTCGGTTTAATGCCGACGCATTCCAGTGATGAGTAGAGGAAAGAGATGCCTGAAGGATTAAAGCGAATTATAGAGCCATTTATGGCGCTGGCACCAGGTAAGCGGCTGTTGGTTGGCGGTGTGGTGTTGACTTGTGTTGTCGCTTTTGCGCTTTTAATCATGCTAGCCAACCGGACAGATTACCGACCGCTCTTCACCAACCTGGCAAGCGAAGACGCAGGTGAGATTGTCAAAAAATTGAAAGAGGCTAAAACTCCCTACCAGATTACTCCTGATGGCAAGGGGGTAATGGTCCCGGCTGACCGGGTCTATGAACTTCGACTCTCACTCGCCTCTGAAGGTTTGCCACAGGGGGGCGGGGTCGGTTTTGAAATCTTTGACCGGAAAAATTTCGGCATGACCGAGTTTGTGCAAAAACTCAATTATCAGCGGGCACTTCAAGGGGAACTGGCACGCACTATTACACAGATCAGTGGTGTTGAGCAGGCCCGTGTGCATCTGGTTATTCCAGAGAAGACCCTGTTCAAAGAGGCTGAAAAACCACCTACCGCATCGGTGGTGCTGAAGATGAAAGGCAGTAAATCTCTTCGTGACAGCGAGGTACAGGGGGTGGTTCATCTCGTTTCGTCTTCGATTGAGGGAATGAATACTGATAACGTGACGGTGCTTGACAGCCGGGGCAAGATTCTGAGCAAGGGTGGCAGCGGTATGGCAGATGCAAGCGCCAAGGCCACAACGGCTATGCAGGAAACCCAGCGTGGGTATGAACGGAATGCCGAAGAACGACTTCAGACACTGTTGGATCGGGTGGTTGGAGGGGGTAAATCGGTTGCCAGGGTCTCGGCTACCTTTGATTTTAAACAGGTTGAGCGGGTAGAGGAAAAGTTTGATCCGGAAACCATTGCGGTTCGAAGTGAACAGCGTACAGAAGAAAAAGCCGGTGGGTCAGCTGCACCCATTGGTGTGCCTGGTGTGCAGACCAATCTGGGACGTACTGCACCTGGCGGTGGTGGCGCAGCTGGCGGTGGCAGCAAGAACGATGAAACCCTTAATTATGAGGTCAGTCGCTCAACGTCCCGCACCGTAGAACCGGTAGGCACACTGAGCAAGGTGTCGGTTGCCATTCTGGTGGATGGTAAGTACGAGGCAGCCGCTCCTGGCAAGGATGGGGCAGCAGCCAAACCTAAATATGTGCCACGCTCGCCGGATGAGTTGCAGAAGATTGAGGCGTTGGTGAAAGGTGCCGTTGGCTTTAATCAGGAGCGTGGGGACCAGATCAGTATTCAGAATATTCCATTCCAGGATGCGACTGATGCTGCAGGTTCTGCAGAAAGTGCCAAATGGTGGATGAATCCGTTTTTCCTGACACTATTTAAAAATCTGTTGATTGCTGTTGGATTCCTGGCACTGATGATGTTTGTGGTCAAGCCGATGCTGAATACGTTGCGGGCTGCCCGTCCGCCTCGACCTGATATTCTGGAGGCGATTGCGCCGGATGCCCAGGAAAAAATGTCAGCCAGCGAGCGGGCACAACTTGCCATGCATATGGCTGAGCAACAGGAGCTGATGGAAAAGGCCAAGACTAATCCCTATCAGGTCGCACAGATATTACAAAACTGGTTGGGTGAAAGTTCATGATAAGAGGTTCTAATCGCCATGACTGGTGCTGATAAGGCTGCAATATTGTTGCTGTATCTTGGTGCAGACGTCACCGCCAAGGTGTATGAGCATATGGAAGACGAAGAGATCAAGCGGATCTCCAAGAGCATGGCTGGACTTGGCCATGTTACTCGTCAAACCATTGGTGAAGTGGTTGAAGAGTTTAACGAAGTAATTTCTCCAGAGTCCGGTATCTTTGCGCAGGGTGATGAGTTTGTGCGTAAGGTGCTGGAAAAGGCGCTTGGCCCAGCTAAAGCCCAAATGTTGATGGAGGAACTGCAGGCATCCAGCTACGGCGATCTGGTGGATATACTTGCGTCCATGGACCCAAAAAGTATTTCCAACTTCCTTTCACAGGAACATCCTCAGGCCATTGCGGTTATTCTTGCCAAGCTTAAATCCAAGCAAACCAGCGAGATTATAGCTGCATTGCCGCAAGAGCTCCAGGCTGAGGTGGTGCTGCGGATTGCCGATGTTGAGCAGGTGTCCCCTGAAATCCTCCAGGAAATTGACGACGTAATGAAACGTGAGATCAAGTCAATGGGCGGAGTCCAGCGCTATAAGGTCGGCGGTGTTGAGAAGGTTGTTGATATGTTTAACCACTTTGACCGCAGTAAAGAAAAGCAGATTCTGGAAAAACTGGACGTGCTCAGTCCACCTCTGGCAGAGGTTATCCGTAAACATCTCTTTACCTTTGAAGATGTCTTTGCCATGGATGATCGTTCTATTCAGGCGATCATGCGTGAAGTTTCTAACGATACGTTGACCTTGGCTATGAAGACCTCTACCGATGATGTCAAGAACAAGATCTTTAAGAATATATCCAGTCGTGCTGCAGACATGATCAAGGAAGACCTTGAGGTTATGGGACCGGTGCGGCTGTCCGATGTTGAAAAGGCACAGTCAGAAATCATCAAGATCGTGCGCAAGATGGAAGAAGAAGGTAAAATTGTGCTTGGTGGACGGGGCAGCGAAGATGTCCTCGTCTAAGGTTATCAAAGCCGGGGATGAAGTGCTTCAGGTCGGTGATTTCAGCTTCCAGAGTATTCTCAAAGGTGGATTGCTTCAAAATGTAAAAGTAACTGAAAAGACTGAGTGTTTCACCCCCCTGGCATTATTTGATACCTCTGAATTGGGTACGAAAGGCAACTTTGTTCCCAATATCCAGCGTGAAGAACCCTGCCCTGACGAACCAGCACTGCCACCCGGTAGCTATATTAGCGATGAAGACCTGCAGCGTTATCAGGAAGAGAGTTATCAGCGTGGCCTGCAGGATGGTAAGAATCTGGCTGAACGTGGCCTGTTAAACGTTTTTAAGGGGTTACGTACTGCAGCAGAGGATCTGCAACTGCTCCGCGAAAAGGTTTTGCGTGATTCAGAGGATGACCTGCTTAATTTAACGTTTGCAATCGCCAGAAAGATACTTACCCGTGAGGTTACTCAGGACCGTCAAATCGTACTGCGTCTGATCAAAACTGCGTTGTCAGGACTTAATGAACAGGATGAGCTGATTATTCGGCTCCATCCTGATGATCATGCCCTGCTGACCAGTAATAACAGTATGGCGCTCCAGAAAGAGCTTTCAACAGTGCGCTTTCAGCTGAAAGCAGACCCCACCGTGGAAATAGGCAGTTGTCAGATTGAGACAGGCCGTGGAACGGTTGATGCCGGATTTGAAGCACAACTTGATGAGGTCTACCGCCGGTTGCTGGAAGAACGCACCGCTGGAACAGCCGTCTCAGACGCGGGTTGATTCCATGCCAAGTCAAAAAGTGGACATGAGCAGGTATCTGCGTGCGGTTGAGTCGGTTAATCCGGTTCGTTTGCATGGTAAAGTGACACAGGTTGTGGGGCTGGTAATCGAGGGCTATTGTCCAGACACGTCGGTAGGGGCAATCTGTGAAATCCGCCCAAAGGATGGCGCACCGATTCCTGCTGAAGTAGTCGGGTTCAGGGATAACAAGACGCTGTTAATGCCACTGGGGGATCTGCGAGGTGTCGGACTGGACAGTCTGATTGCCGTCAGGCGTGATAAAGCAACCCTGAAAGTTGGCCCAGGCTTGCTCGGTAGAGTCATAGACGGTTTGGGAAATCCGATTGATGATAAAGGTCCGCTCCACCTGGATGAGGAGTATCCGATCTACGCGGCGCCGGTTAATCCGATGACACGACCGCCAATCAGACGACCGCTGGACTTGGGAATTCGTTCAATTAACGGGCTTTTGACCTGTGGTCAGGGGCAGCGTGTCGGAATTATGGCAGGTTCAGGCGTTGGAAAATCAACCCTGCTCGGGATGATCGCCCGCTACACTGAGGCAGATGTCAATGTCATCGCTCTCATAGGAGAGCGAGGTAGAGAACTTCGCGAATTTATTGAAAAAGATCTGCAGGAGCAGGGGCTACACAAGTCAGTTGTCGTGGTGGCCACCTCAGATCAGCCGCCGCTGGTCAGAATGCGTGGCGCCTATCTGGCAACAACCATTGCCGAGTATTTTAAGGATCAAGGCAAAAAAGTGTTGATGATGATGGATTCGGCTACCCGATTTGCCATGGCTATGCGGGAGGTTGGTCTTGCAATCGGTGAACCACCGACCACCAAGGGATATACCCCTTCTGTTTTCGCAGCGTTGCCGAAATTACTTGAGAGAACAGGGAATTTTCCCGAAGGTAGTATCACCGGCCTTTATACCGTGTTGGTTGAAGGGGATGATTTTAACGAGCCTATCTCAGATGCCATGCGGAGCATACTGGATGGGCATATAGTGCTTTCTCGGGATCTTGCGGCCCGGAATATCTATCCCCCGATCGATATCATGGCCAGTGCCAGCCGGGTAATGAGTGATGTAACTGATGAAAGGCATCGTAAGCTGGCTGGTCAGTTCAAAGAGGCGCTTGCCACCTATCGACAGTCTGAAGACCTGATCAATATCGGTGCCTATAAGGCTGGAAGCAACCCTGGTATAGACCACGCGATCCGTAAGATTGATGCCATGACGGCCTATCAGAAGCAGGCTGTTACCGACCCGTCTACGCTGGCTGATTCTATTGAAGGGTTACAGCAGATATTTGAGGGTTAGCTGAGGACACTGGCATGGCTGTTAAAAAGAAGTTTGAGATGCAGCAGGTTCTTAACTATCGGGTTGAGCTGGAAAAGATGAGAAAGCAGGAGTTTGCTGCAGCCAGACAAGATCTTGATGCCGCCGCAGATCGGCTTGAACAGGAGAAAAATGAGGCTGCAAAACTTGCGGAAGAGTTTAATGGTCGTCAGCAACAGATCGACTCCATCTTTGAGATGCGCCTGTATGCCGACTTTTTTGCACGTAAACGAGATGAGATAAAAGAGCAGCAACGTAGAGTGCAGTCCCTTGACCGTGTCTTGGAAGACCGCAGGGGTGAGCTGGTGCAGGCCACCAAAGAGAAAAAAGTGATGGAACAATTGAAAGAAAAACAAAAAGAAGCATTTCTGAAAGAGCAGGCCCACAAGGAGGGACTGCTGCTGGATGAGATCGCCACCCAGAAAAAAGGTCAGGAGTAGCCGGGTGAACAAACGCTGGATCTCAATTATAGCCATGGCATGCTGCCTGGGTACCTTTGCAACGGTGGCCTTAACTGCGTCTCAAGGCACTACGGAGCCGGTGCGTACTCCCCAGAGCAGTATGCAGGGAGATCCGGTGCCCCCAACCCGTGCTGCACGGGAAGAACGGGCAATTCAAGAGGCTCGTCGTCAACAACTGGCTGAAAAAGAGGCTGCTTTAGCGGCAAAAGAAGAAGAACTGAAGAAGCTGGGGGCAAAAATTGACGCCCAGTTGAAGGCTATGGAAGAAACCAAAAAGAGTTACGACGAGATGGTGAAGGCTGAAGAAGAACGTCGGAAGCAGGCGCAGAGTGAGCGGGTTACCAAGATGGTTAAGCTGTTTAAGACCATGAAGGCTGCGCAGTCCGCTGAGCTACTGGATAAGATGGCTGAAGACGAGGTCAAGCTGTTGCTGGACCGTTTAGACACCAAGACAGTGGCAAAACTGGTGCCTAATCTTAATCAGCCCAGAACCATTCGCTGGGTAAACGAAAACCTGCGTAAGCGAGGAGAAAAGTAGTCAACGAGTCCACCTCATCTGCCGATAAGAGTGATACGGGCATAATGCTCGGACACTCTTAAGGAAAGGAGGTGAGATAATGGATGCAGCACAAATTATGATGATGCCATCTGCGGGTATCACTGCTCAGGGCCCAGCTGTATTGGCAACAGATACAAGCAGAATCCAGGCTTTTTTAACAGGCCAGTTTAGTGAGATGCTGGGTCTGAATCTGGCTGACGTGCAGAGTACTGCTAACCAAAGCAGTTTTGGTCAGAATTCAGGGCAATCAGAAATCAGATCTGCAATTGATAGTATGTATACCTTAACCGAAGAACTACTGGTTGCGTTGGATTCAGCGGTAGCAGAACCTGATCTGGCTGTCGCGGAGCAGTTGACCGCATATGCCCAGCTAGCAGTTTTTCAAACCACTCTTCCGGTACAGCAGCAACAAGTAGCCAATCCCTTGTTGGAAGTCCCTGAATCAACGCCAGTTGTGCTTGCAGGTGCTGTGAACGCAGAGTCACCGATGCGAGAGCAGTTTGTTGCTGATCTGATGCCGTCTGAACAGGTTGTGCAACAACCTGTGGTCAGTAACCTGCAAGAGTCTGTTGGTAAGCACACCAACAGCGTGCAGACCAAGGTAGATGTCTCAGTAGCTAATAAGACCAGCGTTGTGCCCCAAAAAAGCTTGGAATCACTCTCGTTTGCTATGCCAGAAGGAGCTCGGATTGCTTCCGGTGAGAGAACCCTGCAGTCTGGTGAAGGGATGAAGACAGACGTAGTGCCGCAGACCGTGAAGAACCCGGAAGCTGTTTCCGCTGCACTGCAAAAAGCATCAGAAGCTCAGCCGCTGCCACAGGAAGTTGTCGCAGTCGGGACGAAAGCTACAGCAACGGTAGCACAGCAACCGATCAGATTTGCTCAGCAGCCGGATGTTGTACTTGCGGCAGCAGGATCTGATGGCCAGAAAAATACTGGTTCAGACCAGCAAAACCAGGGATCACGGTTACTGGCCAAGGCAGCAGAAAGCCTTGCTGTTCATGCAGAGTTGGTAAAGCCGGAGCTGGCAGGTGAGGCAGCAACTTTGTTCCGTATGCCTGATCAGCATGGAGCTACGCTGCATGCCGGTCAACATGTAGTCAGTGCGCCAGCCGGAGAGGTGACGGAAGCTGTCAAGGCGGTTCCACAAGAGCTGATTGGCCGTCAAGTCACAGATCGTCTGGCCAGCCATGAGATCAAGCAGGGCAAGGATCAGATTTCTCTTAAGTTGTCTCCTGAAAATCTGGGTAATCTGCAGCTGAATATGCGGATGGATGACAACCGTTTGAAGCTGGAAATCGTTGCTGAAAGTCGTGGCGTTCGCGATGCATTATTACAGCAGGCAGATGAGTTGAAAGAAACCTTGGCGCGTCAGAATATCAAGGTTGATTCTTTTAACGTAACGACGAGTAGTAACGGCAACCAATCACAGCAACAGTCAATGGATTGGCGTCAAATGACGCAGGAACAACGGCAGTATCAGCCACACTATGCGTCAGCACGTGCAAAAGGTGGTGCAGTTGAAGAGGTAGAAGCAACCATGAAGTATTTTGTGCCACAGTATCAGTCTACACTTGATGTGCGATTCTAAAGAGAGGAGGTAGCCTCAATATGTCGGTTACATCTGTTAATGGCAGCACAGCTGCTACAACCAGCACAGCGGCAACAACAGCGAGCAGCCTTGGCCTGGACTCTGATTCGTTTCTTAAGCTGTTTATTGCTCAGCTTCAAAATCAAGACCCGCTCAGCCCTTCCGACCCTACAGAGATGCTTGGACAGTTGGCGCAGTTAACGCAGGTGGAGCAAGCTTACAAAACCACTGCAGCGCTTAATGATTTGATTGCGGCACAAAACAGTGCCGTGGCAATCAATTCTGTCGCCGTGATCGGAAAGGATATTACGGCACTTGGTGATCAGGCTTATTTTGACGGGACCAATTCCGTGGCACTTAATTATCAGCTGCCTGCTGCAACCGAGACAACGACACTTACTATCAAGAATGCGTCTGGCACAGTAGTTCGGACAATTGACCTGGGCGCCCAGGGCAATACCAAGACCAGCTATCAGTGGGATGGCTGTGATGGGCAGGGGAACCAACTGGGGGCAGGCGCATACACTTTTTCGGTAAGTGGTACCGATGCGGCCAGTGGCACTCAAACTGCAACAACCTATACCACCGGGCGGGCTGATGGTGTTACCTTTTCCGGCGGTGATGCCTACATTACAATCGGTTCAATTCTGGTTCCGTTTGCCAATGTGTTCCGGGTAAGTGCGACATGAACAGTGTTGACCAGCTATATTTTCCCAATCCGGCTCAGCCGGTTGGAAAGCCAACTCAGCCGACAAGAAGTCAGCCGATACAGCCGGTTGGTGAAACCCCTTTTTCAAAAGTCCTTGACCAGACCCAAGGGGTTAAGTTTTCACAGCATGCTCAGGATCGCCTTAAGGCGCGTAATATCTCATTCAGTAATGATCAACTGAAGCAACTGGAAGGAGCAGTAAACAGTGTGGCGCAGAAGGGTGGTAAAGATTCACTGGTTATGATGGGGGATGCGGCTCTGGTGGTAAGTGTCAAGAACCGGACCGTGGTGACCGCCATGGATCGTAGTCAGATGAAAGGAAATGTCTTTACCAATATTGACTCAGCGGTAGTTATCTAACAAACCTAACGGGCTGGTCCTCTTGAGGAAGCCTAAGGAGTTGCCGACCGAATGACGCAACTCCACCAAGAACAGGAGGCAACAAAATGAGTATTACATCAGCAATGTATTCAGGTGTATCCGGTCTGCTGGCCAATGCAGAAGGTATTAACGTAATCGGTAACAACCTGGCCAACGTCAACACAATAGGTTTTAAGAGTGGGCGGATGCTTTTTTCCGATATGATATCAGCATCAGCCCAAAACAACTCCCAGATTGGCCGTGGTGTCCAGATTCAAAAAGTAGATAATATCTACGCCCAGGGAGCTTTCGAAAACTCCGAAGTTATATCAGATATAGCCATTCAGGGTAACAGTTTCTTTGCCTTTGCTGCACCCAATACAACTGCTGCTGTTGCAACCCAGGATCTGGCATACCTATCACGTGCTGGAGCACTTAGGGTTAACAGCTCGTATAACCTGATTAACCCGGATGGCTATATCGCACTTGAAGCTAACGGCGGAGATCCAATTCTGTTTCCGTATGTAAATGGCAGCACCGCTGGAGATTTTGCAAAAATAACAGCAATTGATGGGCAGGGAGTCATTACGTATGCTGATTATAATGGTGATTCTTACTATTATAATGGTAATGGTGGAGCGATTTTGCCTGCAACAACGGCAAATTACGCTACTGCACTGGCAAATGGCGCTATTGCGGTAGTGAACCCTACAAATCCACTTGGGTTAGTGAAAGTTGGTGGTACAATGTTTAAAAGCAGTGCCGATGCTGGAGTTCCTACAACCGCATTTACTTCTACAATTAATACTGCTAATGGCAGTACAGAAGAGATTAAGTCTAGTTCGCTTGAGCTGAGTAACGTTGATATGGCGGCCCAGTTTGTAAAAATGATCCTGACCCAGCGTGCCTATTCAGCCAACTCAAAGACGATTACAACGGCTGATGAGATGACCCAGGAGGTGCTTAATCTCAAGCGTTAATAGCTAGTTAACGCATTATAGGTTGATTATGCCCCCGTTTGCCTGCAGATAGTTGCAGGTGGGCGGGGGCGCAATTGTATCGGCACTACATGAATAATAATTGCGAGTAGTTGCAAAAACCTCGTTTTCGTTTTAAATATGCTATGCTGTGCATTCATCAGGCAGGAAACCATGGCACACTGTGGAGGAGCGAATGGCAAAAGAAGAACAGGCAGCAGCCGAAGCCCCGGAAGAGGGTGGCAGCAAGAAGAAGCTGTTTATTATCATTGGGGCGGCAGTGCTGGTATTGGTTATTGCCGGTGTTGTGGTGTTTATGATGATGGGCAAGGGCGATAAGAAAAAAGAAGGGGCTGATGCGCACGGAACCCCGGCTGCTGCGGAGGGCGGACATGGCGCCGCGGCCCCGGCTGCAGGCGGTGGTCATGGTGGTGCTGCTGCGGGCGTTTCCAGCGTGTTTACCCTTGAGCCTTTCATTGTGAATATCTATGATGGTCAGGAATTGCGGTACCTTAAGGTCAAAGTCGAGCTTGAGATGGCGAATCCTGCCGTTAAGCCGGAGTTGGAAGGGCGACTTGCAGCTATTCGCGATGCCATTCTGGTGGTGCTGACCACAAAGACTTTGCAGGAAATCCAGGATGCGCAGGGGAAAAATCAACTGAGGGAAGAGATTCTGACCGCCATCAGCAAGATTGTTGCTCAAGGCAAGGTTAGCAAGGTTTATTTTACTGACTTTGTTGTCCAGTAGCTGATCGGGGACGTCGGGTGGCCATGGAGAAAATACTTACCAAAGCCGAGATTGAGGCTCTGCTGAATGCGGTTTTTGACGGACGGATTGAACCTGAAAAGGAGCTTTCAAAGTCTGAAGGTACTGCAGTCAACTATGACCTCTTTAATACAGAGGCGTATCGTGGTTTTGTCCCGAACCTGGATATCGTCTATGACGGCTTTATCCGCTTTAACCGCATTACCCTTTCAAATCGTCTTCGTAAAGTAGTTGAGATCAAGAAGGTCGGCGCACGTTCCTATAAATTTGACGATTTTTTGCAGACCCTGCCGTCGCCGGTCTGTATGGCAATCTTTAAGCTGGATCCTCTGAAGGGGGCAGCCCTGATAGCCATGGATAGTGCCTTGGCGTTTGCCATTGTTGACAGCGTGCTGGGAGGTACCAGTCGTACTGCATTGGCTTTGAATCGTCTTTTCACCACACTGGAATTGAGACTGGTTGAAATGGTGCTGGCCGATGTTATGGCAGACCTTGAAAAGGCATGGGCCCCGCTGTATCCGGCAAAACTAAGCATTTTGCGGATGGAGATGAACCCCCGACTGGTGACTATTGTACCGCCTGAATATCAGGTGGTTACCATGACGGTAAAGGTTCATATAGAAGAAAATGTTGGCACGATGATCTTTGTTGTGCCGATTATGACCATTGAGCCGATCAGGGACAAGCTCAAGGAAGGAATGCAGTTTGACCTGATGGCGATCGATCCGCAGTGGTCGCATCGTCTTTCATCGGAAATCCTTGATGCGCCGATGGAGCTTGCGGTTGAATTGGGTAATTCAAACATCTCACTGCGAGAACTTTTGGATCTTGAGGTCGGTGACACTATTATGCTGGACAAGCCTTGTACCAGCGAACTTCTGGTGAAGGTTGAAGGGGTGCCCAAATATCAGGGAATCCCAGGCATACGGCATGGTAACAAAGCAATGCAGATAAGCGATATTATTTCCAATAAGGGGAATTCTCGTGAACGACAAGCCTGATGCCACAGAGACAGAGCAGGAACGAAAAAATCTGGAATTTATACTTGATATCCCGCTTCAGGTTACGGTGGAGCTGGGGCGGACCAAACTGCTGGTCAAAGATATTCTGCAGCTGAATCAGGGAGCGGTCGTTGAGCTAACCAAACTTGCCGGTGAACCGTTGGATATCTTCGTTAACTCTAAGCTGGTAGCACGTGGTGAGGCAGTGGTGGTGAATGAAAAATTCGGTGTGCGGCTGGTTGATATTGTCAGCCCAAATGAACGGGTGGAGAAGATTTTGTGATCAGGTTGTCTGCCCTGCCGTATCTGTTTCTGGTTGGACTGGTTCCGGACTGGGCACAGGGGGCTGACGGTTCCACAAAGAGTGGAGATTTTAGTTTTCTGGCTAGTTTTCTCCAGATGATTGCAGCACTGGTATTGGTTGTCGGTTTGATTTTACTTACCTATTATCTGTCTACCCGCCTGATGCGTAAGATCCCTGCACTGCAGCCGGGGAATCAACATATACGGGTGCTTGAGGTGCGGGCCATGGGGCCGCGCAAGGCGCTGATTCTGGTTGAGGTGGCAGGAGAGTATCTTTTGCTTGCAAGTAGCGGAGAACACCTGAGTCTCATCAAACAGGTGCCGATTCTTGAAGAGATTGAAGTGGTTGACGAACCCAACGATCGTGCCTCATTTTTTGCTGTGCTGAAGCGGGCAGTGTCACGCACCTGAGGGTACCAGCTCTCAAACCGGGAATATCATGGCCAGTGTTACTAAAAAACGTATTGGGCTGATTGTCTGCCTGCTGACTGTAGCTATCGCAAGTAGCGCTGTTTTTGTCGCTGCGGCTCCGGTTCCGCTGCCATCACTGAATATTGGTGTCGGGACGGCAACAAAGCCAGGCGAAGTGGCGACAACGATCCAGATTTTCTTGTTGCTTACGGTGCTTTCACTGGCTCCAAGCCTGCTGATCATGACCACATCGTTTACCCGTATCGTTGTCGTGCTCTCGTTTCTGCGAACCGCACTGGGTACTCAACAAGCCCCTTCAAACCAGATAATTCTGGCCCTTTCGCTGTTTCTGACTTTTTTTATCATGACTCCCGTCTGGCAGCAGGTTGATCGAGACGCCTATCAGCCGTACAAGGCAGGTGCCCTTTCGCAGGAACAGGCCTTTGAGAAAGCGACGCAGCCGGTACGGAAATTTATGCTTTCCCAGACCCGTGAAAAAGATCTGGCCCTGTTTGTCAGTCTCTCCAAACAGGCCCGTCCCAAGAATGCCGATGATATCCCGACACTTACCATTGTGCCTGCCTTCATGATTTCCGAGCTGCGTACCGCATTTCAGATCGGTTTTTTGATTTATATCCCTTTTATTGTGGTGGATATGGTGGTTGCTTCAGTGCTGATGTCTATGGGTATGATGATGCTGCCGCCGGTCATGATATCGTTACCATTTAAAATTCTGTTGTTTGTGCTGGTGGACGGGTGGGGGTTGGTTATCAGCTCTCTGGTCAAGAGTTTTGGTTAGAAAGGATATGCCATGACCCCCGAACTGGTCGTACAACTGGCACGTAGGAGTTTTGAGGCTACCTTGTTACTGGCTGCGCCGTTACTGTTGTTCAGTCTGGTGGTGGGACTTGCCATCAGCGTCTTTCAGGCGGTTACCTCCATCAACGAAGCCACGTTGGCCTTTGCCCCCAAGATTGTTGCGGTTATGGTGGCTATTATCATCTTTTTCCCCTGGATGATGAGCTATATGAGTGATTTTACCCGCGAGATTTATGCGCTGATTGCCGTAATGCGGCGCTAGCCAAGTATGTTCCCCTTTGTCTCTCCGCTACCAAGTCAAGCAGATGTGTTTCTGTTTGCACTGGTTCTGTGCAGGATTGGTGGCCTGTTTGCCGCATTGCCCCTGTTTGGCGGTCGTCGCCTGCCAACCCGCATCAAGATTGTTGCTGTTCTTGCCATCACGCTGTTCTGTTTGCCAATCCTGAAAATAGTTCCTCCGCCTATTCCTGGTGATGCCTTTACCCTGGGACTTTTGGTGATGCGTGAAATGCTGATCGGACTCACTCTGGCCTTCATTACCCAGATTATTTTTGCCGCTGTTGAGTTTAGTGGTCAGATAATCGGACTGCAGATGGGCTTCAGTATCTCCTCGGTAATTGACCCTTCCATGGGTAATCAGATGCAGATCATGTCGGTTATGCAGAGCTTATTGGCAACCCTGTTTTTCCTCTCCCTCAATATTCACCATGTATTTATCCACGCGATTGTAGACAGCTTTACGGTTATTCCGCTGGGGGGCTGGACGATGAGTGAATCTCTGATTCATTTTCTGGTAAATGCCACCTCTAATGTCTTTATTTTAGGAATCAGGCTGGCTGCGCCGGTGATGGTTACACTGCTTTTAACCAGCGTGGTGCTTGGAATTATGGCTCGCGCCTTTCCCCAGATGAACGTCTTTATGGTCAGCTTTCCGCTTAATATCGGGCTCGGTTTTATGGTGTTGGGAATGACTCTCCTGCTCTTTTTCCATGTTTTGGAGCTTTCGTTTGGTAGCCTGGCTGGACAGGTGACAACGATCTTCAGACTGCTTGCAAAGGGGGGATGATTCCTGGCAGAAGACGACGACAAACACTCTAAAACAGAACAACCGACCAGTCGAAAACTTGAGAAAGCCAGGGAAAAGGGTGCGCCACCTTCTTCTCAGATGCTTAGCCAGAGTCTTACACTATTGGCAGGTATTATTGCCTTGTATCTGCTGGGCGGCTACCTGATGAACGGATTGAAAAGTACGACAGTTATGGTCTACTCCCAGATTGGCAGCTTTGAACTGACGGAGCGGAATGTCTACACCATGATGCTGCGCATCTTTGGTGTGATCATTATGCTGCTCGCGCCGATTGTTCTTGCCATTATGACCACCGGTGTTTTGTCACACATTATTCAGGATAAGGGACAGCTGGATTTTAGGTTTGAAAGGATCACCTTTAATTTTAGTAAGTTGAACTTTATTTCAGGCTTCAAAAAAATATTCAATAAAGATGCTCTGGTGGAAATTTTCAAGTCATTGATCAAGATATTTGTGATTGGCTGGATTGGTTACCAGGTGCTTCGAGACGAATTGCAGAATATCAGCCTGTTGGCAGAGTCGGATGTAAACGGAATTCTGGCCTATACCGGGCATGTTGCGTTCAAGATAGTCACCCACACCTGTGGCATTATGATTGTGATTTCAATTTTTGACATGTTGTATGTCAAGTGGCGTTATACGGAAAATCTTAAGATGACCAAGCAGGAGGTCAAGGACGAGCACAAGGAACAGGAAGGCAACCCTGAAGTCAAGGGAAAGATCAAGAAGATGCAGTTCCAGTCAGCTCGGAGAAGATTAACCAAGATCATTCCCACTGCAGATGTTGTTATTACCAACCCGACTCACTTTGCCGTGGCATTAAAGTATGATCGCAGCAGAATGGTTGCGCCAATGGTTATTGCAAAAGGTATGGATGAAATGGCACTTGCAATCAAGGAAATGGCCCGTGAAAACAAGATAACGCTGGTTGAGAACCGATTTCTTGCTCGAGAACTCTATGACCAGGTGGCCGAGAATCAGGAAATTCCTGAGTCGCTCTATGCGGCTGTTGCGGAAGTCTTGGCCTATGTCTATCGACTCAAAGGGGCTATGTAGTCTCTGGGTGTATACCTGATAGTTGCTTGCGCCAGGTTTTAGCCAGCTGTTGACTGTTTGTAATTTGACGGCAGCTTAATGACAAGAGTGCGTAGTGAGTCATAATTCAGTCAAAGTCAATATTATGACTTTGACTGTTTTTTTGTGTGGTGAGGCGAAAGTGTAACTTGCTGTAATTGCAAACAGCTCTTTGGGACAACAGGCGAGGCGTGACCGAATTTTGACGGCATGAAATCTGCATACATACGCCGTGGAGTCGTGTCGGCTACTCTCGAGAAAATGGCCAATCTGGCCTCAAGGACCTGGTTCAACATTATGGCAAACGGGACTGCAGCCCAAGCAATTGAGCTGAGCAATTTTAGAAAAAATTCTGACATCTACGTTGCCATCGCCCTTATCGGGGTGCTGGCGTTGATGATCATTCCTTTACCGGCCTTTATGCTGGATATCTTTCTGGCGGCCAATATTACCATTGCGCTTGCCATTCTGCTGGTCTGTCTCTATACCCGCCACCCCCTTGATTTTTCGGTGTTCCCCTCTGTTTTGCTGGTCACAACTCTTTTTCGTCTTGCCCTGAATGTCGCAGGAACACGGCTGATCCTGATGCATGGAGGTGAGGGAGCAGAAGCGGCAGGTGCCGTGATCAAGGCCTTTGGTTCCTTTGTTGTCGGGGGCAACTATGTGGTTGGCGCGGTCATGTTCCTGATCCTGGTTATCATCAACTTTGTGGTTATTACCAAGGGTGCTGGCCGAGTGGCAGAAGTCTCGGCACGTTTTACCCTGGACGCCATGCCAGGCAAGCAGATGGCGATTGATGCCGATCTCTCTGCCGGTTTTTTGACAGAAAAAGAGGCCAGAAAACGGCGCGAGAAGATTCGACGTGAGTCTGAATTCTATGGCGCCATGGACGGTGCCAGCAAGTTTGTCCGCGGTGATGCCGTAGCCGGCATCCTGATTATGCTGGTAAACATTTTCGGAGGTCTGATTATCGGTGTCTGGCAACAGGGCTTGGCTCTGGATGTGGCCTTAACCAATTATACCCTGCTGACCATCGGAGAAGGGTTGGTGGCCCAGATACCGGCGCTGATAATTTCAACAGCCGCAGGTATTATTGTTACACGTACAGCCGATGAAAATAACTTCGGTCAGGAAGTTACTGATCAATTTCTTAATTATCCTAAGGCTTTTTACGTTGTTTCCGGTGTTATGTTTCTGTTCGCCATGATTCCTGGTCTGCCGCATTTTGCCTTTTTGCTTCTGGCTGGCGTTTCGTGGCTGGTGGGGCGGATGTCCCGAGAGATGGCTCAGGTGGTTGAAGAAGAGGCAGCAGCAGCTGAGGCTGCCGGTGAAGAGGAGGCCCAGGATCAGGCTTCAGCCATCCGTCCTCTGGACACCCTTGAGCTTGAAGTCGGCTATGGTTTGGTACCGATGGTTGATGCCTCTCAGGATGGCGAACTGCTGGAGCGTATCCGTTCGATCCGTCGTCAGTTCGCCCAGAAGATGGGCTTTGTGGTGCCGCCAATCCATATCCATGACAACCTGCAGTTGAAGCCATATGAGTATAACATCTTGATTCGTGGCGCCAGGGTGGGGGGCAGTGAGATGACTGGCCAGTATCTGGCCATGGACTCCGGTGCGGTGATGGCGCAACTGCCTGGCCCAACGGCCAAGGAGCCGGTCTTTGGGCTGCCGGCGGTCTGGATTCGTAATGAGGATCGTGAGCAGGCGCAGGTTAATGGTTACACGGTGGTTGATAGTACTACGGTTATTGCCACCCATATCAGTGAGACGATTCGACGGTATGCTCAAGACCTTGTGGGGCGGCAGGAGATGCAGCAACTACTTGATAACGTCGCGGCTACCGCACCTAAGGTGGTTGATGAACTGATTCCTGGGCAGCTTGGTCTGGGAGTTGTGCTGCGGGTGGTCAAAAACCTGCTTAAAGAAGGGGTTTCCATCCGTGACCTGCGAACCATTCTGGAAAGTCTGGCTGATTATGCCGGTCTTACCAAAGATCCCGATGTGCTGACTGAATTTGTACGTCAGTCGCTGGGACGTTTCATTGTAGACCAGTTTAAGATGGATGAGGATACACTGTATCTGGTGACCATTGATCGTGAAGTTGAAGATACCATTGCCGAAGCGATCCAGCCATCTGACCAGGGTAGTTACCTGGCCATTGAGCCGGGATCCGCCCAACAGATTATTGCGTCGGTACGTGGCATGGTTGACCGTTTTGGTATGTATGGTGCCCAGCCGGTTATTCTGGCCTCCCCTTCAATCAGACGGCATGTCAAAAAGATGATTGAACGTTTTGTGCCCCATGTTGCAGTACTGTCCCACAATGAAATTCCTCAAAATGTCAAAATTCAGTCATTAGGAGTGGTGACCTTCCATGCTGGTTAAAACCTTTCAAGCTCCAACCATGGCAGAAGCCTTGCGACTGGTGAAGGCTGAGCTGGGTCCTGATGCGATGATCCTGTCCACCAAGAAGGAAAAACAGGGTGGTATCCTGGGCTTCTTCAGTAAACAGGTGGTCAAGGTAACCGCTGCAATTGACCCCCATCGGCCAGCACCCCCGCCGCCGCCACCGGTACGTGAACGACCGGAGCGGGAGCGGACAACCAAAGAAGAATTTGAGAACTCGATGCTGGCCCCTCTGGCCCGTGAACTGCGTGACCTGCGTGAAAAAGTTGAGGTGATGTCAAAGCGTGATGAAGAGTTGCGTCAACGTCAGACTGAACCGCCATCGGTAGCGGCAGATCCACATGGTAAAGCGGGAGATGGAGGGATAAATCTCAATAATATTCCCCGCCAGGATCTGGAAGAGATTAAGAAGCTGCTTTTGAATACCCTGGTCAGGAGTCAGGAGGGTGGCATCAAATCAGTGCAATGGCCTGATGCTGCAATACAGGGTACTACTGTAACAACTCCTGCTTCAGAAAAGCCTCCTTTGGTTCGCGAGTTAGAGCGGCAGGGGATTGAGCCTGATCTGCAGGGTAAAATTATTGAGACCGTTAACACGTTGCCGATGGGGCAGGGTGAAGAGACGCTGAAGGGGCGCCTGGGTGAGGCGTTTGGCCGGTTGATCCGCTTTGCCGGTAACCTGCGGATGAAAAAAAATGCCCCACGGATTATCGCGCTGGTCGGCCCGACAGGTGTTGGCAAAACCACCACGACAGCCAAGCTGGCCGCCATGTATGCACTTAACCGTGGCAACAAGGTTGCCTTGATCACCATGGATATCTTTCGGGTCGGGGCGGTAGAGCAGCTGAAGACCTACACCAAGATTATGGGGATTCCCCTGGAAGTTGCCTCTACACCCAAGGAGCTTGAGCGGGCGGTTGAGCGCCATGCTGATTGCGATCTGATCCTGATCGACACCGCCGGGCGTAGTCACAAAGACTCTGACAAGCTGGAAGAGATGAAGGGCTTTCTTGAAACAACGATCCAGTCCGATATCTATCTCTGCCTCTCGGCAACGACTAAAGACCGGGAGTTGGAAGTAATCCTTAATCGCTTCAGTATTTTCCCGATCAGTAAAGTGGTCTTCACGAAGCTGGATGAATGCGAAAGTGTTGGTTGCATTGTAAATCTGCTTTTGAAGGCAAATCTGCAGATCGCCTATTTTACGACGGGACAGCGTGTGCCGGAGGATATTGAGGTTGCAACATCGGAAAAACTGGCAGAACTGATTCTGAAGGAGGGGGCGCAATGAGTGCAGTGCGCGGAACCGGTGATCAGGCCGACACCCTGCGTCAGATGGCCAGAACTGCCAAGCAGAACAACCAGACTACATCTGGCGCTGCTTCGCTGACAGATCAACAGGGGATACGGGTAATATCAGTCACCAGCGGTAAAGGTGGCGTAGGCAAAAGTAACGTGGTGGCCAATCTGGCTATGGCGTTGGCATCGCAAGGGAAGAAGGTTCTGATCATTGATGGAGATCTGGGGGTGGGTAACCTGGATGTACTTTTGGGGCTTTCACCTCAGTACAACCTGAACCATGTCCTGTCTGGCGAGAAGAGTCTATCAGAGATTATTGTCGAGGTAACCCCCAGTATCAAGCTGATCCCGGCCGGGTCAGGGGTCCAGGAGTATACCAGCCTGGGGCAGCATGAGAAGCTTAAGCTGCTGGATGAGCTGGATATGCTGGAGGAAGAATTTGACATTATGATCATTGATACCGAGGCAGGTATCTCTGAAAACGTTACCTACTTTACGGTGGCAGCCCAGGAAATTCTGGTGGTGGTGACACCTGAACCGACCTCAATCACTGATGTCTATGCCCTGATCAAGTTACTGGCCACCCGCTATTCAGAGCACCATTTCAAGGTGCTGATCAATATGGCCCGTGACAGTGAGGATGCCCTGGAAGTTTTTCGGAAGCTGGCTAACGTGGCCGGGCGATTTCTGGATATCTCCCTTGATTATTTGGGCTGTGTTGTACGGGATGAGCGGTTGATTGACTCGGTTAAAAAACAGAAGGCGGTGTATGAACTGTATCCTGATTCTGATGCCGCAAACTGCTTTACCACGCTGGCCAAGCGGGTCATTGAAAATTCACGTCAGACCCGCTTGAAAGGGAATATCCAGTTCTTCTTTCGCCGCTATCTGGAAGGTTCGGGAGGTGGCGGAGTATGAGCAGACTCAGGGCCTATGAAGAACAGGTCGGCGAACGGAGCTGCCAGCTGCGTGAAACCATGATTACGTCGCACCTGCCGCTGGTGCGCTATCTGGTTAATCGCTTTGCCGCTCAGCTGCCGTCCCACCTTGATCCTCAGGATCTTGCCAGCGCTGCAGTGATTGGTCTGATCCATGCTGCTGACCGGTTTGACCCAAACCGTGGAGTGCAGTTTAAGACCTTTGCTGAACAGCATATCAGAGGAGCCATTCTGGATGAGCTGCGAGCCAGCGATCCTCTCAGTCGCACCATGCGGGATAAATGTAAAATGGTAGAGCGGGAGATGCACCGGCAGGAACATCAGCTGGGGCGGAATCCTACCGGTACGGAGATGGCAGAGGCCCTGAAGGTTAGTATGGAAGAGTATCATTGCTTGTTGGAAGAGATCCATGAGTACAGCTTTATCAGTATTGACGACAGCTGGGATGATGACGAGGGACACCCCTTAAGTCTTGCAGATATTCTGGGTGATGACGAGAATAAAGGGCCACAGTGCCAGGCCATGTCAGGACAGGTTGCCCGGGCGCTCGGTGAGGCGATTGAGGCGTTGCCGGAGAAGGAGCGCCTTGCTGTCACGTTGTACTACTATGAAGAGATGAACCTGAAAGAGATCGGTGCCGTATTGGGACTGACAGAATCGCGGATTTGCCAGATTCTGAGTCAGTCAATGGTCAGGTTAAAAGGGAAGCTCAAGCAGTTTAGCCCCTCGTAGAGCGGTGAAGGAGGTGCCAGCATGAACAGCGGCATGTATTCAGCATTATCAGGCAATCTGGCAGCTATGAAGCGGCTGGATGTAATCGCCTCAAACCTTGCAAACGCAGCAACGAACGGATTCAAACAGGATCGATTGGCTTTTGAGTCAGTACTTGCAGGCAATCAAAATCCTCCGGCAGTACCGCCAGCTAAGACAGCAGACCCTGTCCTGCTCCAGGAGCGGATGCTGACTGACTATTCTGCAGGCGCATTGATACAGACAGGCAACCCGCTGGATGTTGCCCTGCAAGGGGACGGTTTTTTTGCCGTCAGAACACCTGACGGTATTGCCTATACCAGGCAGGGTAATTTCAGGCTTACCAGTGATGGCACGCTGGTGACGGCTAATGGCTACCCCGTACTCTCAAAGGCAGGTGAACGGCCTGAAGAAGGGCAGCCGATCGTCATTGATATTGCCGGGCAGGCCGGAGGCGGAAAACCGGTGGTGGATAGCCAGGGTGGAATCACGCTCAATGGAGAGCCGGTAGCCAATCTGGCATTGTTTGATTTTCCCAAACCGTATCAGCTGACCAAGGCAGCCGGGACTCTTTTTGTTGCCGGAGAAGGAGCTACACCACAGGTTGCCGGTCCTCTGACGTCAGTGGCACAGGGTTCGCTTGAACAGTCGAATGTCAATTCAATCGCTGAAATGGTGCAGATGGTGGAGGCCAGCCGCTACTTTGAAACCTGTCAGCGCGTGGTGCGTAACTTTGATGATATGGCTGCCAAGGCAGTAAACGACCTGGCACGTGTTTAATACAACCAAGGAGTACTAAGCCATGATGAGATCTCTATGGACCGCAGCGTCCGGTATGAATACCCAAACCAGCAACATTAACGTGATTGCCAACAACCTTGCCAACGTGAACACCACAGGTTTTAAAAAGAGCAGAGCTGATTTTCAGGACCTGATGTATCAGACGGTGCAAAATCCCGGCTCCCCTTCAACCAATGCGGCGCAGATTCCGGTCGGGATTCAGTTTGGTATGGGGGCAAAACTGGCTGCGGTATCGAAACAGTTTACCCCGGGTGATTTTTCAAATACCGGCGGACAGCTTGATATGGCCATCGAAGGGGATGGTTTCTTTCAGATCCAGATGCCGGACGGTAGTACCGCGTACAGCCGGGCCGGAGCCTTCAAGCTGGACAGCAATGGACGGGTGGTGACCCCCGAGGGGTATCCAATGCTGCCGGAGATTGTGATCCCCAACAACTCAACCAAGATTACCATCGGAACCGACGGTACGGTATCGGCGGTTCAGGCCGGGCAATCCACCGCGTCAACCGTGGGTAACATCCAACTTGCCAATTTTACCAATCCTGCCGGTCTTTCCTCCATGGGGCGGAATTTCTATCAGCAGACCGATGCCTCCGGTAATGCAACCACCGGCACACCGGGGCAGACCGGTCTGGGTACGATTACCCAGGGGTTTCTTGAGATGAGTAACGTTGATGTGGCTACGGAAATGGTCAACATGATCATCGGACAGCGCGCCTATGAGGCCAACTCAAAGGCGATTACCACCTCTGATGAAATGTTGCAGCTGGCTAACAACCTGAAGCGATAACTGATGCACCTCATTAATCGTATACTGCCCCGGTTGCTGGTTATTGGCTGTTTGTACTGCCTGATGGGTGCTGTATCTGGCCATGCAGCTACAACCGCTACGGTACTGCTTTCGGAACAGGAAGTCAGGGGCGCTGTAGAGCGGTTTCTGGCGGAGAAGCTGGAAGGGCGTGGCTGGGAAACCACCCTGCGTCAACTTTCCATGCCGCAGGGGATACGAGTTTCAAACGGCCCCCGCGATCTTGAACTGATTGCCCCGGCTGGGTGGGATGGCTGGGGGCCGGCAACAATCGTATTGGTTGTGCGGGTGAATGGCGCTGTTGAAAAGAATCTTTCACTGCGCATTCAGGTTGATGCGCGAACTGAAATGCTGACAGCGGTCCGTCAGCTGCTTGCAGGTACCGTACTCACTGAAGCGGATCTGCAGCTTCACAAGCATGACCTGACCCAGGCAGGCGGTCATCCGGTTAAAAATATGGAAGATGCCGTTGGTAAGAGACTGCGTATGACGGTCAGGGCTGGTGCGCCGATTAAGAGCAATCAACTGGTTAACGTGCCGGTAATTGTCAGTGGCCAGCTGGTAACGATCATAGCTGAAAATGCAGGGGTAAGGATCACTGTTTCTGGCCGGGCCAGGAGTGCCGGTGGTGTTGGTGACCTGATCCGGGTTCAGAATACGGTCTCCAACAAGGAGATTACGGCTCGTATACTGGATGCCTCAACCGTTGAGATCGGTTTTTAATCTGAGGAGAAGATAATGAAACGGTATCTTATTGCACTTTCAGGACTGCTGCTGTCCGGCTGCGTGGTCCAGCAGACGGAGGTGGTAAGCCCAACCTTTGACCAACAGTTGAAGCCACCGGTTCAGAGCTATAGTAACGGATCAATCTGGCAGGCCTCATCCATTGCACTGACTGAAGACGGCAAGGCACGCAGGATTGGTGATATTGTTACCATTATCGTGACTGAAACTGCCAGCGCCAGCAAGCAGGCAGCCACGGCCACCGGGCGCTCTTCTCAAATCAGTGCCGGTATCCCCAATATGCTGGGTCTTGAGGAATCAAAGATTATCACCAGTAACTTTGCTGATCTTTCAAAGCTGTTGAACGCCAGTGCCAGCTCTAAATTTGACGGCAGTGGTTCTACATCTCGGAAGGAAACGCTCAGTGCAACTATTTCGGCCAAGGTTATTGATGTGCTACCCAATAGCAACCTTAAGATAGAAGGGCGCCGGAATGTAAAGGTAAACTACGAGGATCAGATCGTAACAGTCAAGGGTACCATCCGTCAGCGCGATATTACTGCTGAAAACACGATTAATTCAATTTATGTTGCCGATGCCCAGATCAGCTATTCCGGCGAAGGCATCATAACAGACCGGCAAAAACCGGGCTGGTTGATGAATGTGCTGGATAAACTCTGGCCATTTTGAGGTGAAAAAATGAAGCGAATAGCTCTGTTTGTTATCTGTGCAGTTCTGCTTGTGCCAGCATTGGTGCATGCCACGCGGATCAAGGATATTGCCGCATTTGACGGGGTTCGGGACAACCAGTTGGTTGGCTATGGCCTGATAGTGGGGCTGAACGGCTCCGGTGACAGTGATCAGACCAAGTTTCCGGTACAATCATTGGTCAATATGCTGGAGCGGATGGGGGTTACGGTCAACCGCGCTGATATCAAGGTCAAAAACGTTGCCGCAGTTATGGTCACCGCTACGCTACCCCCCTTTGCAAAGCAGGGTACCAAGCTGGATGTTCTCGTCTCATCGTTGGGTGATGCCAAGACCATAGCTGGTGGAACATTGATTATGACCCCGTTGAAAGGTGCGGATAATCAAGTATATGCGGTGGCCCAGGGGTCCCTCCTGACCAACTCATTTGCCTTTGGCGGTCAGGGTGCTTCGGCAACTAAAAACCATCCCACCGCAGGAAGAATACCTGCTGGCGCCTTGGTTGAACGTGAACTGCCCAACGTGCTTGCCGGAAAATCAAATCTGCGCCTGAATCTGGCGCAATCTGATTTTACCACGGCCTCGCGGATTGTTGCCGCCATTAACAAGACCTTTAAAGGGGCAGCAGGAAGCAGTGATGGTGGTTCAGTCATGGTGCAGGTCCCTGAGGAATTTGCCTCCCGTCCGGTTGAGTTTATTGCTCAACTGGAAAATCTGGAGGTTACACAGGATCAGCCGGCACGGGTCGTGGTAAATGAGCGGACCGGCACCATCGTCATGGGAGATAAGGTCAAGATTGCAGCTGTTGCCGTATCCCACGGCAACCTGACGTTGACCATCAAAGAGACCCCCAAGGTGTCTCAGCCCGCGCCTCTGTCCAAGGGAGAAACTAAAGAGGTTCCCCGTACCGAACTGAAGGTGCAGGAGGAGCAAAAACGGCTGTCACTGCTGCCTGAGGGTAATACCATTGGTGATGTGGTGCGGGGACTGAATCTGCTGGGAGTTACACCACGGGACCTGATTTCGATCCTGCAATCCATTAAAGCCGCTGGAGCACTCCAGGCAGAGTTGGTTATTATCTAACCGTTTTAGTAAGTAGATAAGACTACCGATAGGATAACCATAATGGATAGCACTCTGACCATAGCACCTGATCTACTGATTCAGGACAACAAGGCTGAACAGCTTGGTTCACGTGCAAAGGTGCGTGGGGAACAGCTGACAGATGCAAAGCGTAAGCAGCTGAAAAAGATATCACAGGATTTTGAGGCAATGTTTACCGGTATGATGCTGAAGTCCATGCGTGAGACCGTTGCCGAAGATAAGCTGACCGGTGGCGGTAAGGCAGAAGAAACCTATCGTTACATGCTTGACCAGGAATATGCAGCAGCGGCGTCAAAACGTAGTGGTCCCAACAGTCTTGCCACAATGGTGGAAAAAGAGTTGTTAAAACGGTATGCCGTTCCGCCCCAGAAGAAGATAGCCGCAACGGCAGGTGAGGAGTAGAGACATGGCAACAGCGCACCGATTAACGGATGTACTCATTGAACAGACCAAGATCCTTAAGGAACTTCAGCAAACGCTGGAGGATGAACAAAAGGCGATTGCCACCCTCGATACACAGGCAATGGAGGCATTAAACAGCCAAAAGGATATGTTGATCCAACGTCAGCGCTTGATGACTGAAACTTTGCATGGTGCCTTGTCGGCAACCGCCGTCCAGTATGGTCTGACTCCATCGGCAACCCTTTCTGAGGTTATTGAAAAAATGCCCTTGTCCATCAGGGGGCAGATAGAGCCATTACAACAGGCAACCAGACAGGCCGGTTTAGAGGTTTCTGTACTGGCCAATCAAAACCGTGGCATGCTGGAACGTTTTCTGGGGGTCGTAAATGATTCTCTGGGGTTTATTTTGAGAATACTGAACACCTCTAACACATACGGTGTCCGCGGCACCTACCTCTCAAATGCCCAAAGTGGTGCGGTTATGGTGAGTAAGGAGGCGTAACATGGGACTGAGCGCAGCCTTTGAAATAGGAAAAGCTGGCCTCAAGATTTTTCAAGTTGCCTCAGAGGTGGCGAGTGAAAATATAGCCAACGTGAACACTCCGGGCTATTCCCGCCAACGTGTCATTCTTGAGTCTGCCCCCCCCAGTACGCATAATGGTTTTCCTTTGGGGTCAGGGGTTAAGGTCTCTACGGTAGAGCGCTACTATGATAGTCTACTGCAGAAACAGCTGGTTAATGCTGGTACTATCGGAAGTTATGACTCAACAAAGTCACAGGTATTACAGCAGATTCAGCCTGTGTTCAATGAGGTCGCCCAGGAGGGACTAGGGGCCTCAATTGCCGGTTTTTTTAATGCCTGGCAGGATCTTTCGGTAAATCCGACAGGTCAGCCTGAGCGTCAGGCCGTACTTTCTCGGGCCCAGATCATGGTTGATCAGTTTCACTATGTTGACAAAACTCTGAGCAATGCTGCTACGGCACAAAACGATGCCCTGCCTTCATTAACAAACGACATTAATAGTACCTTAAAACAAATAGCACTTCTTAACGGCCAGATTGACACTACTGAGCAGGTGTCCGGTAACGCCAATGAGATGCGCGACCAGCGTGATTATCTGATCAGAGACCTTGCTGCACGGATGGGGGTCCAGTACACAGAAAATGCAAATGGCACAACAGATGTCTATGTCACCCGTGGTGCCACAACAATAAATCTGGTTAAAGGAACGCAGTACGGCAGTTTAACCCTTTCTACACAGCCTCCGACAAACTACACCGTAACAGCGGTGGATGCCGTTAATCCGGCAACAACGGCGGTGGTTGATGGTACCATGTACACGGCACCCAATGGTGGACAACTCTGGGCGACACTGCAGATGCGGGATACCTTTATTCCTGCCTACCAAGCCTATATCAACAATCTGGCAAATGTAATGGTCAATGGAGAGGCTGGCCCGCCAGTCAAACCAGGCATAAACGCCATTCATAATGCCGGTTTTGACCTGAACGGAGCTGCCGGTTTAGACCTCTTTACGGTTACCGCTGGAAGCGAGGCATCAACAATTGCATTGAATCCTCTGGTGACCCAGTCGGGAATCGCGGCGTCCGGTTCGGCAACGGCTTCCGGTGATAACGCCAACGCGTTGAGTATGGTGCAGCTTCAGGGACAGACCTTTACGGCTCTTTCGAGCTCATCCTTTGGTAACTATTATAATACGTTGGTGGCGCAGGTGGGGGTAGATGTGCAGTCTGCCCAGAATGTGGAAAAACAGGATGCAGCATTTATGAAACAGCTGACGACTCTGCGGGATTCCAGTTCGGGCGTTTCGCTTGATGAGGAATTGGCTAACTTAATTCAGTACCAGCGTTCATATCAGGCCTCGGCAAAGCTGATTACTACAGCGACTGAGATGATGGATACCTTGATAGGAATGTTGCGGTAGGAGTGTGCCATGAGAATAACACCAAATATAACCATGCAGAATTCGCTGTATAATATTCAAAGCACACGTGCCCGCATGGACAGCATTCAGGAGAAAATTGCATCAGGCCAAAATTATAACCGGCCAAGTGATGATCCGGTCTCGGTCAGTTTGCTGGTCAATATGAATGATCGGATGACTGCTGCTGATCAGTATACCAGCAACATCAGTAAATCAGATACCTGGCTGAAGATGAGCAATACTGCCCTGACCGGTATGAATAGTTTTATTGAAATGGCAAAAAAAGCGGTCTCTTCGCTTTCGGGTGGGGAGACTGATCCTAATGTCATCAATAATGCATTGATGAGTCTGAAGAGTATCAAACAGAATATTGTTGATATGGGTAACACCCAGCTGAACGGGGTCTATCTGTTTAGTGGCACAAAGTCACTCACCAAGCCTTTTTTGATCAATAGCGGAGATACCACCAGTGGGTCTCCTACGATCAGTAATCTTGATAGCGTAACCGGGCTGAGTGCCGGTATGGCAATCAGCGGTGCTGGCATACCGGCCGGGACTACTATCTCTGCTGTCAATGCTGGACCGCCAGCCTCATTAACTCTCAGCGCCAACGCAACAGCTACGGCAACCGGAGCTGCACTCAATACCTATGCCGGTGATAGCGGGGTTACCAGTATTGAGATCAATCAAGGGGTTACTCAAGCGATAAATTTCCCTGGAGATCAGTTGCTGACACCTACGCCGCCGGGTAGTCCCTATGGGAGTGTTGATATACTAGCAACGATGGATCAATTAATAGCAGATGTTGCCGCATCCAATACAGCAGGTATTCAGGCAGGGAAACAGTCGTTGTATCAAGCTGGAGTGCAGTTGAATGCGGCACAAAGCGATCTGCAATCGAGAACGGTTCGCCTTGATGCGGCTAATACCATGAACAAGACAATTATCAGTACCTTACAGACAGTATACGGCAATATTCAGAACGTTGACTACGCTCAGCTGGGTATTGAGATGAACCAGCAACAAACAGCATTAAATGCAACCTATTCATCGACCGCCAAGATTAGCCAGATATCATTGCTCGACTACCTCTAGTTTACTGGCCAATGACCAAGAGTTGAAAATCTGAAAGGCCCCTGCATTGTTACTATGCAGGGGCTTTTGTTAATCCTGAGATCCACTTCGCGCCAAGTTCTCAAACCTGGTGTGCTCACCCATAAAGGCCAATTCTACGGTGCCGATCGGCCCGTTACGCTGTTTGCCAATGATTACCTCGGCACTCCGCTCATGGTTGGCGGTGCAACTCCCATCCTTCTTCCTGCAATGCTCACAGTAGACCGCTTCACGGTAGACAAACATGATTACGTCGGCATCCTGCTCAATGGCGCCTGATTCACGCAAGTCGCTCATCATCGGGCGCTTGTCGCTGCGGTTTTCAAGGCTGCGGTTCAGCTGTGACAGTGCCACTACCGGAACGTGCAGTTCCTTTGCCAGTGCTTTCAATGAACGGGAGATTTCAGATATCTCCTGCTGACGGGATTCAGGGTTGGCTCCGGCACGCATCAGCTGCAGGTAGTCGATGATGATCAGACCGATGTTATGTTCAGTCTTCAGGCGGCGGGCCTTGGCCCTCAGTTCCAGTATGCTGATGGCCGGGGTGTCGTCAATAAAGATGTTGGCGTTGTGCAGGGTGCTGGCAGCCCGTTGCAGTTTGGGCCAGTCGCTGTCCAGAAAATGGCCGGTACGCATCCGTCCTGCGTCAACACGGGCCAGTGAAGAGAGAAAACGCATCACCAGCTGTTCCTTGCCCATTTCCAAAGAAAAGATGACTGAGCCGACTTTTTCTTTGGCTTCGGCACTGGCGTGGCTGGCAATATTGAGCGCCAGGGTGGTCTTGCCCATGGAAGGCCGGGCTGCAACAATGATCAAATCCCCCGGCTGCAGACCGGCAGTCATGTGATCCAGATCAATATAGCCGGTGGGGGTGCCGGTGATCTGTTCTTTCTTTTCATACAGGGTCTGCAACATCTTGAAGGTGTCTTTAATGACATCCTTGACCGCATAGTACTGCGGACGCAGTTTGTTTTCCGCCAGGCTGAAAAGTGCCTTCTGGGCCTCATCCAATGACTCGTTGACATCTCCCTGCTCGTCATAGCCTCTGGTGGCGATATCGGTTGCAATGGTGATCAGACGTCGGTTAAGTGCCTTTTCCTTTACGATCTTGCAGTAGTAGGTGATGTTTGCTGCCGTGGGGACATAGTCAACCAGGGTAGCCAGATAGGCAGCCCCGCCGCAGCTGTCCAGATCGCCACGACGTTTGAGTGCATCGGTCAGGGTGATCAGGTCGCAGGGCTCCCTCCGGTCTGACAGTTCCAGCATGGCACCAAAGATCTTGCGGTGTGCCTCCCGGTAGAACTCCTCCGGCTCCAGCATCTCCAACACGCGGTTGATGGCATCATTATCGATCAGGATACCACCCAGGATCGACATCTCTGCCTCAAGGCTCTGGGGGGGAAGTTTGTGAATCTGGTCCTGGGACATGCCTATCTCCTGAACCGCGTGATGACGTCAGTCACCGCGCTTATCACATCATTGGCATCATTGTCGCTCATGCCGGGGAACAGCGGCAGCGACAGAATCCGGTCCGAGGCGTAGCTGGCATTGGGCAGGTCCGTGTCAGCCACCGGCAGGTTTTCCCGGTACCAGCTGTGGTGGTGGATCGCCTTGTAATGCAGCCCACTGCCGATGTTCAGATTTTTCAGTTCTGCCATGAACTGGTCCCGGTCTATGGTTAAAAGCTCGATTCTGATCAACGGCGTATAGAGGTGCCAGGCATGGCGCTGCTGGTAGGGCGCATAGGTCGGCAGGGCAAGCTCAGCCACGTCGGCAAAGGCTGCGTTGTACTGCTCTGCAATCTCTTTGCGACGATCAATAAAACCATCCAGGCGGGGCAGCTGGTGTAGCCCGATAGCCGCCTGGATATCCATCATATTGTATTTGTAGCCAGGCAGCATGATGTCGTAGTTGGGGGTGCCGCTGGCCGCAAACCGCTTCCAGGCCTCACGGCTCATGCCATGGAATTTCAGCAGCGAGATTTCTTCAGCCAGGGTTTCATCCGGTGTGCAGACCATGCCACCTTCTCCGGTGGTGATGTTTTTGTTGGGGTGAAATGAGAAGATGGAGATGGAATCAAGGCTGCCGATCTTTTGGGCTTTGTATTCGGTGCCGGCTGCGTGGGCAGCATCTTCAATAATGGTCAGGTTATGCTGTCCAGCCAGGCTGAACAGCGGGTCAAGGTCACAGGACTGTCCGGCAAAATGGACCGGAATCACCGCACGGGTAGCAGGGGTGATCTTTTCGGCAACCTTGGCCACATCAATATTCAGGGTCCCGGGCTCGATATCAGCCAGCACCGGCGTGCCACCGGCCAGGATGATCATGCTGACCGTGGAGGCAAAGGTCATCGGGGTGGTGATGATCTCATCACCCTTCTTGATCTTCAGCGCCAGTAGGGTCAGGTGCAAGCCGGCAGTGGCTGAACTGAGCGGCACAGCAAAAGGGGCGCCCACATAGGTCTTAAAGGCATCCTCAAAGCGCTTGACCTTGGGGCCGGTGGTGATCCAGCCGGAACGGAGCGAGTCAACAACCTCGTTGATCTCCTCATCACCCAGAGAAGGGGTGGAAAAGGGCAGAAATGTTTCACGCATACAATTAGATACTCCTTAAATCAGCGGTTGGACAACAGCAGCAAGGCTCCGTTGTCTGCCAGCGTGCGGGGCGCTGGCATTGTATAGCGGTTTACCTCATGGCGGGGTATGACGATCATGACCTGCCGGTCTGAACGCCAAAGTTCCATGAACTGTTCCTGGGAAAGAAACCAGTCGGACTGATTGCCCTGGCTGCTGCCGAAGGTTAGTTCGTCGGCATCACCTACGGTTACCAGACGTTTACCGGTATAAAAGTTCATTCCCTGACGGGGCCCGCTCTGGGCCAGCAGCGTGTTCGGGCCACTATGCTGCAGTGCGGCCTTGGCCAGGCTGCGGGACGAGAGCCGTTCTGCGCCATAGTGGCTAAAAGCCCAGGGGATCAGCAGGTCAAGCAGGATACCAAAACAACAGAGTAGCCCTACCAGTAACAGGCTGGAACGGGTGCGGATGATCCAGAGCAGCAGCAGGCCGAAGATAATCAGCAGGCTACCGGGCAGCAGGGTCTGGCGTAGAGTAAGTACCGGTGTCGGGCCGGTCAGCATGGCGGCCAGATCCCGCCCTGTTTGCCCGCTTGCATGCAGGATCGGCGGGAGCCAGGTCAGTAATGGTAGTATGGCTAAGGCTACACCGAGCACCAGCAGTGTGGTGGCCAGGGTCGCCTGGGCAGCAGTGTAGTCAGGCCTGCGAGTGTGCCAGTGGGCGGTGATCCGGTGGGCCACCAGCAGTGCCAGTGGCGGAAACGTTGGCAGAATGTACGGGATCAGCTTTGAGCTGGAAAGCGAAAAGAACAGGATAATGACCAGTGGCCAGAGCAGCAGAAAAAGTGTGGTCCCCCTGTCACTTTGGCGCTGCTGCCAGGCCTTGCTCAGGCTGCCAGGCAGGAAGAAGGACCAGGGTAGCATGGTCAACAGGAGGATCGGCAGAAAGAACCAGAACGGTTGACTGCGGCGATGGATGGTGCTGGTATAGCGCTGAAAATGCTCCCTGATAAAGAAAAAATGTGGGAATTCAGGGTTTGCCTGTGACACCAGCAGAAACCACGGCACGGTGACCAGAGAAAACAGCAGCAAGCCAGAGATCCAGGGGATTTCTTTCAATACGTGCCAGCGTCTTCCCAGTAACAGGTACCAGAAGATTACTCCACCAGGGAGAACAATTCCGATTAAGCCCTTGGTCAATACTGCCAGACCGCAGCAGATAAAGAACAGACGGTAAAGGTTGGTGCGCTGTCGTTCGCTGCTGCGAACAGCCAGCAGAAAGCTGAACAGGGCTGCAGAAAGGCAGAAGGTCAGCAGCATGTCAGTCAGAATGATCCGTGATTGAAACAGGAAAGCAGCACAACTACCGAGAGTCAGTGCCCCGATCAGCGCTGTCCGTCTGTTAAACAGGCGTCTCCCCGCAAGATAGGTCAGCAGTACGGTAAACAGACCTGACAGCGCCGAAGGAAGGCGGGCAGCAAACTCGGTATGTCCAAAAACTGCCATTGAACCGGCGTTTACCCAGTACAACAGCGGCGGTTTTTCAAAGTATTTGACATAATTAAGGGTAGGGGTGACAAAATCACCCCTCACCAGCATCTCCCGGGGGATCTCGGCGTAACGGCCTTCGTCAGGATCAATCAACGGCGCTGATCCGAGCCCAATCAGGAAGAGGAAACCGAACAGGATCAACAGCAGTATGCTGTCCCGCAGCCAGTGTCCTTCCGGCTGGTTAAGATGCTCGTAGAACGGGCTCATGAGTCAAATTCCTGCATTGGTGCAGGAAGGCGGATCAGGTCATCAGGGGCTGTACCGGCAGGTACCGGCATCAGAATCCGCATGTTAGGATGGACAACCTCAACTGCTACTGCATCACCCTGCTGATCAAGCTGCTGCAGTTCAGAGGCCAGGAACTCAGCATTTTTCATGGCAGGCCCCATCAGGGATAGTTGATCGCCGGTCTGAAACCGGTTTCTCACCAGCACTTCTGCCAGTTCTGCTCCCCGCATCGCTTCAACCGTCCCCACCAGCTTATGGCTGCGCAGGTAACCTGCCTGGTAGGATTGACCTACATCCTTGGGATCGCCCAACAGGAAACCGGTGGTATAGCCACGGTGGCTAATGGTGGTCAGTTCCTCCATCCAGGCCGGATCTGCCGCGTAACCATCGGGATTAGCGTAGAAACGGTCCAGGGCAGTGCGGTAGATTCGCAGTACACCGGCAAGGTAGTGGATTCCCTTCATTCTTCCTTCAATCTTGAGGGACCCTACGCCTGCTCTGACCAGGTCAGGCAGATACTCCAACAGACAGAGGTCCTTTGAATTGTAGATGAAGGTGCCACTTGCGTCTTCTTCAATCGGTTGATATTCGCCGGGTCTGCGCTCCTCAACCAGGGCATACTTCCAGCGGCAGGGCTGGGTGCATTCGCCAAGATTTGCACTGCGACCGGTCATGGCACTGGAAAGCAGACAGCGGCCTGAGTAGGCAACGCAGAGGGCGCCATGCACAAAAACTTCGCATGGTATTGAGACCGCCCTGGTTGTAGCACTGATATCTTCCAAGGTCATTTCTCGCGCCAGATTGACCCGGTCGACACCCAGGTCTTGCCAGAAAAGCACGCTCTCGTGGTTAATGGTATTGGCCTGGGTGGAAAGGTGGATTTCCCGGTCTGGAGAAATGCGACGGATCATCCGTAATACGCCGGGGTCGCTAACGATGTAGGCATCAAAGGGAAGCGGAGCCAGTTCCTGTAGATAGCTCTCAAGGCGGTTCAGTGTGTGGTCACTAGGATAGCTGTTAATGGTCAGGTAGCAGCGGACTCCGTGTTCGTGACAGAACGCAAGGGCCTGAGGCATTTCGGCAAGGGTAAAGTTGCCGGCCATATTACGCAGACCAAAGTCAGGTCCGCCCATGTAGACGGCATCGGCACCGTATCTGATGGCGCATTTCAGTTTTTCCATGGTGCCGGCCGGGGCAAGTAATTCAGGTTTTTTCACGTCAGATCCAGTTGGAATAGTAATGAAGTCAATAAAGATGAAATGCTAGCACAGGAGTGGTCTGTCTGTAAAATGCAAACCGGAAAAACCTGACTTTCACTTGACAAAGCGGTTTTTCTGGCTTTAATTACAGCGAAACCCAAGAAAAAACAGGAGAGTTGCATGAGCCACCTGCAAAAATTGGGACTGCTGACGTTGGGTACACTGCTTCTTGGTAGTTGTGCAGCCAATGATTTGGCGGTCAAGCGTCAGACCGAGACGGAAACCAAGGTCGAACATCTCTTTCAACTAGCAGGTGGAATAGAGGCCCGACTAAATGAACTTTCCGGAAGAATTGCGACTCTGGAGGAAAAAGATGCCCAGCGAACGACGCTCTTCAAGGAGCTGAGTGACGGTGTTAGGGAACTGAAAGAAGTAAATCAGGCCTTGCAAGCCAAGGTGCAGACAACTGCAGTTGTCACTACCCCCAAGGTGGAGGTGGTAAACACCGACCCTGCACCAAAAGGCAGGGATGCCGGTCCTCCCCAGGGATATGTCAAGGCCTTTGGTCTCTACAGTGCCAACAATTTTTCTGCAGCTATCCAGGCCTTTGAGCTGTTTTTAAAGGAACAACCGACGAGTGAATATGTGCCCAATGCCTACTATTGGATCGGTGAATGTTATTACAGTAACTCGGATCTTCCCCATGCGCTTGTTGCATTCCAGAAGGTGGTAGATGGTTGGCCCCGCCACCAAAAAGCATCTGATGCATTACTTAAAATAGGCTACAGTTACGCGGCTCAGAAACAGCAAGACAAAGCCAAGGCCTCATTTGAGCGGCTTATTCGTAACTATCCCGCCAGCCCTGCAGCAATAAAGGCCCGGGAACGACTGATGTCCAGCGACCAACCGGCTTCCGTCCGGCACTGAAAAGAGGTGACTATGAAATCTCGTATGCAACTGGTAGTGTTCCTGATGTCGTTGGTACTGCTTGCGCCATCCCTTCTGAGGGCTGCAGAGGAGCCAACGGTCTATGTGATCCAGAAGGGCGACACACTCTGGGGGCTTTCCGGTAAATTTCTCAACAATCCCCGGTATTGGCCGAATCTCTGGGCAAAGAATCCTCAGGTTACCAATCCTCACTTTATCTATCCCGGACAAACGGTCCGTTTTGTGAATGGAAAACTGGAGGTTGTTGATGCTCCGGCAGAGGCTGGCGCGCAGAAGGCAGCGGCAGGTCAGGTAGTTTCTGCAGCTGATGCCGAGATTGCAGAAGAAAAACTGTTTACTGTTCGGGGTAATGAAGGCTGGCTGATGGAAAAAGAGTTGGCCCCAAGCGGCAGGATCATAGCAGGGCAGCATGGTCGTCTGGTGCTTGGTGAAGATGATACGGTTTTTACTGACATCGGCACACGTCATGGTGGACGTGATGGCAGCAAGTACACCATTCTGCGTAAATCAAAAGTGGTTAAACACCCGGTGACCGGAGATGAGCTGGGGTATCGGGTGTACCCGTTGGGGACAGTGCAGCTTACTCAGGTAACAGAGCTGAATTCCCGTGGTATTATCAGCTCCTCATTTAAGGAAGTTGAGCCTGGTGATCTGCTGGTTCCCTACCAGCCGGTTAAACGTCGCAGTGTTGCCCTGAAGATGACCGCCAAGCCACTGCATGGTGTGATTGCTGCCAGTGCCGCCGGCAACAGCTCTATTGCTGCCGGTGATGTGGTCTACCTTGACCTGGGCATAACGCAAGGTGCTGAACCGGGTAATCTGCTGTATGTAATTCGCAAGGTGGCGATTGAAAAGATGCTGGTTGATCGCTATGTCGGAGAGCTGCCAAGCGAAGTGGTTGGGGCAGTGGTGATTGTGGAGGCAGGGAACAGTACCTCAACCGCGATTGTAGTGAAGAGTATTGACGCCATCTTTAAGGGCAATGAAGTTGTCAGTGCTCCTCGTTAGGGCATAGACTGCACGCAGCTCGAAGGCCGACCTAGTGTCGGCCTTCTTTTTTAAGGGAGCGCATGGACTACTGGTCCTGGATAGCTTTGAAGGCAGTGGAAGGGATTGGCCCGGTTATGTTCCGGCGACTGCTGGAGCGGTTTGATACGCCGGATCAC
>Ga0074197_1000468_pt1 | contig 50448 bp, 36 predicted proteins | sample EPASupsiteSAE305_FD_64526 | JGI IMG/M metagenome (GOLD analysis project Ga0074197, IMG submission 64526) | Bioremediated contaminated groundwater microbial communities from EPA Superfund site, New Mexico - SAE3-05 reassembly with SPADES | ecosystem: Environmental > Aquatic > Deep subsurface >...
AAAAATTTTTACAATGAAGAGTTTGATCCTGGCTCAGGATGAACGCTAGCGGCAGGCTTAACACATGCAAGTCGAGGGGCAGCGGGAGTAGCAATACTTGCCGGCGACCGGCGCAAGGGTGCGTAACGCGTGAGCAACATGCCCGTATCAGGGGGATAATCCAGGGAAACTTGGTCTAATACCCCATAGTAATCTTAGGAGGCATCTTTTAGGATTTAAAGCTTTGGTGGATACGGATTGGCTCGCGTGACATTAGCTAGATGGTAGGGTAACGGCCTACCATGGCTACGATGTCTAGGGGTTCTGAGAGGAAGATCCCCCACACTGGAACTGAGACACGGTCCAGACTCCTACGGGAGGCAGCAGTGAGGAATATTGGACAATGGATGGAAATCTGATCCAGCCATGCCGCGTGCAGGATGACGGCCCTATGGGTTGTAAACTGCTTTTGTATGGGAGCAATAAGCCCTTCGTGAAGGGTGATGAGAGTACCATACGAATAAGCATCGGCTAACTCCGTGCCAGCAGCCGCGGTAATACGGAGGATGCAAGCGTTATCCGGATTTATTGGGTTTAAAGGGTGCGTAGGCGGTTGGATAAGTCAGCGGTGAAAGTTTTCTGCTTAACAGGAAAAATGCCGTTGATACTGTCTGGCTAGAATATGGTTGCTGTGAGTGGAATGTGTGGTGTAGCGGTGAAATGCTTAGATATCACACAGAATATCGATTGCGAAGGCAGCTCACAAAGCCATTATTGACGCTGAGGCACGAAAGTGTGGGGATCAAACAGGATTAGATACCCTGGTAGTCCACACTGTAAACGATGATAACTCGCTGTCGGCGATACACAGTCGGTGGCCAAGCGAAAGCGATAAGTTATCCACCTGGGGAGTACGACCGCAAGGTTGAAACTCAAAGGAATTGACGGGGGCCCGCACAAGCGGAGGAACATGTGGTTTAATTCGATGATACGCGAGGAACCTTACCCGGGCTCGAACGGCTTTAGAATATATCAGAGATGGTATAGCCAGCAATGGCTGAAGTCGAGGTGCTGCATGGTTGTCGTCAGCTCGTGCCGTGAGGTGTCGGCTTAAGTGCCATAACGAGCGCAACCCTTGTCGTTAGTTACCATCAGGTCATGCTGGGGACTCTAACGAGACTGCCACCGTAAGGTGTGAGGAAGGGGGGGATGACGTCAAATCAGCACGGCCCTTACGTCCGGGGCGACACACGTGTTACAATGGTAGGTACAGAGGGCAGCTACCCAGTGATGGGATGCGAATCTCTAAAGCCTATCTCAGTTCGGATTGGAGTCTGCAACTCGACTCCATGAAGTTGGATTCGCTAGTAATCGCGCATCAGCCATGGCGCGGTGAATACGTTCCCGGGCCTTGTACACACCGCCCGTCAAGCCATGGAAGCTGGGGGTGCCTGAAGTTCGTGACCGCAAGGAGCGACCTAGGGCAAAACTAGTAACTGGGGCTAAGTCGTAACAAGGTAGCCGTACCGGAAGGTGTGGCTGGAACACCTCCTTTTTGGAGCTGTACTAAACGGAGAAGTTTTAACTCTCCTTTCACTCTAATGCTTTCTTTTTTCTTATACAGTCCCGTAGCTCAGTTGGTTAGAGCACTACACTGATAATGTAGGGGTCAGCGGTTCAACTCCGCTCGGGACTACAATCATACAACGGGGGATTAGCTCAGTTGGCTAGAGCACTTGCTTTGCAAGCAAGGGGTCAAGGGTTCGACTCCCTTATTCTCCACAAAAGAGGTTGTGAAAACAATCTCTTTTTTCTAATTCTGGGGGATTAGCTCAGTTGGCTAGAGCACTTGCTTTGCAAGCAAGGGGTCAAGGGTTCGACTCCCTTATTCTCCACAGGATGTTCGAGTTTAGAGACTGTACTTTTGTATGGTCTCTTTTTTTATACTCTCAAAATAAACATTTTGTCTTTATAATAGTTGTAGTGTTGTTAAACACATTTGTATGAAAAAATACGTTTCAAAACTGGAAGTTAAATGGGCTTTGATTTTTGTTCTGGCTCAGCTGCTTTGGATGGTTTTTGAAAAGTTGATGGGTTGGCACGACAAATACATAGAGGTTCAGGAGATCTATACAAATCTTTTTGCTGTCGTTGCTATTGCTATCTATCTTTTTGCGCTGCTCGAGAAGAGAAATGAATGGAGAGATTCCCCTTTTGGCTGGAAAGAGGGATTCTTTACAGGAATGTCAATTACGATAATTGTTACACTCTTGGCTCCGTTTACTCAATACGTTGTTAATACTGCAATAACTCCTGATTATTTCGAAAATATTATAAACTATTCAGTTGAATCTTTGGGTAAGGAGAGAGCCGAAATGGTTGCGATGTTCAACCTTAAAAACTACATAATGATGGCAGTTATAGGTGCTTTCGTAATGGGTACTATAACATCAGCAATTATTGCAATTTTCACTCGAAAAAAATAATAAAAACACACCCTTGTAATATGCAGATATTCAGGGGTGTATTTCTGTTTTTGCACTTTTGGTTTGTGTTTCTTGTCTTATTTGAATATCTTAGCGCGGTAATAGCTAAAACGATATTTTTTATGACAAGAAGAATTAATTGCTTTATCCCATACCAAGACAAGGTACAGGTAGCGGAAACAGTGAAAGGGCTTCAAGAAGCCGGATTGGTAAACAAGATTTATCTCTTGACTACCGAGTCCGAATCTGAGGTGTTGGAAGGTTGTGAACTTTTAAGGGTAGATTCTCTAAAATGCACACCCGCAATTAAGAAGATTGCCGAAAGATCAGACGCGGACTTCTCATTGATTTACACAAAAGAATCTACATTGGTTCTTGGTATGTTTGCATTGGAAAGAATGGTTAAACTTGCCGAAGATACTAATGCAGCAATGCTCTATGCCGACCATTATCAAATTATTGATGGAGTAAAAAAGGCTAGCCCAGTAATTACTTATCAATTCGGAAGTCTAAGAGATGACTTCAATTTTGGTTCTGTTCTTCTTTATAAAGCGTCTGTTGTTAAAGAGGCTGCAGCTAAGATGACTGTTGATTACAAATTTGCAGCTCTTTATGATTTAAGACTTAAAGCTTCTCAACTTGGTGATTTAGTTCATATTAATGAATATCTTTACACTGAAGTTGAACAAGATACAAGAAAATCTGGCGAGAAAATTTTCGACTATGTTGATCCTAAAAACAGAGGTGTTCAAATTGAGATGGAAGCTGCTTGTACTGAGCATCTAAAAGCTATCGGAGGTTATCTTGAACCAAAATTTAAGCACATTGAGTTCAGCGAAGGTAACTTCGAATTCGAAGCTTCAGTAATTATCCCAGTTTTCAATAGAATCAAAACGATTGAAGATGCAATTAAGTCTGTGCTAATGCAAAAGACTAATTTCAAATTCAATCTTATTATTATAGACAACCACTCTACCGATGGTACATTTGAGGCTATCGAAAAATATACTTCAGATGAGAGATTGATTCACCTTGTTCCTGAGCGCAAAGATTTAGGAATCGGAGGTTGCTGGAATTATGGTGTTCATCATTCAAAGTGTGGTAAGTTTGCTGTTCAATTAGATAGCGACGATGTATACTCTGATGAGAACACTCTTCAAAAGGTTGTTGACTCATTCTATGAGCAAAACTGCGCAATGGTAGTTGGTACTTATATGATGACTAACTTCAAGATGGAGATGATAGCTCCTGGTATTATTGATCATAAAGAGTGGACTCCAGATAATGGTCGTAACAATGCTCTAAGAATTAATGGTCTAGGTGCTCCTAGAGCTTTCTATACTCCAGTTCTTAGATCAGTTAAAGTTCCGAACACTAGCTATGGTGAAGATTATGCACTTGGTTTGAATATCTCTAGAGAGTATCAAATTGGTCGTATCTATGATGTACTTTATCATTGCCGTCGTTGGGATGAGAACTCTGATGCTTCATTGGACATCGTAAAAATGAATGCGCATAACACATATAAAGACAGAATTCGTACTTGGGAGCTTCAAGCTCGTATTTCTCAAAACAAGAAAAACGCTGCAAAATAGTTCCTATGTCTGATCTTAATTGTAAATCGCTTGCTGCTCTTTTTGAAGAGCAGCTTGCTTCATGGGAGCAAGCCGGAAATAACTATAAAGCTCTGGAAGGCGTTGTTGTTAAAGAGGTTAATGTAGACGGATTTCCCTTTAAAGTTCAATTCAACCCTGCAAGAATCGTCTCTTCTGCTGCTAAAGTAGATACGAAATCGATTCAGGAGCGTAAATGTTTTCTCTGCAAGGAGAACCGCCCTGCAGTACAGAAGGGGCTTGACTATGTCTATAATGGAGAGGTGGACAATCCCTACACTGTCTTAATTAATCCGTTTCCAATTTTTCCACGCCATTTAACTATTCCTCTGCTTAAGCATCAAGATCAGCTGATTCAAGGCAGAATCGGAGCTATGCTCGATTTGGCAAAAATTCTTGATGGTTACACCTTGTTTTATAATGGGCCAAAGTGTGGTGCTTCTGCTCCAGACCATTTTCATTTTCAGGCTGGTAACAAAGGGTTTTTACCTATAGAAAATGAGCTCTCTAATCTCCCTAAAGAGATAATTTTTGAGAGCGAGGCAGCTAAAATGTATGTTGTTAAATCGGGAATTAACGGAATTATTGCGATAGAGAGCAGTAGTAAGGAGGAGTGTGAAAATCTTTTCGAAAAGCTCTACTCTGCTTTAGAGACTCCTCAAGGTGAGGTTGAACCAATGCTGAATATTCTTACTTGGTTCGACGGCTCTGTTTGGAAAATCGCAACTTATATGAGAATTAAACACCGCCCGTCGCACTATTTTGCCGAGGGTGACGCTAATATTCTATTGAGCCCTGCTTCGGTAGATCTAGGTGGAGTTCTGATTACTCCGCTAGAAAAAGACTTTGTAAAAATCGGAGAAAAGGAGATCAGAGAGATTTTGGGAGAGGTTTTGATGTCGTTTGATGATCTCGCTGCTCTAGCTGCTAAAATCATTAAAACGCTATAAAATGAACACAGAACCAAAAGTAAGCGTAGGTATAATGTTCGAGCCTCAGATCGTCTTTGTTCTAGGTGGTGAATATTTGTCGGAAGGTAAAAGTTATTCTGGAGAACAACGTCTCTTTGTGAATGACGGCAAGGTCTCTTTCAATGGTAATCTTTACGATGAGTTGCTTTTTGAGCCAGTTAAGTCTGAGAGCACTTTTGAATTGAAGGATGTAACTATTGGAATCAATTTTCACTGGGAGAGAAAGGAGAATCAATCCTTCTCTGGTTCGGTGAAGTTTATCGTAGAGGATGGCAAGATTACAGCTGTAAATGTACTAAGTGTGGAGGATTATTTAACCTCTGTTATCTCTTCGGAGATGAGTGCAACAGCTTCGCTTGAGCTTCTGAAGGCTCATGCGGTGATCTCTAGATCTTGGCTTCTTGCTCAAATTCAAAAAAATAAAGAGATCGTTGAATCTAAACAAGAGTATTCAACTATGGTTGTTACCGAAGATGAGCTTGTTAGATGGTACGATCGCGAAGATCATACAAGATTTGATATTTGTGCCGATGACCATTGTCAGCGTTATCAAGGAGTTACCAGAGCTTCGACATCGATCGTTAGAGATGCAATTGCTCAGACCAGAGGTCTGCTTTTGATGTCTGACGGTAAGATTTGTGATGCTCGCTACTCAAAAAGCTGTGGTGGGGCATTTGAAGAGTTTCAGTATTGCTGGGAGGATATAAAATATCCTTATCTTGTTAAGCAGCGCGATAGCAAAACAGAGACAGAACTTCCTGATCTGACAATTGAAGAGGAGGCAGAAAAATGGATCCTCTCTTCGCCGGAGTCGTTCTGCAACACTACAGAAAAGGAGATATTGTCTCAAGTGTTGAATCATTACGACCAGGAGACTGTGAATTTTTATAGATGGACTCAGGAGTATTCTCAAAAAGAGTTGTCTGCATTGATTCTTAAGAGATCGGGTGTTGATTATGGAGATATCTTAGATTTGATCCCTGTAGAGAGGGGAACTTCGGGCAGACTTGTGAAGCTTAAGATTGTAGGAACAAAGAAGACAAAAACTATAGGTAAGGAGTTGGAGATTAGAAGAACTCTTTCAGAGTCACATCTTTATAGCTCTGCATTTGTTGTTGAGAAGGTAGGTAATGAGAATGGTGTTCCTCAGAAATTTGTCCTTAAAGGTGCTGGTTGGGGCCATGGTGTTGGTCTTTGCCAAATTGGTGCTGCTGTAATGGGCGAAAAGGGTTACAAGTTCGATGAGATCTTATTGCACTACTTTGTGGGTGCTTCTCTGGAAAAATTGTATTAGGAAATTTTAAACTATAAACAGATGAAGAATAAGAAGACTTCTCCCTGGGCGTGGATACCTACGTTGTATTTTGCGCAAGGGCTGCCGTATGTTGCCGTAATGACAATTTCGGTGATTATGTATAAGAGGCTCGGTATTTCTAATGCCGATATTGCTCTCTATACCAGTTGGCTATACCTTCCTTGGGTAATTAAGCCGTTTTGGAGTCCTTTTGTGGATCTGTTAAAGACTAAAAGATGGTGGGTTGTTGCAATGCAGCTTCTTGTTGGAGCTGGTCTTGCCGGTATTGCCTTTACTATTCCTGTCGATAACTTCTTCCAGATAACTCTGGCGATATTTTGGCTGATTGGTTTCAGTTCTGCCACACATGATATTGCCGCTGATGGTTTTTACATGCTTGCACTGGATTCTCATTCCCAGTCTATGTATGTGGGTATCAGAAGCACTTTTTATCGAGTAGCAACCATCGCAGGCCAAGGTCTGCTGATTATTATTGCTGGTGCGCTTGAATCGAGCACTGGTATTAAACCAGCCTCAATTGATGTTAACGCTGGCCCTCAGTATTCAAATACTATTGTTCTTCCTGCTCAGGATAGTGCTTTGCAAAATGCACTTCCCCCTCAGACTGCCGAATTTGCCTTCGAACTTACCCCGTCTGTGGTTAATCTGAGCACTAATCCAATTCCTGCGGACTCTGCAGCAGTACTTAAAAAGTTTGCGATGGAGTATAACGTTGCTAATGGATTTATTGCAGAAGAGAAGAGTCACTCAAAAGAGGTAGGTGAGTCTTGGTGGACTTCGAATGTCTCTGAACCATTGGGAGATTTTATTAAACGGAACTTTGGTGCCGAAAACGCTGGAAAAGAGGTTCATAAATTGACTGGAAATTCAGCTTTAGTTGCTGTTAGATTGACTAAGGCTCCGGAAGAGGGTGAGAAGATAGTTCTTAATACTTCGTTTAATAAAGGTGATAAGAGTATTTTCCTTGCTTACGGAGAGCGAATTGAATTTACATCTAAAAACTGGAATAAGCCTGCATATATTCTTGTGCAAGCAGATCCAAAGCTTACCGAAGAGGCTACAGCAAGCTTTAAAGGTGCTTCTGGAAATATATCATTTGCTTGGTCGATGACCTTCTTTATCCTTGCTGGTTTCTTTATTGCGATATGTCTGTACCATAGATTTATTCTGCCAAAACCGGCTGCCGATAAAGCTGCAAAAGATGTAACTGCATCAAATATTTTCAAAGAGTTCTTTGCAACTTTTGCATCGTTCTTTAAGAAGAAACAGATTTGGATTGCGATAGCGTTCATGCTTCTTTATAGATTCCCAGAGGCTCAGCTTGTTAAATTGATCTCTCCATTCTTGCTCGATCCAAAAGAGATGGGTGGTCTTGGTTTGACTACTGGAGAAGTGGGCTTGGTGTATGGTACTATTGGTATCTTGGGTCTAACTCTTGGAGGTATTATCGGAGGTCTTGTTGCCGCTAAAGGTGGTCTTAAAAAATGGTTGTGGCCGATGGCTTGGAGTATCTCTTTGACATGTGCTACTTTTGTTTATCTGAGTGTATTCCAACCAGAAAGTCTGTTTGTAATCAATCTTTGTGTCTTTATTGAGCAGTTTGGTTATGGATTTGGATTTACTGCTTATATGTTGTTTATGATCTACTTCGCAGATGGGGAGCACAAAACTGCTCACTATGCGATTTGTACTGCCTTCATGGCTCTTGGTATGATGTTGCCTGGTATGGCTGCAGGATGGCTTCAAGAGCTTATCGGATATAAGCACTTCTTCTATTGGATTATGATCTGCTGTGTAACAACAATTGTAGTTACTGCATTTATCAAGGTTGATCCGAAATTTGGTAGAAAAGAGGTTGCTGCTGAGTAACTCAACAAATGAATTGAAATGAAAAAAATATCGCTCGTTTTATTCTCTTTTATCCTTCTTTTGACTGCTCCTGTATATGGTCAAAAGATTAAGACAGGACTTGAGGTTTTGAAAAGTAAAAACTTTAAGGTGCTCGAAGGTAAAAGAGTTGGTTTGATTACGAATCCTACCGGAATCGATAATAATGTCAAATCTACCATTGATGTTCTGTTCGAGGCTAAAAATGTGAAGCTTGTTGCTCTATTTGGCCCTGAACATGGTGTTCGTGGTGATGTTCATGCTGGCGATAAAGTAGATAACATGGCAGACCCAAAAACTGGTCTGCCTGTCTATTCACTTTATGGTAAGACAAGAAAAGCTACTCCTGAGATGCTGAAAGGAATAGATGTTCTTGTGTATGATATTCAGGATATTGGTTGTCGCTCTTTTACTTATATCTCAACTATGGGTCTTGCAATGGAGGCTGCTGCCGAAAACAATATTGAATTTGTTGTTTTAGACAGACCTAATCCGCTGGGAGGAAATAAGATCGAAGGTAACCTTGTTGAAGATGGATTTATCTCTTTTGTTAGTCAGTTTAAGATACCTTATGTTTATGGAATGACTTGTGGTGAGTTGGCAATGATGCTCAACGAAGAGAACATGTTAGGTAAAAAATGTAAATTGACTGTTGTTAAGATGGAGGGTTGGAAGAGAGATATGTTTTTTGAAGAGACTGGTCTGCAATGGGTTCCATCGTCTCCGCATATTCCGCATCCTCATAGTGCATACTTCTATCCAATCTCTGGAATTCTTGGGGAGTTAGGGTATATGTCTATTGGCGTTGGTTATACTATTCCATTTCAGATGTTTGCTGCTGAATGGATTGATGCAGATAAACTAGCTTCTTCTATGAATGCTCTCTCTATCCCTGGAGTTGTTTTCCGTCCTATTCATATCAAGCCTTTCTATGCAACTGGTGTTGGCAAGAATCTACAAGGTGTTCAGGTTCATTTAATGGATTTAAAGAAGGCACCTCTTTCGGAGATACAATTTAGATTGATGGATGTTCTGAATGAACTTTACCCAGATAAAGCTGTCTTTAAAAATGCAGATGAGAAGCGTTACAGAATGTTTGACCAAGTCTCTGGATCGGATTTTATTCGTAAGAAGTTCTCTGAGCGTCATAAGTTCGAAGACATTAAGGAGTATTGGTACAAAGACGTTGACTCTTTCCGCAAACTATCTTCAAAATATTATTTATATAAATAGATTTTAAGAATATTTAAAATAACTCGCTAACTGCAAAAGCATTAGCGAGTTTTTTTAATTTTTGATCATTCAAAAAGCGGGAGAAGGTTAAAGCTTTCCGGTGTAAATGGAGATATTATCGGGAAGTATGAGCGTAATGAAATGATGCCAAGTATTTAGACCGCTAAAAGACTGGCAGATGCTGTGAAGTTTCTTTGGATTATCTGGCTGGAGAAGGTAAGTTAATAATACTCGACAAAAAAATTTAAAAACGATTTGAAGATATTGAGAAACTTCCTGATGAAGAGAGAAATAATATTTTTCATATGCTCGACAACATTAACAAAGCGGCTAAACTTAAAGAGATATAAAATGAAAACCCAGTAATCTGACCTGTTCCCTAAAAATCGGACATTTAAAAATAGAGTTTTCGGGCAATATTAATAACTTTAAAAATGTAATTATTGCTTATGATACGCACAAAATTTACAGAATCGCAGATCTCATTTGCTCTACAGCAGCTGAAACCGGTGTCAAAGTAGAGGAAGTTTGCAGAAAGCTGGGTATAAGTGACTCCACTTTTTACCTATGGAAGAAAAAATATGGAGGTTTAGGTGTTTGCGAGCAGAGAAGACTCAAGCAACTTGAAGAGGAGAACAGGCAGCTAAAGCAAATAGTGGCTGATTTATCTCTTGACAAACAAATGCTTCAAGATGTTCTAAAAAAAAGTTTTGAAGCCGGCACAAAAGATAAGCGCCGCCAAAGAGTTAATAGAAGATTACAGAGCATCTGTAATCAAGGTTTGTAAGTTAATATTGCTTCATTGGTCATTATAGTACTATAAATCATACAGGAGAGACGACACCCTACCATTGAAGTAGGTCAGTCATTTAAAGGAATTGATGTGGTTAACACTTTAAATAGAATAAAAGAAGAGACAGGAAGTATTCCTCAACGGATTCAAGTAGATAATGGGCCTGAGTTTGTATCAAAAGAACTGGATAGATGGGCTTATGAAAAAAGTGTAATCCTTGATTTCTCAAGACCTGGCAAGCCAACAGATAATCCTTTCATTGAATCATTCAACGGAAGTTTCAGAGATAAGTGTTTAAATACAAATTGGTTCTTATCTTTGTCTGATGCCAGGGCTAAAATAGAGTCCGTTCGTAGAGATTATAACTCTTACCGCCCTCATAGCTATTTGCAAGGAATGACGCCTGAAGAAGCAGAAACGGAATATGTCAAAAACACCGAATTTTCTACTTTAGAGCTGTCCGAAAAGTGGGAGTAGGTCATATAACTATATATCCTCGGTAATTTTATGAAAAGAGAAGATGAAATACAAGTGAATAAGTATGGTCAAGGGTTGGTTAGTGGTGACGAATTGAAAATTAAATTTAATGCTTTAGATTTGGCGGATAAGAGAAATATGTTGAATGATCTTATTTACTTGATTATGCAATCTAAGGCTACGGATAAAGATATTCAATCTGCAATTGAAAAAAGCAAATTAAAAACCTCGTATACACCCTGTGTTTTATTAACAAAGGGAGTTGCAAGTCATAATTTAATCAAGATAATAGAGTTGCCAGAAAACGAATTAAATAAAGCTTTTACATTGTTTTTATCTTTATTTAAGATTGCTTACCAAAGAAGATACCAGGAAGAAAAAAATAATCCTGATAAATGGTGGTATTGGGACTTGTCTGATGAAAAGAATTTAAAATTGATAATGTAAATAACCTACTCGATTTTTTTTATTTGCGATTTCCTCCGCCTAATACGAAGCCGAGGTTAAGTCCAATAAACGAGTGTTCTGCATCAATTATATTGATGTCAGTTGTTAATCGAATTCGTTTAAAAAATTCAGCACCTAAACGGGGATTAAAGCATAAAGTAGTTTTCTCTCTCGACAAAACTGGGGAGATCGAGATACTTGAGTATCGATCATCATCTAGTAATGAAATTCCAAGTCCTGCACCAGTGAATAAAGAGATGTGCCTCCAATATCTGAAGTTGTAGTCAAATGCTAGTCCAATATTTATATTTTTTATGTTTTCCCAATTGCTGTTATCGTAATTTCTGTTAAATCCTGCGAATTTAGCATTTAAACCAATGCTATACGGTGTTTGAGAAAGATTGTATCGTCCTTCTAATCCAAAAGTTCCTCCAACATTTGTAAATTCACTGTTATTATAATTGATAGAAAATATAGGGCCTATAAATAGTTCAAATTCAAATGATTTTACATTGTTATTTGTTTGACAAAAGCCAAATGATGAATAACAGATAAATAAAATTAAAAATACTTTTTTCATAAATTTAAATATTAGTTAGTTCTAATTAACATTTGCGGATCAATTTAAATTCAAACTTCGTCTTACTCTTCGTTCTAATATTGAGGGTACTTCGTTTGCTCCTATAATGAAACCAAAATTAATTCCAATAAACGAGTGCTCTTTATCAACGAGATTGATGCCTGCAGATAGACGAATACGCTGTGAGAATTCAATACCAAAATGTGGATTAAAATAGAAAACAGTTTTCTCTTTTGAGAGAGCTCTTGAATATAAGTTGTTTGAGTATCCGTTATCGTCCAAAAATGAGACTCCCAATCCTGCTCCTGTAATTAGAGAGATGTGCTTCCATTTTCTGATATGGTAATCAAATGTAAACCCAGTATTGATACCCCAGTTTTTAATCAATATATTATTATCATATCGCCTGTTAAATTCGGCAATTTGAGCTTTTATACCGATGCTAAATGGTATTTGTGAAAAATTGTATCGTCCTTCTAGTCCTGCAGCAGCACCGACATATGTATGCTTACTTTGATTGTGATTGCTAGCAAAGATAGGACCTATTGATAATTCAAATTCTACAGGTCTAACTTCGTTAGTTGTTTGACAAAAGCCAAATGATGAATAACAGATAAATAAAATTAAAAATATTTGTCTCATGTGATTTATTAACTTGAAACAAATATAGTAAGAAATAGATTATCTGCAAATTAGAGAATGTGGAGAAGACTCAGCGTGGTATAATTATAGTAACCCAAGTGTTTTACTTCTCACTAGCATGCATGCTCCGATTATACCACACTTGTCCCCTAATTTCGATACTTTAATTTTAGTGTCTTTGCTCACGAGAATGAGCGAATATTTGTTGACTGCGCTCTTAATTGGTAATAGTAGATAGTCTTTCGCTTTCGATATTGTTCCTCCTAGAACAATTAGCTCTGGATTGAAAAGATTTATTAGTCCAGATATGGCTTTTCCTAGTTCGTTTCCGATGTTCTCGATGATTTCGATAGCTAAGACGTCTTCTTTGTGGATTGCATCCATTATGTCGTCGAGGGTAATCTGCTCTCCATTGTTGTACTTCGGAGAAAGCATCGAAACACGTCCCTCTTTTAATTTTTCCATAAAGATGCGATGTACTGCAGAACCTGAGGCTCCTGTCTCCAGGCATCCTCTCTTTCCGCATCGGCAGATTATTTCGTTTTCGAAAAACGGAAAGTGTCCGAACTCTCCTGAGAATCCGGACTTTCCGTAATAAAGTTTTCCATCTATGATTATTCCGATACCGAGTCCCCAGCTTGCGTTGATGAAGAGCATATTCTTTTTGCTTTCGTCTTCGCTATACATGAATTCTCCGTATGTCATTGCTCTGGAGTCGTTCTCTATAAAGACATTACAGTCTATACGCTCCTCAATCATCATTGATAGTGGTTTCTCTCCAAGGAAGTAGAAGCTGTAGCTGAATCCAGACTCAGAATTTACGCGTCCTGAGAGGTTGATTCCTACCGAAAGAATCTTATTTCTAGCGATAGAGAGGTTGTCTATAAAAGAGTTTATGATGTTGCAAAGTTCATCTAGTGATTGAATTGTGTTCTCTAGAATGAATTCTTTGTTTCCTTCATATTCAATTAGTTGCCCTTTAAACGTGATGATTCCTAAGTCTATGCTGTCTTTTGTAATATCTACTCCTACAAAGTACCCTGCATCTGGATTCAGACCGTAAACATTTGGTCTGCGCCCTCCGTTAGTACCCTGTTTCCCGAAGTCGAGCACAAATCCTTCAGACATGAGTTCTCCAATAAGTTTCGTTATTGTTGGGATGCTGAGATTCATCTCTTTACTTAAATCGGTGATGCTATAATTGCCGTTGACAATAAATAGTCTGATTATCTCCTTTTTGATGGAGTTGTTCTTACCACCGTCGTAAGATTGCTGAAGGAATGTGTTGTTCATAATCTATGCGTTTTCGAATCCTTTGTCTGCCTCTTTTAATTTGTCGTACCAGTTAAACTTAAGGATTACCATGCAGATTATAATTACTGCAAGTGTAATAAGTGTTGCTTTGGTATTGTGGAGAATGAAATAAATAGGGAGGACTACTAGTGCCATTTGCCATGTAATACCTACGATGATATTTACCACATCTCTCTTAAAGTCTCTATTCTTTTCGAATGTTGGATCAATTGCTACTACTTTGTCGTAAACTGGTTTCCAGAATCCCCAAGGTTTTACATTTTTGTAGAATTTCATAAGTACTTCGTCGGTGTCGGGTTCTGTTAAAAGACTGCCTAAGAAGCATCCTACAAATGAGAAAGCAAGAATTGCTGGGAAGAAGTAGATGTCTGTAATCTCTGGGAAGAAGACGAGTTTAAGTGTAGATGAAGCAAGTCCTGCCATCATTCCCCAGAAGTATCCAAATCCATTGAATCTCCACCAAATCCATTTTAGGACGTTTGCTGCTGCGTAGCCACCATACAAAGATGATGTTATCCAGAGTGTTAAGGAGTTAAGTGATTTTGCATAAAATCCGAATGCTACGCCTACGATTACCAATGCTATTGAAGCTACATAGCTAAATCTTACATATGTTTTTTGTGGAGCATCTGGATTGATGTATTTTTTATAAAGGTCATTAACGATATATGCTGGTGCTGAGTTTACAAATGCGGCAAGGGTGCCAACAAATGCTGCCAATAGGCCTGCAAGAAGCAGTCCCTTGAACCCAACGGGAACAAACTTCGTAATAGCTATAGGAAGAATTGTTTCGAAGTCCATGTTTGTTCCCGCTTGTGCAAGTTCAGGTGCCAGGTAGACGATTGATAGTGCCGCAAGACCGGCAACCAGTAAGTATCTTGGTGCATAAAGCAAGAGAATGGTCATACCGCTCATCTTTGCAGCTTCCGACGGCTTAGCGGTAGAAAGGATTCTTTGCATGTCGTAACTTGGAACCGGTCCTGCAAGTGAGGCGAAGATTCCTTTGAAGATCATAAGCATCACTAGTGGTCCGAAGAGCTGATACCCGTCTGACGCAATCTTATCGTTGATCGCTGGAATAATACCGTCCCAATTAATATTAAGGTTCCATCCGAAGAATAGGTTATCCCATCCTGCTGGTGTTGCTGCTGCTATTTGGTCTGCCGTAACCGAAGTGTATCCAATGTATCCGATTATTAAGCAGGCGGTTGTCATGATTGCAAATTGGAAAACGTCTGCAGCTACCACGCTGAACATTCCACCTTTTAGGGTGTAGAGTGTTGTTATTGCGATAATGAGCAGAGCGTATGATTGTGCTGATGTCAGTGTCATGAATCCTAAGTTGCAGGTGAGATCCCAAGGGAGTATCATCACTGCAAATTTTCCTATTCCTTCGAAGAAGTAGGCCATGAATCCAATTACGCTTATGATTGCAAAGCAGACTACTACTATGTGTGAATATTTTCCTCCTCTTCCGCTAAAGCGAGTAAGGATCCACTCAGCACCAGTCATTACGTTTGATCGTCGCATCCATATTGCGAGGAATACCATTACGAAGACTTGATTCCACACGGGCCAAAGCCATGGAATCCACGCGCTTTTTAATCCGTATATAAATAAGATTGCTACGGTCCACATTGTGCCTGAGATGTCGAACATTCCAGATGCATTGGAAAGACCAAGGAAGTACCATTTTATTTTTTTGCCTCCCAGAAAATAGGAGTCAATGTTTTTTGAAGCTTTTTTTGACAGGATGAAGCCGATAGAGATGATTGCCGTGATATAAATGCAAATCACCATTATGTCGATCCACGAAAGGCTCATAAGTTATTGTTTTATTTCTTTTTATGGTTTGTAATCGTTTTATGAGGTGTGTGGTCTCGTGTGATATACTTGCAAATGTAACAAAATTTCTAATTAAGACAAATTATTAATAAAATATTAAGTAAATGTAAATTCATTGCTAAATAAGTTTAAAAAGGGTTATATATATAGGTATCGATTGACTGTTAGTCGTAGTGATCCTCTTTTTTTATCTAAATATCGAGTTGAAGAAGTATAAAACCAACTAAATATATTTTTTAATAAAGTTAAGATTAATAAAAAAATTTATTAATAATTGTTTTTAAAACAAATTTATTTATTATGTTTGTGCAATGTTCCGTGTGTGGTACTATTAAATTATTAAAAACAATTCATTTTCCTAAACGAATTTTTATGAGAAAATTATTTTTAGTTCTGATCCTCTTTGTTTTCGGGGTGGTTGCATATGGTAAGCAAAAGCCGATGTACATGTGGTTCGACTGCGAGGCCAACTATCACCGCCTAAGCTATCCGGATTCAATCAAGTTTTATTTAAAGAAAGTAAAACAGATTGGTTTTACCGATGTAGTTGTAGATGTGAAGTCTATCATGGGAGAGGTTCTCTACAAAAGTAAGATTGCCCCTTATATGGGCGAGTGGGAAGGTAGATACAGAAGCGAAGATTACGATATGCTTAAGATTTTCATCGATGAAGGCCATAAACTTGGTCTAAAGGTGCACGCATCTTTGAATATTTTTGCAGGTGGACACAACTTCTTCAATAGAGGAGTTATTTATAAGATGCACCCCGAGTGGCAATCTCTTGTTTATTGGGAGGGAAAGTTAATGCCAATCGGTCAGATGAAATGGAATTACAATGGGATGATGAATCCTGCTAATCCAGAGGTTCAAAAATATCAGTTATCAATTCTAAAAGAGTGTGCTACTAAATATAAAAATTTAGATGGTATTATTCTAGACAGAATGCGTTTCGATAATATTACTTCTGATTTTAGTCCTCTTTCTCAAAAACTTTTCGAAGAGTACTCTGGTATGAAAGTAGAAAATTTCCCAGATGATATTCTTTATTGGGTAGATAAGGATGGTAAGAAGAGCTGGAAACTTGGTAAACATTTTAATAAATGGGCTGAGTGGAGAGCTATGGTTATCAAAAGATTTATGGAGGCAACTCATAAAGAACTTCGTAAAATCAATCCGAAACTGATTATTGGTGATTATACTGGTGGTTGGTATCCAACTTATTTCCATGTTGGTGTTAACTGGGCAAGTAAAGATTATGATCCGTCTAAAGAGTATAGCTGGGCAACTCCTGAGTATAAAAATACAGGGTATGCTGAGCTTTTGGATGTTTATATGACTGGTCTGTACTACACTAATGTAACTAAAGCTGATGTTGATAAGGCTAATGGTGTTCTTGGAAAGAGAACAGAAGCTGGTATGGATAATAGTCGTACTTATTGGTATTCGGTCGAAGGTGGTGCTGCTCTTGTAAAGGAGATCACTAGAGGCGTAGTGCCAGTAATTGGATCTATCTATGTTGATCAATATGAGGGTAATGCTGATGTTTTCAGTAGGGCGACAACTCAAGCTCTAAAAAGTACTGATGGTTTGATGATCTTCGACATCTGTCACATTATCAACAGAAATTGGTGGGATCTTCTAGATAAAAGTATCAAAGATGCAAACAAATAAACTAAATACATTTATTAATTAAAACCTTATAACTTCTATGAAAAAGATAATATCTGTTTTCAAGAATTGCCAGGTGATGAAGGTAGCGATATTTTCATTATTAATGTTGGTTTGTGCAAGCTCTGCTTTTGCACAAACTTCCGTAAAAGGTAAAGTTACCGACGATAAAGGCAATCCTCTCACAGGTGTTTCAATTATTGTACAAGGTACAACAGTTGGAACCTATTCCGACCTTGATGGAACTTACTCATTAGTAGTTCCTGCAAGAAATTCTAAAAATGGTGTTCTTGAATTTTTCTATATGGGATTCAAGGCCGTTAAGATTACACTTGATGGTAGAGCGCAATATAACGTTACGCTAGTAGAAGATGCTGCTAGACTTAGTGATGTAATTGTTGTAGGATATGGTACTCAGAAAAAGGGTAGTGTAACTGGTGCTATTACTCAAATCAGTGGTAAGGAACTTTTGAAAGCGCCTACAACTAACATCTCAAGTATGTTGAATGGTAAAATCGCTGGTGTTATTGGCCTTCAACAGTCAGGACAACCGGGTGCTGATGCTTCTAGCATTATTGTCAGAGGTACTGGTGCTAAGTATATTGTAGATGGAGTAGAGAGAAATTTTAATGAAATTGACCCAAATGATGTTGAGTCGGTGTCTGTATTAAAAGATGCTTCATCAGCTGCAATTTTTGGTATGGATGCATCTTCTGCAATTATTATCAAAACAAAAAGAGGACAAAGAAAAGAGAATAAAATTTCTTATAAAGGAAGTTATGGTATTTCAAGCAATGCCGTTGAAATGAAAATGCTTGATGGGCCAGGTTATGCTTATTGGTATAATAAAGCAAGAGAGATGGACGGAGATACCCCTATCTTTACTGCAGAACATGTTAGGATGATGTTGAACAACGATCCTACTGATGGTTGGGGAAATACTAACTGGTATAAAGAGACGTTTGGAGTAGGAACATCAATGTCCCATAATATCAATTCATCAGGAGGAACAGAGAAGTTAGCTTACTTTGTCTCTCTAGGTATGTTTGATCAAAAAGGAAACGTTAGAAATTTTAACTATAGAAGATATAACCTTAGAAGTAATATTGATACAAAAATCTCTAAAAATGTATCTTTAGAATTTAATATTGCAGGTAGAATAGAGGATAGAAAAAATCCTGGTTATACTGCAAATCCTGCTGACTGGAATAATATTCCTCAGCAAGCTATAAGAGTACATCCATATGTTCCTATGACTATTGATGGTATTCCTGTATCTACAAGAACAGCTAGCTCTTATGTAAGTCCAATAGCGGCATCTGAAAATACTGGATATAGAAATACTCTAACTTCTATTTTGGAAACAAATTTAGCATTAACATATAAGGTTCCTTATGTTCAAGGTTTAAGCTTTAAATTTATGGGAAGCTATGACGCATCTTTTACAAAAAGCAAAGCTTTTTCTACTCCTTATAAAACATATGTTGCTAATACCCCAACACCAACAACCACAAATATATCTTATTCTCTAGTAGATGATGCAAGAGGAAATACTGCAAGCTTGGTTGAAGGCTTTACTTATTCAAATGACATAGTAACTAATACTAGTGTAAACTATAGTAATGTGTTTGGTAAACATAAAGTTGGTGCTATTGCATTGATGGAAACATCCCAAACCGAAGGTAATAGTATGGGATCATACGGTTATGGTTTTGACTTTTATGAGTTAGATGAGTTAGACTTTGCGAAACTAGCTGATAAAACTAAGGTGTCTGGAGGAAGTTCTCAATCAAGAAAAGTAGGTTTTGCTGGAAGATTGAACTACGAATTTGATGGTAAATATCTTCTTGAAGCTACTCTTAGATATGATGGCTCTTATGTTTTTTCTGGTATGATGAAAAACAAAAGATGGGCAGCCTTTCCATCTGCATCGGCAGGTTGGGTTATTTCGAATGAAAAATGGTTCTCAGAGAGGTTTCCGTTTGTTAATTCGTTAAAATTAAAAGCAGGTATCGGTCTTACTGGCAAAACAGGTATTAGTCCATATCAAGATTTAAATACTCTATCAATTATGGACAATGCTGCAGTAATTGGGGGCTCTCCTGTTGCTGGTGTGATCACATCAAAACCTGGAAATCAAAACTTGACTTGGGAAAAAGCACTACATTATAATTTAGGTTTGGAGTCAACACTATGGAATGGATTATTAAATGTTGAATTTGATGTATTCTATAAATATGCTTACGACATTCTTAGCACTATTGGAGGTTCATATCCTGATTCTTTTGGAGGATACTTCTTCTCTACTGCAAATACTAATAAGCAAGATTATAAAGGTTTTGAATTATCATTAGACCATAAAAATAGCATTGGCGATTTTAGTTATAATATTAGTTTAAAAACAACATATACAAAAAGAAGATGGCTTAAGTACACTGACTCAGAAAATACTCCTGATTATCTCAAGGTTACTGGTTCGGAAATTGGCTCTCAAATGGGCTTTATCGCACTTGGTTTGTTCCAAAGTGAGGAGGAGATTGCAAACTCTGCTCTGATTCCTGGCAAGCCTGTAAGAGTAGGTGATATAAAATTCCTTGATAGAAATGGAGATGGTAAGATTACTTATGAGCAAGATAGAGGTTATGTCGCTTCGTCTTCTTATCCAAAATATGTATTAGGACTAAACTTTGACTGTAAATGGAAAGGATTTGATATGAACTTTTCACTTCAGAGTGGCCTTGGAAGAGATGTTGCTTTGACAGGTGTTTATTCTACAGGTGTTATGGACAACACTTCAATGACAAAGCCTTTCTATCATGGTGGAAACTCTCCCCAATTCCTAGTTGAAAACTCTTGGAGAGAAGACAACAGAAATGCTGAGTTCCCAAGATTAACTATAGTTTCTGCAAGTAGCAACAATGCATATTCTTCTTCATTTTGGTATAGAAATGGAAATTATTTGAGATTGAAATCTGCTCAAATTGGATATACAATTCCTATTAAGTATGTGAAAAAATCTGGATTTGAAGATATAAGAGTTTATGCAGAAGGACAAAACCTATTCACATTAAGCCAACTTACAAAATTCAACATTGATCCAGAACAACCAGGAGTTCAAAATGGATACTATCCGCAACAAAGGGTTTTCTCAATGGGAATTAACTTCACCTTCTAAAAAACAGAATTATGAAAAATAAAATATCAATTTTATTGCTTGTTATAAGTGCCTTCATTTTAGGTTCTTGCAACGACTTTCTTGATACTACTCCATCGGATAGATTATCCGATAAAGTAATATGGAAAGATTATAAGAGTGTTGAGATTTATGTCAACTCATTCTACCCATACATTGATCGCTATGGTTCTTTTGGTAACTCTGAGTTTAGCGGTAATATGACAGATGGCTTAACTGAAACATTTAAATATGGATCTTATGCACCAGGCACAATGGCTGGAGATGCAAATAATTACTCAATGATTCCTGAATCAATTTCTCCAACTGGAAACTTACTAGGAACATGGGCTGTGACTTATGAAAGAATTCGTCGAGTAAATGAATTTCTAGTTGGGATGGAAAAATATTCGACCTTAAGTGCTGCAGCAAATGAGCGTTTTATGGCTGAAGCTAGATTCTTTAGAGCTTTCTTGTATTTCCAACTTGCAAAAAGACATGGTGGTGTAATTTTATACAAAGATCTAGATTTAGTAAAAGATAAAAATAGAAGTACTGCCGCTGAAACTTGGGATCTAATTGAACAAGATTTAGATTTTGCTGCTTCAAAACTTCCGAAGGTGTGGGAATCTGCTCAATCGGGTAGAGTGACTAAAGGTGCCGCTTTTGCATTTAAATCTAGAGCAATGCTATATGCCGAAAGATGGGATAAAGCAAAGGTTGCTGCAGACTCAGTTTTTGCACTTAATCTTTACTCTTTGACTCCTCAATACAAAGATGCTTGGAAGGGTAGCAATAGCGAGTCTATTTTGCAATACTCTTATGTAAAGACAGGCCCTTACCATAATTTCAATAGAGATTACGCCCCATTTGGAGATATTGAAAACGAAGGTGGTAAAGGAACTCCAACTCAAGAGATGGTTGAGTCTTATGAAAAGACAGATGGAACTACAATTGATTGGACTCCATGGCATGGTACAACTACAACTCCTCCGCCTTATGCTCAATTAGAGCCAAGATTCCATGCAACTGTAATATATAATGGTTGCTCATGGAAGGGTCATGTAATGCAAAATAGTGTTGGTGGCCAATATGGTAAATTTATGGGTTACAGAGAGGATGTGTACTCAAAAGGGAGAACTGTAACAGGTTATTATTTAAGAAAACTTATGGATGAAGCTCATACCGATCTTATTAACTATAAGAGTACTCAAACTTGGGTTGAGATTCGTCTAGCTGAGGTTTACTTAAATAGAGCTGAGGCAAACTATAGATTAGGAAAAGAGGGTGACGCCCTAAATGATATCAATGCAGTTAGAGGTCGTGCTGGCGTAAATTTACCTGCAAAACAAGGTTTAGCTGGTACTGCTGTATTTGATGCTATTCGTAAAGAGCGCAAAATTGAACTTGCTTACGAGAACCATCTATATTGGGATATGAGACGTTGGAAGTTAGCTCATACAGCTTACAACAACTATCGTGTACACGGACTGAAAATTACTCCAGCAGGTAATGGCTATTCATATGAGTATGTTGATTGTGACCTTCAAGATAGAAAGTTCCTTCAGAAAACCTATGTTATGCCTATTCCAAGTTCGGAAATCTCGAATAACTCTGCAATTCAGCAATATGATGAATGGAAATAATTATTAGAATTCATATGAAAACAAAAATATATCTATTATTTACATTGGTATTGCTTGTATTTATGAGCGGATGCCAAAGACCAGATAAGCTTGTACCACCGGTTGCAAGATTGGGAATTAACAGTATTACTGCCTCTTTCCCAGATGTACCTGAGTCATCTTTTATTGGTTATGCCTCTGAAAACAGTGACGAAATCATTATACCTGTTCCTTTTTACTATCCGGAGAGCAGCGATAATGTAGTGCTTCAAGACAGACTTAAGAATATGAGAGTTGTTGCTAATCTTGATGATAATGTGTTCGTCAGTCCAGCGATTCTTTACATGGATCTTACTAAAGATAATGTGATAACTGTTACTAATGCAAAGAAAGAGCAGAAGCAGTATAAAGTAAGAGCTGTCATTACTAAGAGTAAGGCATGTAATATTGAAGAGTTCAGTATTCCTTCAAAAGGACTTACTGGTATCGTTAATCAAGATACTAAAACAATTGCACTTATAGCAGTTGGTAATATCGACCCAGCATTAGCTACATATAGATTGTCTTATCACGCGACAATCTCTCCTGATCCTGCAATTACAGCTTTGGATTACAACTCTGAGGTTAAACTTACTGTTACAGCTCATGATGGTGTAACAAAGAGAGAGTACACTGTGAAAAAGATGATTCCTAATAAAACTGCCTTTGGTTTACGTCCAGGTAGCCAAAACCTAATTTGGGGAACAACAACTCTAAGCACAAATCCAGAAGTAACAAAAGGTGCAAACGTAAACTACTCACTTGCTGCAATGGGAGACTATCTACTATTGGCAACAGGTAATACTAACATCAACTATATCAAAAAGACAACAGGTGAATTTGTTGGTAAAATAAATATGAACGGTGTTGACCTATTAGGAGGTTGTATTACAAGTGATAAAGCTGGTAATGTGATTATGACTAACCAAGTGGCTAAAAATGGCGTTCATAAACTTTATAAGTTATCTTCGGTAACAGGTGTTCCAGAAGAGATCTTCTCTTGGACTTACAATATTGGTGCTGGTGCCAAAATGGGTAGCAAGATCTCGGTTTCAGGTGATATCAATAATAATGCAATTATTACTGTTAACGCTTGGTATTGGACTAGCCCTGCAGCATGTCGTGAGTTTATCAGATTTAAAGTAAACGCTGGTGTAATTAGTGCTCCTGAGGTAGTAACTATAACTGGCTGTTCTCCATGGAATGGTGGTAACGTAGATATGGTTTACTCTTCGAGCGATCCTACTTCTGATTACTTTGTAACTAGTTATAGTGGTAATAACTTAGAGGTTATTAATGGTCAAACTAATGCTCAAAAAGGAATTGTTGCGAAAGCTGCGAATGATGCAAATAGTAACTTTGCTTCGGTAGATGCTGCTAAGTTTAACAAAGCCTCTTATGTTGCTGTTTATGGTGGAGCTCACTTCACATATAGCGCAACTAGAGCTATTCTTATGGATGTAAGCACTCTTGCTAACTTCAATGGAACATTTGACAATACACCATCGAAAGTATTTGCTACTGGAGCATTATATGCAGGTTCTCTTAGCGGAACTGCTTTCCCAGATGTAATTCTAAGCGTTTCTGATGATGGATTCTTTATGTACATGTTCTTCGTGGGCTCGAACAATGGAATTCTTCAAGCATATCAGTTCGACTGTATAGATAAATAGTTTATGCTAAATTTGCCGGTATCTTCTTTTTGTGGAGATACCGGCTTTATTAACAAAATTTTATAAAATGCGAATTAAGTTTATATCCAGTCTTAAATCTTCGGTAATATTATTATCGGCGCTATTTCTACTTCTCTCGTGTTCAAAATCGAATGGAACACCTGATTGGGAATGGCCAGATCCAACTCCTAATGCTGAGAAGCCGCGCTATATCTGGATAGATGCAGCTGCAAACTTCCCTGACTTTGCAAATAGCAAAGAGAACATTATACGCGACCTTACCTTGGCAAAAAATGCTGGCTTCACCGATGTAGTTGTAGACATTCGTCCAACCACTGGAGATGCGCTATTCACTACAGATGTTGTTGATCAAGTAAAATGGTTAGGTGCGTGGCTTCCAGGTGGCTATACCAAAATAGAAAGAACTGCAACATGGGACTATCTTCGTGCTTTTATCGACGAAGGACATAAGCTTGGTTTGAAGGTTCATGCCGGATTTAATACAATGACAGGAGGTAATACAACCTCTCTAGGCTCAGAGGGAGTGCTTTTCAGAGATGCTTCAAAAAGTGGTTGGGCTACTCAATTAAATACCACTGAGGGTATTAAAAGTATCATGAATGTAAACAAGAATGCTAAATTCTTCAATCCAGTTATGCCCGAAGTACAAGAGTACCTTTGTCAAATGCTAGAGGATCTTGCTGCTTATCAAGATTTAGATGGTATCTTTTTAGATAGAGGACGTTTCGACGGCTTTGAGAGTGACTTCTCTCCATATACAAAACAAAAGTTTGAAGAGTATATTGGGCAAACAGTCTCTAACTTCCCTAACTCTGTAATTCCTCCAGGAACACAAGTAGGAAGTCTGCCAAATCCACTTCCAACTTATTTCAAACAGTGGCTGGAGTTTCGTGTTAAAACAATTCACGACTTCATGGTTAAGGCAAAGGCAAGAATTAAGGCTGTTAATCCTAAAGTGAAGTTCGGAGTTTATGTAGGTGCGTGGTATTCATCTTACTACGAAGTAGGAGTAAACTGGGCAAGCCCAAACTATAGTACCTCATCGTACTACTCATGGGCATCTACTAACTACAAGAATTTTGGTTATGCCGACCATCTTGATATGATGCTTATTGGAGCTTATGCTGCAGCTAACAAGGTTTATGGTACAGGTGAATGGACTATGCAAGGTTTCTGCACAAGAGCAAAAGATTTAACAAAAGGTGCTGTGCCAGTTTATGGCGGACCTGATGTTGGAAACTGGACAGTTCCTGCAGGTACAGATGTGAATCAATCTGTTCAACAATCTGTTGATGCTTGTATTAACGCATGCGATGGATACTTTTTGTTCGATATGATTCACCTAAAGAAGGCTAACCAGTGGCAATATGTGAAAACTGGTATTGATACTTACCTCAATAGTTTAAAGAAATAGACGATGTACAGAGTACTTGAGTTTTTGTCTATTCTCTTGATAACATTCTCTTTGACTCCAGCTTCGGCTCAGGAGTCGAAGAGAGAGGTCAAGTTCAAAGGCGCATATTATGAAGTACGCAGAGCCGCTCATGACCTTGAAGGCATGCCTAAAGGGGCCGTTGTTTTTGTGGGCAATAGCATTACAGAACAGGGTTGGTGGCCAATGTTATTCAAAACAAATAACATTATCAATAGAGGAATTGGCGGTGACAATACTTTTGGAATGTTAGATAGGTTTGCAGACATTTTAAAATTTGAACCTCGTAAAATATTCTTTATGGGAGGCATAAATGATTTGACAGCAGGACTATCACAAGACACGATTATTCATAATATACGGACTATGATAAAGATGTGCAAAGAGAAATCACCCTCAACGGAGTTCTATTTGCAAAGCGTTTTACCTGTTAATGATGCTAGGTTGGCTTATCCGGCGATCAAAGGTAAAAACAAATCAATCAAAGAATTGAATGTTAAATTAAATAAGCTGGCAGAGGAGTGTGGTGTGACTTTTGTTAATGTTGCCCCGCTACTGTCTGATAATAACGGTGAGCTTGAATTGAATCTCACTAAAGACGGTATTCATCTTCATCCCGATGCATACTTGATTTGGAGCAAGCATCTTCGCAAAATGAGATATTTAAGATAATTTAAGGAGAATAATGAAAATTAAAGGTACTTTTCTCGACGAAATTAGTCACGATATTCCCCACCAAAATTGGGGAGAAGAGGAGTGGGACAGAGACTTCGGCTATATGCAGAAGGCAGGAATAGACACAGTTATACTCATCAGAAGCGGATACCGTCGTTGGCAGACTTTTCCGTCTATGGTTTTAACAGAGCGAGAGGGTTGTTATACTCCTCCAGTTGACCTTGTAGATATGTTCTTACGCTTAAGCGACAAATGGAACATGAACTTTTATTTTGGTCTTTACGATTCGGGAAAGTATTGGGATAAAGGGGACTATGAGGCTGAAGCCGAAATCAACCGTGCAGTAATTGATGAAGTGTGGGCAAATTATGGCCACCATAAATCATTTGCTGGTTGGTACATTTCTCAAGAGTGTAGCAGAAAGACAGGCAAGATTATAGATCTATATGCAGGTCTTGGTCACTATTGCAAAAAGGTATCAGGCGGTCTAACGACAATAATCTCTCCTTACATCGATGGAGCTAAGAATATAAGTCAATACACCTCTGAGACAACAAGAGGAGGCGCAGTGACTGTAGAAGAGCATGAAAAAGAGTGGGATGAAATTTTTGCAGGAATTAAAGGTGCTGTAGACGTTGTTGCTTTCCAAGATGGACATGTTGCTTATGATGAACTTGTAGATTTCTTGAAGGTTAACAAAAAATTGGCAGACAGGTATGGTATTGAGTGTTGGACAAACTCTGAGACATTCGACCGCGATATGCCAATTAAGTTCCTTCCTATAAAGTGGGAAAAACTTAGACTTAAAATGGGACTTGCCCAAGAGGCTGGAATTGAGAACGCAATTACATTTGAGTTCTCTCATTTCATGAGCCCTCAATCTGCTTACATGCAAGCAGGACATTTATACAACAGATATTTGGAATATTTGAATACATTGAAAAAATAGCGAGTGATGATGGATTTTCAAAAACTGGCTCTTCAGTATAAAGAGGAGCTGATGAACAACATTTTGCCATTCTGGTTAGATAAATCACAGGATGCCGAATTTGGAGGATATTACACCTGTCTCGACAGAGAGGGTAATGTTTTCGATACCGACAAGTTCATTTGGTTGCAGGGCAGAGAGGTTTGGATGTTCTCAATGTTGTACAACAAGGTGGAAAAGAGACAGGAGTGGCTAGACTGTGCCATTCAAGGTGGCGAATTTTTAAAGAAATACGGTCACGATGGTAACCTGAACTGGTACTTTTCTGTAACTAGAGAGGGAAAGCCAATCATTCAACCATACAATATCTTCTCTTACACATTCGCTACTATGGCATTTGCTCAACTTAGCAAAGCTACTGGTAATAAAGAATATGCAGAGATTGCGAAAAAGACATTTGATCTAATTCTCCAAAAGAAGGATAACCCAAAGGATAAATGGGAAAAATCATTTCCTGGAACAAGACCTCTAAAGGGTTTTTCACTTCCAATGATTCTATGTAATCTAGCTTTAGAAATTGAGCATCTTCTCGATAAGTCTGTTTTAGATTCTACAATCGAAACATGTCTAAACGAAGTTATGAACGTATTCTATAAAGAGGAGTACGGTCTAATTTTAGAAAACGTTACCCCAGATGGTAATTTTTCGGACACGTTCGAAGGTCGTCTTCTTAACCCAGGACACTCTTTGGAGGCAATGTGGTTTATTATGGATTTAGGGGTGAAGCTTGGTAGACAAGATATTATCGATAAAGCTGTTAAAATTGCATTAAACACCATTGAATTTGGATGGGATAAGCAATATGATGGAATCTTCTACTTTATGGACATCAAAGGTCACCCGACTCAGCAACTGGAGTGGGATCAAAAACTTTGGTGGGTACATATTGAGTCTGCAATCACAATGATTAAAGGATACCAATTGACTGGAAATGAAAAATGCTTAGAGTGGTTCCAAAAACTTCATGACTATACTTGGAAAAACTTTAAAGATTATGAGCATCCAGAGTGGTTTGGTTATTTAAATAGAAGGGGAGAGGTACTGCTTCCGTTAAAGGGTGGAAAATGGAAAGGATGTTTCCATATCCCAAGAGGATTGTACCAGTGCTGGCAAATATTAGAAAAAATATAATCTTCAGATAATGAAAAGTTTAAAAAGACTTATATTTGTTTTGCTACTTAGTGTTACGACCAGCCTGACTATTCAGGCTGCTGTCATAACAGGGCAGGTGCGAACTAAGGGCTCTCCGCTTTCGGGGGTTGTTGTAACAGATGGTTATTCTGTTACAATGAGTGATAAAAATGGAATGTACAAATTGACAGCTTCAGAAAAAGCATCATTTGTCTACATTTCAATCCCTTCTGGATATTCTGTAAAATCAGAAAACAGTGTTCCTAAATTCTTTCAGAAAATCAATCCTGCAAAAATTAAATATGATTTTGAGTTAACAAAAAAGCCAGTAAGCGATAAGAATCATGGTTTTGTTGTGATCGCAGATCCACAAGTTTGGGCAGGAAAAGAGTTTTCGAGATTAAGATCTTCTGTTGAAGATATTAAGAGTGAGATTTCTGGCATCAATCGCCCTTTGCATGGAATATGTTGTGGAGATATTGTCTCAAACGATCACTCCCTTTATGGAGAGTATAATAAAGTGATAGAAAATTCCGGTTTGCAGTTTTTTAGTGTAATGGGAAATCATGACATGACTCTTTATGGGAGATCAATGGAGACTAGCCAAAAGAGGTATGAAGAGACCTTTGGCCCAGCCTATTACTCTTATAATGTTGGCGATATACACTATGTTGCTTTGAATGATAATTTCTACATTGCAAGAGACTATTTTTACATTGGTTACCTTGAAGAGAGACAGTTTGCTTGGTTGGAGAAAGATCTAGCAAATGTAAAAAAAGGGTCTACTGTTGTGATTACTCTGCATATTCCAACTAGTTGTGAACCAAAGGATCGTGCGGAGTTCCGTTACGACAGGGCAGGAAACACAATGACTAATCACAAAGCTTTGTATGACCTTGTAAAAGAGTATAATGTACATATTTTATCGGGTCACACTCATACTGCATTCAATCAGCAAATTAATGCTAATCTTTACGAACATGTAACACCTGCACTTTCGGGAGCATGGTGGCAAGGATCTCTTTGCACCGATGGAACTCCAGCAGGTTACAGCGTTTTTGAGGCTAATGGAGGCGAACTCAAGTGGTACTATAAATCGGTTGGTTATGATAAGTCTCACCAAATGAGACTATACGATGGGGAGAAAATCTCAGAATACAAAGGCTATATTGTTGCAAATATTTGGAATGCAGACGAATCTTGGAGTGTTGAGATGTCGGAGAATGGTGGTGATCCAATAAAAATGGAGCGTTTTCAATCTTACGACGCAGCTGCAAAGCAGATGTACAGCGACAGAAGCAAGATGGATCATAAGTGGATCTATCCGTCTGCAGCTGATCACTTCTACAGAGCAGTTCCAAAATCGAACTCGTCTGTTATTGAAGTAATTGCAAAAGATCGTTTTGGAAATACTTATAAGCAGACATTGTCGAGATCGGGATCTCTGATATCGGGAGATCTGTTTGATGTATTGGTAATTGGTGGCGGTACATCGGGAACAGCTGCAGCAATTCAAGCCTCTCGCAATGGCGTGAAGACACTTTTGGCAGAGGAGTTTGAGTGGCTTGGTGGAATGTTGACCTCTGCTGGGGTGAGTGCTGTTGATGGCAATTACAATCTCAAGGGTGGTCTTTGGGGGGAGTTTCGCGACTCTTTGGCTCGTCATTATGGCAGCGAGGCTGCTTTAGCAACAGGCTGGGTAAGCAGAATTTTATTCGAGCCATCTGTTGGAAATAGAATCTTTCAAAATATTGCTGCAAAAGAGAGAAATCTTACCCTCTCTTTCAAAACTGGATTAAAGGGTTTTACAAAAGTTGGTGATCTCTGGAAAGTTGAGTTGATTAAAAATGGGCAGACAGTTCAAGTGTATGCTAAATATTTAATTGATGGTACCGAACTTGGGGATGTTGCAAAACGGGCAGGTGTTCGCTATGATATTGGTATGGATTCTAAGCTTGTTACTGGTGAAGTTATTGCACCTGAGAGTGAAAATGATATTATTCAGGATCTTACTTATGCGATGATTCTTAAAGAGTACGACAGAGATATGACGATAGCGAAGCCAGAAGGGTATAATCCGTCTCTTTTCTACTGTAGTACAAAGAACGAGAAGTGTACTCATCCTAAGGAGAAGCAGCGTCTTTGGAGTAAAGATATGATGATTACTTATGGCAAGTTGCCTAATAAAAAGTATATGATTAACTGGCCTATTGAGGGTAATGATTTCTATGTTAATATGATAGAGATGACTCAAGAGCAGAGGGCAGATGCTTTGAAACAGGCAAAGAACATGTCATTGTGCTTTTTATATTACATTCAGACTGAGTTGGGATTTAAAAATCTTGGTTTTGCAGATGATGAATTTCCAACTGCAGACAGGTTCCCTTTTATTGCTTATCACAGAGAGTCTCGCCGAATTGATGGCTTGGTTCGATTTACTTTGTCGCATGTAACAGATCCTTATACTCAGAAAGAGAAGCTTTATCGCACTGCTGTTGGTGTAGGTGACTACCCTGTCGACCATCACCATACAAGATATTCTGGTTGGTCTGAACTCCCTGACCTGCACTTCTTCCCTGTTCCATCTTATGGATTCCCTCTTGGTATTATGATTCCAAAGGGTGTTGATGGGCTGATTGTTGCAGAAAAATCTGTCTCTGTTACCAATATTGTCAACGGTTCAACTCGTTTGCAGCCTGTTGTGTTGCAGATTGGTCAAGCTGCTGGAGCTCTTGCTGCTCTTGCTGTTAAAAAGGGAGTATCTCCTTCTGCTGTCTCTGTTCGCGATGTTCAGCGTGCTATTTTGTCTGCCGGAGGTTATCTGTTACCTTATCTCGATCTTCCAGCTACTCACCCTCATTTTGCTGCGATGCAGAGAATTGGTGTTACTGGAATTATTAAAGGCAAGGGGTTGAATAAGGGCTGGGAAAATCAGACTTGGTTCCTAAAGGATTCTGTGATGTCTTGTGATGAACTTGCTGAGGGTTTATCTAGCTATTATACTTCGCTAGATAAAGGAAAAGAGTTAGTTAATATCTCTAACCTTAAGGGAACGCTCTCTAAAATTACTGGTTTTTCTAAAGATGAGATTTCAAATATTTTAAAGAGAGAATCAAAGAGCCTTATGCTAGAAAACATCGACACCGATAGACCTCTTACCCGAATCGAGATAGCAGTAATTCTCGACAGAATTGCTGATCCTTTTGGCTCATTCGAAATCGATATTTTTGGAGAACTAAAACTGAATTAGAAAAATGTTAAAAAAATTACTCAATACAACAATCTTACTGCTTTGTGCAGTTGGTCTTTTTGCTAAAAGCGCAAATGAAAATCTTGCGTCTGACAAACTATTATTTATTAAAGCGGATTCTCCAGAGATCAGATATACAGGACGTGTTGTGAAGTCTCAAAATGGAGAAGTTACATTTAACTGGAGCGGAACCTATTTCGAAACCTCTTTTACTGGAAGATATTTTGCGATGAAGGCATCTGATACAAAAAAGAACTATTACAATGTCTTTATTGACGATCAGACTCCTTTTGTTGTAACTGTATCTGGTACTGATTCTTTAGTTGTCTTTGCAAAGGATCTGAAAAAGGGGACTCATAAAATAAGAGTGCAAAAAAGGACTGAGGGAGAGCAAGGAAAAACCACAATTCACTCATTTATTTTGAGTAAGGGAGCTCGTCTCATCAATCCAGGTATCGAAAGAAAGAGACGAATTGAATTTATAGGTAATTCAATTACTGCAGGTTACGGAACTGAGGGTAAGACTAAAACAGAACCCTTTAAACCTGAAACAGAAAATTGTAATTACGCTTATGGTTGTATTATCTCAAGATTCTTTGATGCTGATTATACTTTGATTGCCCATTCGGGTAGAGGTGCTGCAAGGAACTACGGCGACACAGCTCGTGTATCTAAGGTTTCAATGAAGGATTTAATGCTTTATACATACGATGAGGATAGGTTGAAAAACTGGGATTTTCGTGATTTTAAATGGAATTTTAAAGAGTATAGACCAGATTTAGTAGTTATTAATCTTGGTTCTAACGATTTTTCTACAAAGCCTCATCCGCTCAAAGAGGAGTTCCTTGGTGCTTATGATAAAATTATTAATCAAATAAGGGAGAATTATGGAGACGTTAAAATTCTTTGCGTTGCCCCTCCAAAAGGAAATGCATTTGATTATTTAAGAGAGTTTTGCATAGAGAGGAAAGATCCAAATATCCATTTTGCAGCATATCTAAACGGAGTCTACAATAACGATTCCGACCAAGGTTCATCTGGCCACCCTAACTTTACCGGTCAACGCAAAATCGCAATGACCCTCATCCCTCACATTTCAAGCATAATGGGCTGGGAAATAGACCAAAAAGTTGTTTACTAAATTATAATAAAATCGCTAAAGAAAATAATTGCAACTAAAAGCAATTTAAATCTTTAGCGATTTTTATTAAAGAGAAGATGATTCTCTAGAAAGACTATTTTCTGATGGCTTTTAAAATAGTGTTTTCGAGGACGCCTGTTGATGCTGACTCAATTTGCGAGTAGCGCCCCTCTTCGGTTGTATGCGAACCAGCTTCATAGATGCATTTGAGTTCAGTCATGAAGACAGAGACAGAAACTTTGCCACCATCTTCTTTAAAACGGACAGTTAATGTGCCTTTAATATTTTGAGGAGTGACACGCTTACCCCGAATCTCTTTAAAGTCTGCAATTACTACATAAGCAGCCGGATTCTCTAAACGTCCATCCTTGGTCTCGTAGGTAAATGAATCAGAAAAATCAATAGTCTCCGAAACAAGAATCCCATCTTTTTTAGACGCAATTTTAAATATCGAGATTCCGCAAGAGTCAAGTGCTGCTATCGCTCTATTCCAGGCAGACTCTTTGTCGAATTCCACGGAGTTCGTGTACGGAGCCTTGTTGTAACTACTCTTAAGGTACATATTGGCAGAGTTACAAGATCCTGCTGCAATGATTGCTATTGCAGAAATCAGGATTGGCAGTTTTGTGGTTAAAAATCTCTTTGTCATGGTCTTATTATATTACGGTTTAGATGGAGTTAAAGGTATTGATGATCTTATTCAGACCATCTTCTAAAACAGCTCTTTGAGTTCCAATGTTCATTCTCATGAAACCTTCTCCACTTAGCCCAAATGAGAGGCCGTCGTTTAATCCAACTTTGGAGACATTAATCAATCTGTCGTATACCTCTTTGTGAGATAATCCGGATTGTCTGAAATCTAACCAAAGTAAAAACGAACCCTCAGGTTTGTAAAATGTAACGGTCGGTAAATTGGATTTTAAAGAGTTGTAGGTGTAATCGATGTTCCCTTCGAGGTATTGTTTAAGCAGATCGAGCCATTCGCCTCCATGTCTGTAAGCAGCCTCCATTGTCATATGAGCAAAGATGTTTCCTAGCTCAAGATGATATTTATGAAGGACTTTGTTGAATTTGCTTCTCAAAGAGTCGTTAGAGATAACCATTACAGAGTTCATCATCCCTGCAATGTTAAATGTTTTGCTTGGAGCCATTGCCGTAATTGTGATTGCAGAAATCTCTTCTGAAATAGATGCCATTACAGTATGCTTGTTGCCATATAAAGCTAAATCACAGTGAATTTCATCCGAAAAAATAAGAACTCCATGCTTTAAACAAAGCTTTCCAATTTTAGACAACTCCTCTTTCGTCCAAACTCTTCCCACAGGATTATGCGAATTACATAAAATATAAATCTTTACTCCAGAGGCCAACTGCTTTTCAAAAGCATCAAAGTCATATGTATATCTACCTTCTGCATCTAAATACAAATCGCAAGTAACAAGCTCCCTTTCAAAGTCTTTTACAATTGAGTGAAATGGCGGATAGACGGGAGTGCTGATCATTATCTTGTCTCCTTTCGAAGAGAAGACATCCACTGCAAGGGAGAGGGCAGTAACGATTCCAGGCGAAGAGGTCATCCATTTGAGATTAGGTCTCCAATCGTAACGAAGTTGGCACCATTCAGCAAATGCCTCTAGTGAAGACTCTGGGCGGAAGGTGTATCCAAAGACACCAAATCGGCTAAACTCTTCGGCGGCTTCAATTACAGCAGGAGGAACCATAAAATCCATGTCTGCTACCCACATCGGTAGCAGGTCATCGGTACCAAAAAACGCTCTTCGGCCGTCATATTTGACCGAAGAGCGTCCTTTTCTGTTGGTTGGCCTATCGAAATAATCGAAATTCACCTTATTTAATTTTTACAGCAGTTCCAGCAGCTGTTACCATTAGCATAGAATTGCCCACAGTTTCATAATCTAAATCAATTCCAATCACTGCATTTGCACCCATTGCCTGAGCTTGCAAAGTCATCTCTCTGATTGCCTCCTCTTTTGCCTCTTTTAAAACTCTTTCATAAGAGCCAGAGCGACCTCCAATAATATCTGTTATACCAGCGAGAAAATCTTTAAAGATGTTTGCTCCAATAATAGTTTCGCCCGAAACTATACCGTAGTAGATTTCAATCTCTCTACCTTGGATATGTGATGTTGTTGTAAGTAACATAATTTCAATATTGTTTTTAATAGTTATTCTTCTGCATATAGTTTAATAAGGTTCAGCATTATCTCAGATGCTTTTTCCATACTCTCTAAAGGAATGTATTCAAATTTGCCGTGGAAATTGTGTCCTCCAGCAAAGATATTAGGACAAGGGAGACCCATGAAAGATAATCTCGCTCCATCGGTGCCTCCTCTAATAGGCTTAATGTGTGGCTTAACTCCCGCCATCTCCATCGCACGAACAGCTTTTTCAACAATATGATAATGAGGTTCCACCTCTTTTCTCATATTATAATACTGATCCTTCATATCTAATTTGAAAGTGCCTGCTCCATATTTTTCATTCATGAAATCGATACATTTTTGAATCAATGACTTCTTCTCTTCAAATTTTTCGAATGAGTGATCACGAATAATATACTGAATCATTGCTTGTTCAACAGTCCCATCGAAACGGACAATGTGGAAGAAACCTTCGTAGTGCTGAGTAAATTCAGGTCTCTGATTTACTGGAAGTAAAGAATTGAACTCCGAAGCAAGCAATATTGCATTTACCATCTTGTCCTTAGCATAGCCTGGGTGAATGTTGCAGCCTTGAATGTAAACCTTTGCGCCAGCTGCATTAAAATTCTCATATTCAAGCTCTCCTATCTCTCCTCCATCGAAAGTATAAGCATACTCTGCACCAAATCGCTCAACATCAAATTTATCAACTCCTCTTCCAATCTCTTCATCTGGAGTGAATCCTATCTTTATCTCACCATGCAAAAATTCAGGATGCATCATAATATATTGCACGCCATACATTATCTCAGCAACACCTGCCTTATCATCTGCACCAAGCAGAGTTGTTCCGTCGGTAGTGATAATTGTCTGCCCTTTATATTTTAATAATTCAGGGAAGTCTGCCACCTTTAGGCTAAGCTGTTTTTCGCTGTTAATCAAAATATCAGTTCCATCGTAGTCTTTGATGATTTGAGGATTTACATTTGCACCACTGGCATCGGGAGCCGTGTCTACGTGAGCAATAAACCCAATCTTCTTTGCAGTTTTTCCTTCTGGAAGATTCGATGGAATAGTAGCCATTACGTAGCCATATTCATCGAGAGTGACATCTGAAACACCTAAAGCTTTTAGCTCCTCTACCAAAAGCGAAGAGAGCGCAAGTTGTTTATTTGTACTAGGCTGCGACTCCGAATCAGGATCGGAGGCAGTGTCAATCTTCACATATCTTAAAAATTTATCTAAAATTGATTCCATCATGATTGATTTATTCTTTTTCTGGTTTTGCTCTCAAGCTGTCCCAAGCCAGATAAGCAATAATTACTATATACATTACTAGTGCCAAACTTATCGCAGGAGAGGACTCTATCCACTCTTGGCTGATAATGTTTATACCCGAGAATCTTATAATTGCACTGACAACTCCCATTAAAGCACCACCAGCAATGAATCCAGATGCAAGAAGAGTACCTCTCTCTTTTCTGGCTGTATTTAGTTTTTCATCTTTCGATCTTGTAGAGACAAACCAAGCAATTGCACCACCAACCAATAGTGGAACGTTGAGCTCCATCGGGATAAACATTCCAAGTGAGAATGCAAGTGCAGGAACGCCAAAAGCGGTAAGGACAACGGCTATGATTGCGCCGATGCCATAAAGAAGCCATGGAGCACCACCGCCAGACATTAGAGGTTCGATTACGGCTGCCATAGCGTTAGCTTGTGGGGCAACTAGTGCATTATCGCCTGTAAAACCGTAAGTTTGATTAAGAATCATCATAACTCCGCCAACAGTAGCAGCAGCAACAAGGGTTCCTAAAAATTTAAAAGATTGTTGCTTCGCAGGGGTAGAGCCTAACCAATAACCAATTTTCAGGTCGGTAATAAATGCTCCTGATACAGACAGAGCGGTGCAGACAACGCCTCCAATAATTAAAGCTGCAGTCATACCTGCTGTACCCTTTAATCCAGACGCTACCATAATGACAGATGCAAGAATTAAGGTCATAAGGGTCATTCCGCTAACAGGGTTAGTACCAACAATAGCAATTGCATTTGCCGCAACAGTTGTGAAAAGGAATGCAATAATTCCTACAACAACCAGAGCAATTATAGCATGATATAGATTATCAACAACTCCAAAATAGAAGAAGACAAAAGTGATTGCAAGAGTAACCAAAATGCCAATTGCAATTATTTTCATTGGAATATCGCGTTGAGTTCTCTCGATAGTCTTATTTGCTGAGTGTTTGCCAGAAAGCTCTTTTGCAGCAAGTCCAAATGCAGATTTGATAATTGATGAAGATCTGATAATTCCGATCACACCAGCTGTAGCGATACCTCCAATACCTATGTGTCTAGCGTAGGTTCTAAAAATCATCTCTGGAGACATACTTCCAACAGTCTCAGTTAGACCTGTATTCATTAAATCGATCACTTGAGCACCAAACAAGAGGTTCATTAATGGAATAATTACAAACCAAACCAAAAATGATCCACAGCATATAATGAAAGAGTATTTCAATCCGATAATATATCCAAGACCCAACACTGCAGACCCAACATTCACCTTGAACACAAGTTTCGCTTTTTCTGCAATTGTCTCCCCAAAAGGAAGAACTCTTGTTGTGAAAATTTCTGACCACCAGCCAAATGTTGAGACAGCGAAATCGTAGATACCTCCGATTAGACCGCTGATTAATAGAAGTTTCGCGCCACTTCCACCAGTCTCGCCGCTTACCAATACTTGGGTAGTAGCTGTAGCCTCAGGGAAAGGATATTTTCCGTGTTGATCAGAGACAAAATATTTTCTAAACGGAATCAGAAACAGAATACCAAGAACACCACCTAGCAATGAACTTACAAATACTTTAAAGAAATCTACAGTAAGATCAGGATATTTTGCTTGCAAAATATAAAGTGCTGGAAGAGTAAAAATTGCCCCAGCAACAACTGCTCCCGAACAAGCACCAATCGATTGAATAATGATGTTTTCGCCAAGTGCTCCTTTTCTTTTTAATGCTCCAGAGAGACCTACTGCTATGATTGCTATCGGAATAGCCGCTTCAAATACTTGACCTACTTTAAGTCCAAGATATGCTGCAGCAGCAGAAAAGATGATAGACATCAATACACCCATCGATACAGACCATACATTTACCTCAGGATAATTTTTGTCTGGAGACATAAGTGGTTTATACACTTCGCCTTCCTTTAATTCTCTATAAGCGTTTTCTGGTAAGCCTTTCGGCTTTGTTTTCGAACTTTCCATAATTTTTTCAGATTTTAATTCAAAGATAGACATTTTATGAAATATTATTTTACCTTTGCCGCCACTTATGGATATTATTTGCCGCCATATTAACTTCAATCGTAAACACAGACACGTCCGACGATGTGCCCGGGTGGCAACATTTTACAGTACGCTGTAATTCTTTCTAAACTCTACGCAGGAGGTGTGTCCTGCATATAATCATTTTATTTACAATCTTATACCGTTTTAACAAATGAGTGTAAACATTTATGTGGCTGATCACAGTCATATTGTGTATGCTGAGCAGATATGCGAACTTGTATACAAGTCTGCTCTTGAGAGAGGTACGGGTATTGCCAAGAGATCCCCTGAGTACATTGCCGACAAAATGATAGCCGGAAAAGCAGTAATTGCTTTAGAGGGCGATAAGTTTGCTGGTTTTTCTTACATTGAGACATGGAGTCACAGCAAATTTGTGGCAAATTCAGGTCTCATAATCGCACATGAATATCGTAACACAGGTCTAGCAAGAAGAGTTAAGGCTAAGATTTTTGCGCTATCGCGTAAACTCTATCCTCAGGCTAAAATTTTTAGTATCACTACTGGCCTTGCAGTTATGAAAATCAACTACGAATTGGGTTTTCGCCCAGTTCCGTTCTCTGAACTTACCGATGATATGGAATTCTGGAAAGGTTGTAAAGGTTGCAGAAACTTCGACATTCTTGAAAGAAACAACTATAAAATGTGTCTCTGTACTGGACTGTTATACGATCCTGCTTACAAAGCAAAGAAACCAACCAAACCCATCCTGACTGGCGTAAGCAAAGTGCTGATTGAAGCACCTTTAAATAAAATCAACTCTTTAATATCGTTCAAAAAAAATGATTAAGATGAAACAAAAAGTAGTTTTAGCATTCAGTGGAGGTTTAGATACCTCTTTCTGCGTCCCTTACCTTAAGCACGAAAAAGGCCTTGAGGTACACACAGTAATGGTCAATACAGGTGGTTTCAACCATCAAGAAGCAGAGCGAATTAAAGAGCGAGCACTTCAGTTAGGAGCAGAATCTCATGTTAATATCGATGCAGTCGAAGAGTATTATCAAAAAGGGATTAAGTATTTAATCTTTGGTAATATCTTAAAAAACTCAACATATCCTCTGTCTGTCAGTTCAGAGAGAGTATTTCAAGCATTGGCAGTTCTTGATCACGTTAAAAAATTAGGTGCAGACTATGTTGCTCATGGAAGTACTGGAGCAGGAAACGACCAAGTCAGGTTCGATCTTGTCTTCGAAGTTATGGCCCCCGAAGTAAAAGTGATTGCACCAATTCGTGAATTGGGAATGTCTAGAAAAGAGGAGATTGACTATCTAGCCTCGAAGGGATTTGACTTCTCTTGGGAAAAGGCAAAATACTCTATCAATCAGGGAATTTGGGGAACAAGCGTTGGCGGAGTAGAGACTCTCTCTTCGTCTGGAGTTCTCCCAGAAGAGGCTTATCCTTCTCAAGTTACCAAGACTGAGCCCGAAAGAGTAATTATTGGCTTCGAAAAAGGCGAGCCAGTAGAATTGAATGGAGAGAAGATCTCTCCAGTTGATCTCATTAAGAAATTAGCAGAAATTTCAGATCCATTTGGAGCTGGTAGAGATACTCATGTTGGAGACACAATTATTGGAATCAAAGGAAGAGTAGGATTCGAAGCAGCTGCACCTCTTATAATCATTAAAGCTCATCACCTTCTTGAGAAGCATGTCTTGACAAAAGGCCAACTATACTGGAAAGAGCAATTAGCTGGGTGGTATGGACAATTGATGCACGAAGCACAATATCTAGATCCACTTATGAGAAACATAGAAGCATTTTTAGACGATACTCAAAAATTTGTGACTGGCGAAGTAGAGGTAGAGCTAAGACCTTATGGATTTTCAATTCTTGGATGCAGTTCTCAATTCGATTTGATGAATTCAAAATTTGGAGAATATGGCGAAGCTAATAAGTCATTTACGGGTCAAGATGTAATTGGATTTACCAAAGTTCTTGCAAACCCACTAAAAATCTATTACTCAGTACATAAAAATGATTAAGGCAGCAATAGCAGGAGGCACAGGATACACAGCAGGAGAGCTGCTGAGAATTCTTGTCAACCATCCAGAGGTAGAGATTTCCTCTGTGATTAGCACTTCGAGTGTCGGAGAGCCAATCTGGAGCGTCCATAAAGATTTGCTGGGCGAAAGCGAGATCTGTTTTACAGACTCTCCTGGTGATGCAGATGTTGTCTTCCTCTGCTTAGGTCATGGTCTCTCAAGAGAATTCATGTCTAAGACAGCTCTAAAAGAGGGATGCAAGGTAATTGACCTTGGCAATGACTTCAGACTCGACGAGATGCTAGATAACAAACGATTTGTTTATGGACTATGCGAGCTAAATAAAAATGAGATAGAGAAGGCAGACTATATTGCAAATCCAGGATGTTTTGCAACAGCGATCCAATTAGGGATACTGCCTCTACTGTCCAATAAAGTCGAACTTGAAGATATTCATATTACTGCATTGACAGGCTCCACTGGAGCAGGTAAAAAACCTTCTGAGACAACTCACTTTAGCTACAGAGATTCAAATATATCGATCTATAAACTGTTTTCTCACCAGCATCTTGGCGAAATCAACAAAACATTCAATGGATTAGGAGCTAATCCTAAAATCCACTTTGTTCCTGTAAGAGGCGATTTTGCAAGAGGAATCTTTGCAAGCATCTACACTAAGACAGAGATCTCTCAAGAGGAGGCATTAAATATTTACAATGATTTCTATGCAGAATCTCCATTTGTGTTTGTCTCCAAAAGTGAAATATCTCTAAAAGATGTAGTAAACACAAATAAGTGTCTCCTTCAAGTACAAAAAATTGGAGATATCTTACACATCACCTCAGTAATAGATAACTTAATTAAAGGTGCTTCTGGTCAGGCAGTTCAAAACATGAATTTAATGTTTGGTCTGAAAGAAGAGATGGGTCTTAGACTTAAAGGATCCGCATTTTAAAAAAAGAACGATGAAACAATTCGAAGTATATAAATTATGGCCAATAGAACCTGTTAAAGGGCTTGGCTGCAAACTTTGGGATGCCGAAGGAAATGAATACACCGATCTTTACGGAGGTCACGCTGTCATCTCTGTCGGTCATTCGCATCCAGTGTATGTAAAGACTATATCTGATCAATTAAATAAAATAGGTTTCTATTCAAACTCTGTTCAAAATTCGCTTCAGAATGAGTTAGCAGAGCGTCTTGGCAGACTTAGCGGTTATCCAGACTACTCACTATTTTTATGTAATTCTGGTGCTGAGGCAAATGAAAATGCGATCAAACTAGCATCTTTCCATACAGAGCGCAAAAAACTGCTTGCCTTTTCTGAAGCCTTTCATGGCAGAACCTCTGGTGCCGTTGCAGCAACCGACAACCCAAAAATACAAGCCCCATTCAATGAGACAGATAATGTTAAATTCATTGCACTCAACGACATCGATTCTGCAAAAAGCGAATTAGAATCAAATAAGTACTGTGCGGTAATTGTAGAAGGTATTCAGGGTGTTGCTGGAATCTACTCTCCATCAGCAGAGTTTTTACAACAGCTAAGAGCAATTTGTGACCAAACAGGAACAGTATTGATTTTGGATGAAGTTCAGTCTGGATACGGCAGAACTGGAAAGTTCTTCGCTCACCAACACTCTCAGGTAAAGGCAGACCTGATTACTATGGCAAAAGGGATGGGAAATGGCTTCCCAATAGGAGGCGTCTTGATTTCTGATATCTTTAAGCCTACTTATGGAATGCTCGGAACTACCTTCGGTGGAAATCATCTGGCATGCGCCGCAGCAATAGCTGTACTTAAAATTATGGAAGATGAAAATCTGATGGAGAATGCAAAAATAGTTGGAGCACATATTTTTAACTCGTTGAAAGAGAATAGTGCGATCAAAGATCTTAGAGGAGAGGGCTTGATGATTGGAATAGATTTAAACCCAGAATATCTTTCAATTAAAGAGAGATTGTTATCCGAAGAGAAGATCTTCACAGGCTCTGCCAAAACAAATATTATCAGACTTTTGCCTCCCTTGAATATAACTATTGCTGAGGCAGACAAGTTCATAACTAGTTTTAACAAACTAAAGCAATCTATCGAAAATGGATAAATTTACATGTGTACAAGATATTGGTTCGGTAGCCAAGGCTATTGAACTTGCTAAAGAGGTCAAAGAGAACCCTTTTGGATTCGACCACTTAGGCAAACATAAAACATTGTTGATGATCTTCTTCAACTCAAGCCTCAGAACAAGGTTAAGTACGCAAAAAGCTGCAATGAATCTTGGAATGAATGTCATCGTTTTAGATGTAAACCAAGGCGCGTGGAAGCTAGAGACAGAGAGAGGAGTCATTATGGATGGCGATAAGCCAGAGCACATATTAGAGGCGATTCCTGTAATGGCATCATATTGTGACATAATCGGAGTAAGATCTTTTGCCAAATTTGTGAGCAAAGAAGATGATTATAATGAGGTTATAATTAATCAGTTCATTAAATATTCGGGCAAGCCAGTCTTCAGTATGGAGGCAGCAACACGTCATCCACTTCAAAGCTATGCCGATCTTATCACTATTGAGGAGTATAAAAAGGTAGCAAGACCAAAGGTTGTTTTGACCTGGGCACCTCACCCTATGGCGCTGCCTCAAGCCGTTCCAAACTCATTTACCGAGTGGATGAATGCTACCGATTATGAGTTTGTCATTACCCATCCTCATGGATATGAACTCTCTCCAGAATTTTCGGGAAAAGCAAAAATCGAGTACGATGTAAAGAAGGCATACGAAGGGGCAGATTTTATTTATGCAAAGAACTGGTCTGTATTTAATGATCCCGATTATGGTAAAGTACTTTGTAAAGATCGCGACTGGATGGTAGACACAGCAAAGATGGAACTAACTAATAATGCGTATTTTATGCACTGTCTGCCTGTCCGCCGAAATATGATTGTATCCGACGACGTGATAGAGAGTAAAAACTCAATTGTAATTCCACAGGCCGCAAATAGAGTAGTCTCTGCTCAAGCGGTATTAAGAGAGATGTTGAAAAATTTATAAATTTGTTCGCATGAGAGAACTGACTGTAATTAAGATTGGAGGCAATATTGTCGACAAACCTGAGGCTCTTGAGCTATTTCTCAATGAGTTTCATAAAACACCTGGGCCAAAAATTTTGGTTCATGGAGGAGGAGTTTTGGCCAGTGAAATGTCTCAGAAACTCGGAATAGTTCCAAATCTTTTAAATGGTCGTAGAATTACAGACTACGAGACCTTAAAGATTGTGACCATGGTCTATGCTGGATGGATTAACAAGAGCATAGTTGCTGCACTTCAACGAATCGGTTGTAATTCAATTGGGCTATCGGGTGCCGACGGAGACGTTGTCCCTGCGACAAAAAGATCTCCTGAGCCTGTTGATTATGGATTTGTAGGTGATGTAAAACCTTCACAAATCAATACATCGCTGTTAATTAGTTTACTCGGAAGAGGTATCTGCCCTGTATTTTGCGCAATCACTCATGACAGAAATGGCTCTTTGCTAAATACTAATGCCGATACAATGGCATCTTCAATAGCAATAGCTCTCTCAAAAGAGTATTACACTAGGCTGGTTTATTGTTTTGAGAAAGACGGAGTGTTATATGATGCCGATGACAATAACTCTGTGATTCCTCTTATAACCAGGGAGTCTTATGTAAATCTTAAAGAGGAGGGTGCTGTTAGTGGAGGAATGATTCCAAAACTAGATAACGCCTTTGCCGCAATTGAGAGCGGAGTATCTGAGGTGTGCATTAAACACGCAACGAACCTCAATAAAGCGAAAGGAACAATTTTAAAATAGTTTATGATAGAAATCAATAATTCTGAGGTAAAGACCTTAGGAGCCGATGCAGTATCGATGCTAAGGAAACTGGTATCGATACCGGCTTACTCCACTCACGAAATACTAAGATCGGACTTTATATCAAAATATTTATACAATAAAGGGGTAGTTCATTCAAGAATTAAGAACAATATTGTTGCATATTCCAAATATTTCGATCCTTCAAAGCCGACTCTTATGCTTAACTCGCATATAGACACTGTGAGGGAATCCGATAGTTATACCTTCGATCCATTCAATCCACCATATTCCGAAAGTGTAATATTTGGTCTTGGCAGTAATGATGCTGGAGCGAGCCTTGTCTCTGCTATTCACGCATTTCTGTTCTATTACGAAAAGAGACTTCCATTCAATCTCCTGCTTGCTCTTTCGTGCGAAGAGGAGATCTCTGGCCCTAATGGAATGGATCTAATCGTAGAGGAGATCAAAAACATCGACTGTGCAATCATTGGAGAACCAACTGGCATGAAGGTCGCAACAGCTGAAAGAGGATTGCTTGTATTAGATGGGACAGCAACAGGTAAGAGCGGTCATGCTGCAAGAAATGAGGGGATAAATGCTCTCTATATTGCATTGGAAGATATTGCAAAACTCCGTAATTTTAAATTCGAAAAAATATCTGAGAGAATGGGCGAGGTAAAGCTCACAGTAACTCAGATTGAGGCTGGTCGTCAACATAATGTCGTACCAGAAATTTGCAAATTTGTAGTTGATATCAGACCTACTGAGCAATACTCAAATAAAGAGGTTCTCGACATTCTTCAAGCTCAGGTGAAAAGCAAACTCACTCCTCGCTCGCTCACAAATAGGAGTTCTGCTACTCCACTTGGACATCCTCTTTTGAATTGTGCAGATTCTCTTGCAATAGGACAATATACATCTCCAACTACATCAGATTGGATGAGAATCGATATCCCCGCGATAAAAATGGGGCCTGGAGAGTCCTCTCGTTCACATCAAGCAGACGAGTATGTGCTTGTCGATGAAGTGCTTGGTGGTGTTGCAGGCTATATTAGATTTATTGCAAATATGGAATTTTAATCAAGATGAGTACACTTTGGAGTAAAGGCCAGGAGGCTAATAAACTAGTAGAAAAATTCACTGTTGGCCGCGATAGAGAATTTGACATGAGACTTGCTCGTTATGATATCATTGGGTCAATTTCTCATGTAAAGATGCTGGGATCAACTGGATTGTTGAGTAATCAAGAGTCAGAGATACTCTGCAAGGAGTTGGAAAACCTTTTAAAGGAGGTGGAATCTGGTGATTTTGTCTTGACCGAAGAGTGCGAGGATATCCACTCTCAAGTTGAGTTTACACTCACCAAAAGGCTTGGTGATGTTGGTAAAAAAATCCACTCTGGTCGCTCAAGGAATGATCAAGTACTAGTTGATTTAAAGCTCTTTTTCAAAGACGAAATCCTTAAGATTAAGTCATCAGTATCAGAGTTATTCGAACTTTTACAAAAGTTAAGTGAAGAGCATAAAGATGTGCTTTTGCCAGGATATACTCATGGACAAGTAGCCATGCCCTCTTCTTTTGGCCTTTGGTTTGGAGCCTATGCCGAAACATTAGTTGATGATTTGCAGATTCTCTCTTCGGCATATAAGATTGCAGACCAAAATCCGCTAGGATCAGCTGCAGGGTATGGTAGCTCTTTCCCGTTAGACAGAGAGTTGACCACAGAGCTTCTTGGATTCGAAACTTTGCATTATAACGTAGTTGCAGCTCAGATGAGTAGAGGAAAATGTGAGAGGGCTATAGCTTTTTCTATTTCTGCAATAGCATCTACTTTAAATAAACTTGCCTCTGATTGCTGTATGTACATGTCTGGTAATTACGGGTTTATCTCTTTTCCAGATGAGTTGACAACTGGCTCTAGTATTATGCCTCATAAAAAGAATCCAGATGTTTGGGAACTTATTCGCGCTAATTCTAATATTCTTCAGGGGCTTCCAAATGAGATTGCGTTAATGACCACAAATATCCCACATGGCTATCATCGCGATTATCAGCTTTTCAAGGAGATCCTGTTTCCTGCTTTAGATAGAATATTGACAATCCTGGAGATGTCTCACTTTATGTTAGAAAACATTAATGTAAAAAGAGATATTTTAGATAATCCTATTTATGACTATCTCTTCACTGTTGAAGAGGTAAACAAACGAGTACTTGAGGGAGTGCCTTTCAGAGAGGCATATAAATCTGTCGGAATTGAAGTATCGCAAGGAAAGTTTAAAGCAGATAAAAAGGTTTCCCACACACACGCTGGTAGTATAGGAAACCTCTGTACTGATAAAATCCGAGATAAGTTTATTCAAGTTATCAAACAGTTCTGATTATTTAAAACTATTTTCATATTTAGTTTGCTTATAACTATTTTATATTCAGGCTACTTATGACTATTTTATATTCAGTCTCTCACCGGCATTCTCCTTGACTGCCTTTTTCCAGATGTCAGTGTAGCCAGGGAATTCCGGTGTTGGAGGGATTGAGTCACAGAAGCCGTTGTTTTTGAAAGAGCCATCTTCGTTCTGCTTTTTTGTATTTCCATCAATATACTTGACAAGCAAATATCTGTCTGTACTCTTCCATTTTCTAAAAAGTGAGTCCGCCGAACTAACTGAGTATCCAGTTAGATATTGAGCAGCTGTAGCGATTTTCGACTTTCCTTGCTTCTTTAGAAGCTCCATCGCTGCTTCGTCAATCTTTTGGATCTCCGAAATCTTCTCATTTTCATGCTTATCAATAATCATCCTAAGCTCTTTACCTATATGGTTGTATCTTAAATAGGCAAATTGAGCTAATCTGTTTACTAACCAAAACATTGATTCATCAGAATATTCAATCATAGATCCAGTACCAACTGCATAATGTTTAGAGATAGCTAATGAAGATGTGTAGAATGGGGTAAGAGGGGATGTGGCAGCATCGTCAACACCAAACCAGAAAATTCCTCCAATCTCATTTGGCATAAATGATCTGCTTTGTCCTACAAACCAAAATCCAGTCTGTTGAGTCGCTATTGCTCTCTCATTTAAGTACTCTTTTCCGTCTACTTTATATGTCATCGGTCTCCATCTGTAAGGCAGTTCGTTTCCACCAGCACCAATATCACATTTCATATCGAATGGAGTTCCTTCGTAGTGGTCTCTCATCATGTCTGCAACATCTTTTACTGACAGCTTTTGCTTTGCCTTTACATATAGTGGCATTCTGTTTTTTGGTTCTCTTCCCGAAGCATAGCCGATGTATTTACTCATATCCTCTTCGGCATATTTATTAAAGAAGCTCCAAACACGAGCGTCGCAACCTCTGATTGTGCCAGCATCTGCAGGTCCATAGGTGTCTGCAAAGCTAAAATCTTTATCTGCTCCATTGTAGAGCCCAATTTTTCTTGCATGGTCGATAACATCTTTGGCATACATGCAGTTTTCTGGGTCATTTAATGGGAATGTAGTTATTCTTGCTTGGTTTGCATGAGCCGAAACTGTCCCTTCGGGTAGTTTTATTGCAACCCAAACTGCTCCCTTATTGATATTTTTACCATCTACTACCTCTGGCTTCTTGCCAATAATTTCCAAAAACCAGACTTCATTGGGGTCGGCGATGGAGATTGATTCTCCTGTTGATGCATAACCATACTCGTTTGCTAATGTAGTAATAACTTTAATTGCCTCTCGTGCTGTTTTTGCTCGCTGTAGTGCAATATACATTAATGAGCCATAGTCTACCTTCCCAGTTGGGTCAAACATAAACTCAAGGCCTCCCCAGGTTGATTCCCCTATGATAACTTGGTGCTCGTTCATGTTTCCAATAACTCGATATGTCTCCCTAGCTTGAGGAATCTCTCCTAGATATTTTCCTTTTCCCCACTCGTAAATTTTTAGCATTGCCCCTTCGGGGTATTTTGCGGCAGGGTAGAAGACTAATGCACCAAACCTTGTATGGGAGTCTGCAGAATAGCTTACCATAGTTGTTCCGTCCTTACTCGCACCTTTGGTCACTAAAAGGTTGGTGCAACCTCTTCCGTTCTGCGGAATATTGAGCAAAATAAGTAGTATAATCAGTAATTTTCTCATAATTATCGATATAATGTTTTTTGAATGTTTATACAAATATAACGATGCTTTTCTAATTTTAAATTTTTCGAAAAAAAGGTCAAGTTTTCCTCAAATAAATTTGCAGAATTAAAAAAAGTCCCTACCTTTGCAGCCCGTTTGAGAAAAAACGGTCAGTTCTTTGAAGTTTTGAGAGAGATGATAGAGGTAAAAAATTATGAGATAAGTTTGAAAAGATTTATCTCGAGCATAAAAAATAGATTGGGTCTGTTAAATGAAAGAATTTAAGGGACTACAATTTCAAGTAAGGAGAAGTTACTTAAGGGCGAACGGAGGATGCCTAGGCTTCTATGGGCGAAGAAGGACGTGGTAAGCTGCGAAAAGTTACGGGGATCTGCAAACGAGATTTGATCCGTAAATATCCGAATGGGGCAACCCGGCTGGTTGAAGGCCAGTCACACCGTAAGGTGAGTCAACGCAGGGAACTGAAACATCTTAGTACCTGCAGGAAAAGAAAGAAAAATCGATTCTCTGAGTAGTGGCGAGCGAAAGGGGAACAGCCCAAACCAATGTTGTTTCGGCAATATTGGGGTTGTAGGACCGCGACATTATCATACAAAAAGAAATGGAATCAATTGGAAAATTGGATCGGAGAGGGTGATAATCCCGTACATGTAGAGTTTGTAAGATATAGCGGTATCCTGAGTAAGGCGGGACACGAGGAATCCTGTCTGAAACTACGGGGACCATCCCGTAAGGCTAAATACCAATAGAAGACCGATAGTGAACCAGTACTGTGAAGGAAAGGTGAAAAGTACCCCGAACAGGGGGGTGAAAAAGAACCTGAAACCGTTCGCTTACAAGCGGTCGGAGTCCTTTAGGGGATGACGGCGTGCCTTTTGCATAATGAGCCTACGAGTTGCATCTCACTAGCGAGGTTAAGTACTTCAGGTACGGAGCCGAAGCGAAAGCGAGTCTGAATAGGGCGCTTAGTTAGTGGGAGCAGACGCGAAACCTTGTGATCTACCCTTGACCAGGTTGAAGGAGCCGTAACAGGCTGTGGAGGACCGAACCAGTTTCCGTTGAAAAGGATTTGGATGAGTTGAGGGTAGGGGTGAAAGGCTAATCAAACTGGGAGATAGCTCGTACTCCCCGAAATGTCTTTTGGGACAGCCTCAAGTAATAGCTTAACGGAGGTAGAGCTACTGATAGGATGCGAGGGCTTCATCGCCTATCAATTCCTGACAAACTCCGAATGCCGTTAAGTGTTTCTTGGGAGTGAGTCACTGGGTGCTAATGTCCGGTGGCGAGAGGGAAAGAGCCCAGACCAACAGCTAAGGCCCCCAAACGTGTGTTAAGTTGAAAGAACGATGTGTGGTTGCAGCGACAGCTAGGATGTTAGCTTGGAAGCAGCTATTCATTTAAAGAGTGCGTAACAGCTCACTAGTCGAGCGACCGTGCGTGGATAATAAACGGGCATCAAACACACTGCCGAAGCTATGGATTGTAGAAATACAGTGGTAGGGGAGCATTCTAGTCAGCGCAGAAGATAAACCGTGAGGTTTGTTGGAGCGGTTAGAAAAGAAGATGTAGGCATAAGTAACGATAATGCAGGCGAGAAACCTGCACACCGAAAACCCAAGGGTTCCTGATCAACGTTAATCGGATCAGGGTTAGTCGGGGCCTAAGGAGCAGCCGAAAGGCGAATCTGATGGACAAATGGTTAATATTCCATTACCTGTATAATAAGTTAAGGAGAGACGGAGTAGTGACACACACGCCAACTGACGGAATAGTTGGTTAAAGGCCGTAGGTAAAAGTAGAGGTTAAGAGCTGCTACTTGCTGATGGCTTACAGTACACGGAGTCTTCGGATGAAGTGATAGTTGTGGTAAACAGACTTCCAAGAAAATCTTCAGCGCGTTAATTATTATACAGCCCGTACCGTAAACCGACACAGGTGGGTGAGGAGAGAATCCTAAGGTGCTCGAGTGAATCATGGCTAAGGAACTCGGCAAATTAACCCCGTAACTTCGGGATAAGGGGACCCTAGAGATAGGGCGCAGAGAAATGGCCCAGGCGACTGTTTAACAAAAACACAGGGCTTTGCTAAATCGAAAGATGACGAATAAGGCCTGACACCTGCCCGGTGCTGGAAGGTTAAGAGGGGATGTTAGCGTAAGCGAAGCATTGAATCGAAGCCCCAGTAAACGGCGGCCGTAACTATAACGGTCCTAAGGTAGCGAAATTCCTTGTCGGGTAAGTTCCGACCTGCACGAATGGTGTAACGATCTGGGTACTGTCTCAGCCATGAGCTCGGTGAAATTGTAGTAGCGGTGAAGATGCCGCTTACCCGCAACGGGACGGAAAGACCCCGTGAACCTTTACTGCAACTTAGCGCTGATTCTGGGTAATTGATGTGTAGGATAGGTGGGAGGCTGCGAAGCGGGTACGCTAGTATTCGTGGAGCCAATGTTGAAATACCACCCTTTGATTATTTGGAATCTAACTTCGAGAGAAAGACACCGCTTGGTGGGTAGTTTGACTGGGGTGGTCGCCTCCAAAAGAGTAACGGAGGCTTCCCAAGGTGCACTCCGCACGAATGGTAACCGTGCATAGAG
>Ga0074197_1000472_pt1 | contig 50178 bp, 43 predicted proteins | sample EPASupsiteSAE305_FD_64526 | JGI IMG/M metagenome (GOLD analysis project Ga0074197, IMG submission 64526) | Bioremediated contaminated groundwater microbial communities from EPA Superfund site, New Mexico - SAE3-05 reassembly with SPADES | ecosystem: Environmental > Aquatic > Deep subsurface >...
CCCCATTGCGACGGCCCCGAAGACCTGTCCCTCTGCCATCATTGGATTTATCGCCTTTCCAAGATCATGCGACGATACTATCTTTAGAAGTTTAACTTCACCAGTATGCCTGTTTACCTCCACTTCAACAATTTGTGTTACAAATGGATATGCGCAGGACACATTACCTACTTTTGTTTCAGGGTGGACCATACTAACGTTTGGCGGCTGAAAACTGCCGTAACCGACCACAGTAGCTCCTGCTTTTTCATATGAAGCGGCTTCTGCAATTTCTGCAAAACCTATCGCTTTTCCATCCTTTGTCCTAAAAAAAGCATCCTTTAATATTATCTCTGTTGCTTCTACACCTAATTTTCTAGCAGCAACCTCTGTCATCTTTTTCCTCGCATCAATTGCAGCATTTTTTGCAGCATTTCCACCTAAAGTCGTTACCCTGTCGCCAAAAGTACCCATGCCATGAGGGCATCTCTCGGTATCCATATCCGATACCGAGATCCATTCCATCGGGATTGAAAGTTCTTCAGCAACGATCATTGCAAATACTGTTTTACTGCCCTGTCCCAAATCGACCTCTCCCGGGAAAACGGTTACTTTGCCTTCTTCGTTTATTCTAACTTCGGAAGATGAGCCATCAAAAAACGGCAAAAAGGTCCTGTTTCCGGATACGTGCAAACAAGATGCAATCCCGATTCCTTTGACCCACACATCATTTTTAGTTTTTTTATATAGTTCTTTTTTCGCTCCCCATTCTGCAGCTTCTATACTTTGGCTTATGCAATCACTTAGTCCGCAACTCCCCAAATACCAGTTGTGCGGAGTCACATCTCCTTTTTCGCTTGCATTTATAAGCCTTATTTCTGCCGGATCTATTCCTAACTTCACAGCTGCCTCATCAACAAGTGTTTCTTGCGCAAAATGACTTTGTGGGCATCCAAAACCCCTAAATGCACCGGTAGGCATATTATTAGTGTAGACAAGAAAACCCTGTGTTTTGATGTTCTTTATCTTATAAAGGTTGTCGTTGCGGGTAGCGGCACTGAGAAGTATCCCCGGGCCATAATTCATGTATGCGCCGTTATCGGCAATAATTTTCACTTTTTTACCAAGAAAAACACCATCTTTTGAAACAGCCAACTGCATTTTTATCTTCATTGGGACTCGGGGAAGAGAGGCTGTCAGTTCATCCTGCCTCGTATTGACCATCTTGACAGGACGACCACTGAATTTTGACAGTAAAGCGCACAAGGGATGTAGTTTATATTCCAATTTACCACCGAAGCCTCCTCCTAATGGAAGCTGAAATACTTTTACCTTATCTTTATCCAGTCCCAAAGCTTTTGCATAGGTCATTCTAGCTAGTACTGGAGACTGTGTCGGAAGCCAAAAAGTAACGTTAGCACCATTCCAATCGGCAACACCTGCGTTCGGTTCTAGATATCCATGGTGAACTCTTCCTGTGCTGAACTCACCTTCTGCAATTACCTGGGCTCTTTCAAAGGCACTCTCAATATCACCATGATTTACGTTCATTTCTCTGGCTATGTTCGTTCCGAATTGTTCATGTATTACTGGAGCACCTTGTTTCATTGCTTCTTCAGGATCAAATACTGCAGGTATTTCTTCAAATCCAACATTTATCTGCTTAACTGCTTCTAAGGCAATTTCATGCGATGTAGCAGCAACAAGAGCTATTTCATCACCTATATATCTAACTTTTTCTGTAGCAAGAAGCTGCTCATCAAGCCATTTTTCACCAGCCACAGAGTAGTGTGGCAGATTTAGATCCTTGCCTGTTAATACTGCTCTAACCCCAGGGATTTGTTTTGCCTTCGTAATATTTATATTGGAAATATATCCATGAGCGATGGGACTTCTTAATACTGCTCCATAAAGCATGCCCTGAAGGGCAAAATCACTGCCATAAACCAGTTTTCCAGCAACCTTATCTTCAGAATCTATCAAAGGGAAAGATTTTCCAATTACGGAGTTCATTTTGATGTTCCTCCTAAATAGAGTTAGCTTATTGTCAGTAATCAGATTTTTAACTCAGAAAGAGCTTTTGCTGCCAGCTTGACACCGTTAACAATATTCTCGTATCCGCTGCAACGACATAAATGACCTACAAGCGCCTTTCTGATCTCCTCTTCTGTAGGATCATGGTTTTCAGCCAAAAGCCCGAGCGTCGCCATTACCATTCCCGGAGTACAATAACCACACTGAATTGCTCCGGCTTTGACAAATGATTTTTGTATTTTATTCAGACCATTTTCTTCTGTAAGACCCTCTATGGTTAGAACCTCATGTCCATCTGCCTGAACAGCAAGGAGCATACAGGACAATATGGCTTTTCCATCCAACAGCACAGTACATGCGCCACAATCTCCGTTGTCACATCCTTTTTTTGTGCCTGTAAGCTTTACTCTTTCTCTAATAAAATCAAGCAAAGTGGTGTTTTCGTTGCATTCTTCAGAAAATTGATATCCGTTAATTTTAATATTCACCGCGTAAGGCATCGTCCTTACACCTCCAGTGCCTTGTCCATAGCTTCTAAAATCAACGATGGGGCTACCGTTTTAAGATATTCTTTTGAAAGATAAAGACTTTCTTTAAATATGAATTTATCTATAAGAAAGACGTTTACATCTTCTCTTGATAATCCTCTAAATTTGTATATTGATTTTGTTGCGCCTCCGACTGTGAGATCAAACTTTTCCCTGCCTTTAAAATCTGCAATTACAGAAAAATATGGGAGTCCCATTGAAATTGGATATCTTAGGCACCTATAGGCTTTCTTTGATGCATCCTTCTTGAAAAAGATTTCCGTTAGTATTTCTTGGCTCGTCATATCTATTTTTCCATCAGGCTTAATGTAATTTTCTATTTGTACTTTACGAGTCCCATTAGAGCTTCTAATCACTGCAAGAGCATCATAAGCTGCAAAGGGCAAAAGCAGGTCGGAATATGATGCATTTTGACAAGGCAGGATTGTTCTGTCCGCTGTCATAGCTTTACATCCCGGCAAAAAACATGTTCCACAGTTCGCCCTGGCACAACAAACATTCCCTCCAACAGTTGCAACGTTCCTTATTTCAGGCGATGCTATTTCTGCGGCAATTAGAGGGATAATCGGCGCTATTGAAACGAGTATCTCGGAATGGATAATATCATTGATCTTTGTTCCCGCACCTATGTGAATTGAACCGGATTCGTCTTTCATATATGAAAATTTTTCTATTTGAGAAATATCAACTAATGTATTGATGCGAGACATACCATGCTTAACTTTTAACAGTAGATCTGTCCCTCCTGCAATCAATTTACTGTTGTCTGCACTTAATGCCTGCAATGCATCGTCTATCGTTGATACTTTTTTGTATTTAAATGTATTCATTAGGAATTTCCCCCGTTCAATAAATTACACTAATACCTAACCTTGGCTTATCTAAGTCTCAGGATAATCGTCTATCATTTAAAACAGGGAATTCTTTTCTGATACGCGAAAGTTCTTCTTTGGATATTTCAGCCCTAACTATAGCTTCTTCGTAGCCTGTTCCTGCAAGGACATTGCCCCATGGATCCACTATCTGGCTGTGCCCTGCCAGCCTGATGCCCTTGTTTACCCCTGATGCGTTGCATGAGATAAGATAACATGTGTTCTCAAGGGCTCTGGCCTGGTTGAGCACATTCCATGCTTCCAGCCTGGGATATGGCCATCCGGATGTAACAAGGAAAAATTCTGCTCCCATTTCAACGGTCATCTTTCTGAAAAGTTCTGGAAATCTTAAGTCATAGCAGGTAGCAAGACCAATCTTTCCGAATTCTGTATCTACAACCGTTAACTTGTCTCCCGGTGTCAGGATCTCCGGCTCCCTGCATTTATAAGTAAAAAGGTGGATCTTTCTATATTCTGCAACGCTTTTTCCTTCTCTGTCGAAAAGGACGCTTGCGTTGTAATATTTATCCCCCTGTTTTTCTACAAAGCTGCCTGAAAAAACATATGCTCCAAGCTCGCGCGCTTTCCCTGAAATAGCTGAAGCTGTCTCTCCGTCAATTGCTTCAGCATAGTTTTTGTAGTTGTCATAATTAAAGAAACCTACATTCCACAATTCAGGGAGAATAATAAGATCATCGCCTCTGCACTTATCCATCATTGTAAGGACATGGCTTATCATTTGTTGCTTATTTCTCTCATCTTTAATTTCAAGCTGGATCGATGACACTCGCATCAAATCAACTCCTAAAAATTAACTTTGTAGTAATTCACGGCATACTGCCTCTAATACTCCCCCTGATATTGCCAGTGCTTTATCTGTAATTGAAAAACAATGTTCTCTTACGTTCCGTGGGTCAATATCTCCAATTTTTAGTCCTTTTTTCACACATACAGAAGGATGTATTAGGCCCCGTAACATACCAGGAATTGTTGCTCGTATTTCTTCTCTGCCTACTTTTCCTATAAGATCTCCAGGTTCCACATGATCACCGATGTCTTTTTTGTGGTCAATATAACCATCACACGGCGCCCTAAGGAGCCTTTCAATTGAGTACCCCATTTCTACGCCAGGTATGCCCGTGTCTGGGATTGCCATACCTTCCTCAATCAGCCTTCCTAAGTAATGGCCCCTTTTTGTTTCGACAACGTAATGGACATCTTTTTTTGCAACAAAACCTGGGCCAATACCGATCACCAAAGGAGCCATATTGATATTTGTTCCAATATTTTTTTTTGCCATAATTGCATCTACGACTAAGGCCGGCCGTATTATATTTATTGATTCACCTTCAGGATCAACAATTATTGATACATCATCATGCATATAAATTTTGTTCAGGTCATCGATTAGCCGTACGTTCATGTTGTCTACAATACATTCCCCTTCAAAAACGGCTAACGCCGCAGATACTGTCATTCGAACAACAAGGGGTTTGGGGATCTCAAGACACAAAACTTTGAATCCTATTTTCCAGAGCCTATAAATTATCCCCGTAGCCAAATCTCCGCCACCTCGTACAATAGCAACATTACCTGAACCAATCATTCAAATACCTCTTTTTTCTTATTTAAAATTATTCAATTAAAATCTCCGAGATAAACAGGAACCTCGCCTTCCATAACTATTGCATCCTTTGGACAAAGGACCGGGCAAAGTCCACAACCGTCACACTTGTTGGGATCTATGACGGCTTTCTTTTTGCCTTCCTTACCCACTATCTTGATCGCGTCATAGAAACACCAATTCGGGCACATGCCGCAGCCGATACACTTATCTTCAATAACTTTGCTGATGGCCTTATGGTCACGGTCAACCTTATCCCACGATATGATCTGCGGAAGCGTGATCCCTCTGAGTTTGTTTATGTCATCTATGTTGTGATCTATGAGATATTTTTCTACTCCATCAAGGAAAACCTTTACCTCCCCAAATTGTTTAGGACCGTACATGATAGCTGTACAGGTCTGGACTGTGGTAGCTCCGCACATGATGCACTTGATCACATCTTCCCAGCTGAATATACCGTTCGTTGCGGAGATAGGCATACCGTGTGCCTCTGCTATTTTTGCTATCCATTTAAGTGTGATAGGTCTCATCCAGGGGCCTCCGACTCCGGCAAATCCCCCGTGAAGAAGTGGGCGCCCAGTTTCTATGTCTACATCCAGCGCAGAGAATCTGTTGACAACTGTGAAACCTGCTGCTCCGGAAGCTTTGCACAGACCCGCAACATCAACGATATTAACTGCTTCGCTTGTCAACTTTACAAATACAGGAATATTTACGCTATCACAGACTATTTTCGTTACTTCTGCCGCCGCCTCGGGAGAGTTTCCTAACTCCTGGCCGCTCTTATAGCCAAGATCCTTGGGGTGGGGACAGCCAAAGTTCAGCTCAAGCATTGGAAGTCCTACGTCTTCCATTCTTTTTGCCAGTTCTCTCCAGCTCTCTTTTGAGTTGCCTGATATGCTTCCTACGAGGGTGCAAGCTCTCTCGTCACATGCAGCCTTTGCGATCTTTATCTCCTGCATCCATTCTTCAGCGCTGTAGGTTGCCAAAAATTCGCAGGAATAGTTAGAATAGCTGTGCGGCCAGCCTTTTTTGTTCAGTACGGTAAAACGGGGTGATACATACTTCTGAGCAAGGGGTTCAGGGCTGAAAGTTTTAGCTATGACTCCGCCCGCTCCAGAATCTGCACAGCGCTTCATGTATTCACCATTTTTACTCGGGGAAGCAGATGCGATAACCATGGGATTTTTAAATTTAACTCCGCAGTACTCTACGGCAAGATTTGGCTTCATTATTTTTACCTCCTGATTTTTAAAAAAATGGAAGAAAAACAGTCATTCTGCCATTTTTCTTCCAACATAAATTTATGTTTTATTTATCTGGGAGCTCCCAGTTTATTCTTCAAAAGCGTGCATTCAGAATCGATGGGTTTTGAGGGATCCTGATAGCGGATCTCCATGGTTACACATCCAAGAGGGATGTCATAAGGTCCGTGCTTCATTTGCGGCAGACGGCTTCCATAATACCCTGCCTTCATCGTTATATTTTTCTTCTCGTCTTTGAGAAACCCTTCAAGGATGTAAACTTCCTCACAGAAGTCATGAGAAAGAAGATCAGGGACTTTTGTTTGAGGAGGGAATTTCAGAAGTCTTGTGTAGTTTCCGGTTTCGGGGTCGTAAGAAAGGACCTTTTCCATCGTCCCATTATAGCCACCCTCTACTAGCCGCCATTCTCCGTAAAGATCAACATCGCAAATTTCATATTCCTGTTTTGCCATTACTGTATAACCTCCTTAAAATTGGAATTAATATAGTAAAACTGCTTGAGGCAACTATCAAAAGAACGTATTGTTTAGTCACCTTTGTACCATGATGACTTTGGCTTCAGCTCGTAATAATTACGAAGTTTTCTGCCAAGGACAGGGTCTTCCAGTTCCACCTCAAAGTAGGGACTGTATTCTGATTTAATTATCGATGCAACAGTTCCGGAATAAACCACAAGGCCCAGAGTATCTTCGGGATCAACAAGAAGTTTTTTTATGCGATCAATGATATCGTTGGCATCAAGCATAGCAGTGAGTGTTGCTTCCTGAAAGAGTGTTCTTACTCCGTCGATCTTGATCCAGCTGCGGATTATAATATCGTCCCAGTGGTCAACAACATCAGAAAGTTTCCAAAGATCCCTGCTGATCGTGTTCGGATATATCTGCTTGGCTTTTGGAATATCCACTGTCTCCAGCTTCCTGTCCGTATGATCACTGCCCGCTCCAACATATATTTCTCCATTGTCAAACAGCAGGGTAAACTCCGCTTCACCAGAATGGTCTGTTTCATCAAGGACTTCAAAAGAGTTTTCCTGCGTGATCCTCTTTTCAAATTTGGTAAAGTAAACTGGTGTTTTATCAGGAGCTGGAATTCCCTCTCCCTTAAGCTCGTCTATGTGGGCCTTAACTGCCGACTGATCCCTTCCTGTATATCCGGCGTTAATAATATGTACCGGCATAAAATCAATGTTTTTTTCATTTCCGTCTTTTTCTTTTACACAAAACTTCATCCAATCCGCACTCTCCTTTTTTGTTGAACCTAACGATCAAGTGGTTTGACATGCAATATCTTAAATTACATTCCATTTTTGTTTTGGCATGCCAATTATCTCAATTGGATACATTTATGTCAAGCGATATTCACAAAAAAATTAGACAACGAGAACGCCTAATAAATCTTCTCGTTGCCTAAAAATATGCTAATTTTATAAAAAACGGATGAATTCGTCTGTTATATTTATCAATATTTCGTTTTATAGTATGACATGACAATAATGTCACGCCGTGAAATTATAACAGTCTATTTGCCTGTGTGATCATTGGATCTACAATTCTCTGATCCATCTGGGATGTCAAGATGTGCAAGAAGCGAAGCAAAACTTTTTTCAAGGTGATTTTTCATTGCTGCCCTGACTTCCTCTGCATCTTTGTTCCAAAGTGCGTTCACGAGTATCTCATGTTCATGTATTACCTCTTCAAACCTGTATTCCCCTCTTAATGCCATTAGTCCCATTCTAACTACTTCTTCCTGTATCTTCGCCCAGAATCTTATCAATCTTTCATTTTGCATACTTTTAATTATGAGGCTGTGTGAACTAAGGTCAAGGCTTGTAAAAACATACTGTTCAGTTGTTTTTTTCATTTCGTTCAGTATCGAATCAAGCTGTCCAGCAACGACTCTGGGCTCCCCCTCACTAACCAGCCAGTCAATAGCTGAAAATTCAATGATATTTCGTATCTGGATTATCTCACGAACGTCCGCCGCAGTAACCGGCCTTACCTGCATTTTTTTCCCGTCTCCAGAAATTATCCAGAATTCCTGAGAAAGCCTTTGTATGGCCTCCCTCACCGGAGTCCTGCTTACACCAAGACTTCCTGCTAATTCTCTCTCCCTTAGATATGAACCCGGAGGATATTTTAAAGAAACTATATCTTTTTTTATCGCCTCATAGACTTGAAGTGATAACGGTTTGTCTTCCACTATTATTACCTCCCAATGGCATATTGTATAATTTTACACTATTGGCATACCAAAATCTAGTCATCAGTACAATTAATTCACAATATTTTTTCTGACTAACGTTCTGAGCGCTGTCTAGAAGTGGCGATAACGAAGCAGCATGAAAAGAGGGACCACCCGAGGCGTATATTATTACGCCGAGTGATCCCATTGTAGTGCTGTGAAGTTAGCGTTGCTTATTGCCGGTGCTCAGCTTACTTAGTAAGTAGGGTAAGCATAGCTCCCGCGGCCACGGCTGTTCCAATAACACCGGCAACGTTGGGACCCATTGCGTGCATAAGGACGTAGCTTCCGGGGAACTCCTTGGATACGACCTTCTGGCAGACGCGTGCAGCCATTGGAACTGCCGAAACACCTGCAGCTCCAATTACCGGGTTGATCTTTCCACCCGAAAGCACTTTCATAAGCTGTCCAAAAAGTACTCCTCCTGCTGTGCTGAAGATAAACGCGATAAGTCCCAATGCGATTATCTTAAGTGTCGCGACAGTAAGGAATGATTCCGCGCTCATTGTCGCACCAACTGAAATTCCGAGGAATATCGTTGTGGCATTGAGCACTTCATTCTGTGCCGCAAGCGAAAGGCGTTCGGTGCATCCGCATTCGCGAAGAAGGTTGCCGAACATTAGCATCCCAACAAGAGGAACTGATGCAGGAAGGATAAGTCCGCAGGCCATAGTCGAAACGATCGGGAAAAGAATACGCTCTGTCCTTGTTACAGGGCGGAGCTGTTCCATCTTGATTCCACGGTCCTTCTTAGTCGTCAGAAGCTTGATGACAGGCGGCTGAATAAGCGGGACCAGCGACATATAGCTATACGCAGCAACTGCAACGGCAGGAAGGATATGTCTTGCGAGCTTTGCGCAAAGATAAATTGCTGTAGGTCCGTCCGCTCCGCCAATGATACCAATACCTGCTGCTTCCTGAATAGTAAAGCCCATAAACATAGCGCCGATAACAGCGAAAAATACGCCTATCTGTGCCGCTGCGCCGAGCAGGAATGTTATCGGGTTTGCGAGAAGCGGTCCAAAGTCAGTCAAAGCGCCTATGCCCATAAATATGATAACTGGGTAGAGCTCATGGTCGATACCGAACTTTACGAAATAGAGGAATCCGCCCGGATCAACGATGCCTGAAAGAGGCAGGTTGACAAGCAGACATCCAAAAGCAATAGGCAACAGGAGCAAAGGTTCAAAACCCTTTGCTATGGCGAGGTAGAGCAGTACAAACGAGACCAACAGCATGATCAATGTTGGCGTGTTAAGGGCTACAAACCCTGACTGTTCTATAACGCCTTTTAGCGCGGTAATATATAGATCCATGTAATTTCCCTCCTTGGAAAGTGCTGCTAACGCAGACTAACCGATAACGAGGAGAGTATCGCCAGTATTGACAGAATCTCCTTCCTTACAGCCAACCTGAGTGACTGTTCCTGCCGTAGGCGCATAGATCTCGTTCTCCATCTTCATTGCTTCAAGGATAAGAACAAGCTGGCCGGCTGTGACGGGAGCTCCCTGCGAAACAAGGATCTTTAGTACCTTTCCGGGCATCGGAGCTTCGATTGAACCGGCTCCGCCGGCTACCGGTGCAGTAGCTGCTGCGGGTGCTGCTGCCGCTACGGGTGCTGGGGCGGCAGCCGGTGCAGGGGCTGCTGAAGGCGCAGGTGCTGCTGCCGGTGCTCCTGCTCCCATCTCTTCTACATCTACGTCGTATGCCTTACCATTTACTGTAACTCTGTACTTGCGTGCCATCAGAGAAAAACCTCCTCAAATATTATGTAAAAGTTTGTTGTTAGTCCTGAAAACCTTCAGCGTTCTGGATCCTGCCTATAAATTTCCAGCTGGATCCCGCAGGGGCTTTTGCAGGGGCAAAAGATACCACTCTTGCTGCACTTCCACACATAGCTGCAATTGCTGCCGAAATAACGGCCAGAAGTTCTCCGTCATCTCCAACTGCAGGAACGGCTACCGCTTTTGCAGCGGGTGATGCCGGTGCAGAGGGTGCTGCAGGTGCACTTACGGGTGCTTTTTTGCATCCGTCGATAGCTCTGCAGACATGCTTCATTCCCATCATTATGAACATGAGACCCATAATGACGATGAACACGATGCTGAAAGCTATCAGAGACATAACAAGTCCGCCGCCAACGCCTGTAAAATGGGCAGCTACTGCACTCTGAGTCATTTAATTCTCCCCCTTAGTTAGGCAGGATGCCATGTTTGCGTTTCGGACGAAGCTCGCACTTAGACTCTGTCATTACGAGAGCTTGATAAAGTGCCGGCCTGGTCTCTTCCGGAAGAATGACCCTGTCAACGAAACCGCGGGCTGCTGCGCAATAGGGGTTCGCAAAGGCTTCTTTGTATTCATCTATCATCTGAGCTCTCATAGCCTCTTTGTCTTCTGCTGCTTCGATATCTTTACGGAAAATGATATTCGCCGCACCTTCGGCTCCCATGACTGCTATCTGTGCCTGCGGCCATGCCAGTACAACATCTGCTCCAAGGTCTTTGCTGCACATACCGAGGTATGATCCGCCGTAAGCCTTGCGAAGTACTATCGTGATCTTCGGGGCTGTGGCTTCGCTGTAAGCATAGAGCAGTTTGGCTCCGTGACGTATTATACCGCCCATTTCCTGGTTGAGTCCGGGGAGATATCCGGGAACGTCTTCAAATGTAACGATCGGAATGTTAAATGCATCGCATATGCGTATGTGACGGCTTGCTTTGTCAGAAGCATCTATGTCAAGGCATCCGGCCATGAATTTGGCCTGGTTTGCAATGATACCGATCGATCTTCCGCCTACTCTCGCAAAACCGGTAACGATGTTACGGGCATACATTTCCTGGACTTCGCAGAAGTCTCCGTTGTCAACGATCTTTTTGATGACATCACGGACATCGTACCCTTTGTTGGAGTTGGTTGGGACCATCTCACGAAGGGCTGGATCCATTCTTGCCGGATCATCAGCTGTTTCTATGAATGGAGGCTCTTCCATATTGTTGCTGGGCAGATAGCTAAGAACTTTTCTCGCCTGTGCATAGCACTCGGCTTCATCTTTCGCGAAGAAATGTGCGCAGCCTGAGGTCCCGTTGTGTGCCCTGGCTCCGCCGATCTGCTCTGAAGTAACGTCTTCACCTGTTACGGCCTTGATGACCTGAGGACCGGTGATGTGCATGATACCGATCTTGTCGACCATAAACACGAAGTCGGTAAGCGCGGGGCTGTAAACAGCTCCTCCTGCGCATGGACCGGCTATTATGGAGAACTGAGGGATAACGCCGCTTGCCTTAACGTTCTTGAAGAATATGTTTCCATATCCGGAAAGGGCATCTACCGCTTCCTGGATACGTGCGCCGCCTGAATCGTTGATACCGATGCAGGGAGCTCCGTTGGTAAGGGCCAGATCGAGTACTTTGCAGATCTTTTTCGCATGCATTTCGCCAAGGGAACCGCCCATTACTGTGAAGTCCTGGCTAAATAGATATACGATACGCCCGTCAATGTTTCCATACCCGGTAACTACGCCGTCTCCGAGAAAAACTGTGTCCTGAAGACCGAAGTTTACACAACGGTGTTCAACAAACTCATCGATCTCAACAAAGCTTCCGGGGTCGAGAATTGCGTCGATCCGCTCACGTGCGGTCATCTTGCCCTTCTCGTGCTGTTTGGCAATGGCCTTTGCTCCACCGCCCTGTGCGGCCTTTTCCCGTTTTTCTACGAGACTTGCGCACAGTTCGTCAATCGTCTTGTCCGCCATTACTACTAACCTCCTTGATGTTCTGGAACTTTCGGTACTTTTTTAGCAAGGACTCCCGTGCTGCATATACAACACGGGGGTCCTTCTTAACCCTATATTAGCGTTCGCTCAGTTCGAGCAGAATGCCTCCGGTCGCCTTGGGATGGATGAAGGCGATTTTTGCACCGCCAGCGCCAAGGCGCGGTTTTTCATCGATAAGGCGAATACCCTTTTCCTTAAGTTCCGCAAGTGTTGCCTCGAGGTCATCTACTCTTATAGCCATGTGGTGAATTCCTTCGCCCTTTGCTTCGATAAACTTTGCTATGGGGCTTTCGGGGCTTGTGGCTTCAAGAAGTTCGACTTCAGTATCCTTTAGGGGCAGAAATGCTGTCTTTACCTTCTGTTCGACAACTTCTTCCACACCATGACATTTGATACCCAGAGTGGCTTCCCAGAGCTTGAGAGATTCATCGATGTTTTTTACTGCTATTCCGATGTGGTCGATAACTGTTGGTTTCATGACCTATGCCTCTTTCGATCTCTTTTCAGCGACTGCCTTTTCAAGCCAGGCTATTGTCTCTGTTGTGGGTGTGCCGGGACCGAATATGGCTCCGGCTCCGAATCCCAGAAGCGTAGGATAGTCTGACTCTGGGATAACTCCTCCACCGAAAACTATGATATCACTTGCATTCTTTTCTTTGAGGAGATCAATGATCGTCTTGAAACAATATTCATGAGCTCCGGAAAGAATGCTTATTCCAATGGCGTCTGCATCTTCCTGGATAGCGGTGGCTACGATCTGCTCTGGGGTCTGACGAAGTCCTGTATATATTACTTCCATGCCTGCGTCCCTGAATGCTCTGGCAACGACCTTTGCGCCGCGGTCATGTCCATCAAGTCCAGGTTTCGCAACAACTACGCGAATTTTACGGTCCATCTTTTTTTCCTCCTTATCAGCTCTCTAGAGATCCTAAAGAACCACGTTTTCCTTGTATTCGCCAAACACTCCGCGAAGAACTCCGCATATCTCGCCTTCTGTTGCATAATGGCGGACCGCATCAAGGATAAGGGGCATGAGGTTCTCTTCGCCCTGCGCTCCCTTGAGTATTGCTTCAAGGCAGTCCTTGACCTTTACGTTGTCGCGGTTTTCCTTCATTGCACGGAGTTTCTTTATCTGGTTGACTCCAACGCTTGCATCAACTTTAAGGAGTTTGCGTTCAGACATGTCTTCTTCGACCTGGAATTTGTTGACGCCGACGATAATGCGGTCGCCTGATTCGATCGACTTCTGATACTGATATGCGGCATCCTGGATGTTCTTCTGGGGATATCCTTTTTCAATAGCAGTCATCATTCCGCCCATCTCATCTATCTTGTTGATGTACTCCCAGGCACCATCTTCGATCTCTTTGGTGAGAGCTTCAACAGCGTAGCTGCCTGCAAGAGGATCTACCGTGTTGGTGATGCCTGATTCATAGGCTACGATCTGCTGAGTGCGGAGAGCAATGCGGACCGACTTGTCTGTCGGAAGGGCAAGTGCTTCGTCGAGGCTGTTGGTGTGGAGGGACTGTGTTCCTCCGCATACGGCTGCCATTGTCTGGATGCCTACGCGAACGATGTTGATCTCCGCCTGCTGTGCTGTGAGGGTGCATCCTGCTGTCTGAGTGTGGAAGCGGAGCATCTGGGCGCCCTTGTCTGTTACGCCGAAACGTTCCTTCATGATCTTCGCCCAGATCTTGCGTGCAGCGCGGAACTTCGCAACTTCTTCGAGGAAATCGTTGTGCGAGTTGAAGAAGAAGGAGAGGCGCTTCCCGAAAACGTTCGGATCCTGCCCCGATTTAATGGCTGCTTCAATGTAAGCGATACCGTCTGCAAGAGTAAACGCAACTTCCTGTATGGCTGTCGATCCGGCTTCCCTGATATGATAGCCTGAGATCGAGATCGTGTTCCACTTGGGTATGTTGTTGCTGCAGAATTCAAAGATGTCCGTGATGAGTCTCATCGACGGCTTGGGAGGGAAGATGTATGTTCCCCTGGCTATGTATTCCTTCAGGATGTCGTTCTGGATGGTCCCTGAAAGTTCATTCATCGGGGTGCCCTGTTTCTCTGCTACCGCTATGTACATGGCAAGCAGGACAGATGCAGGTGCGTTTATCGTCATTGATGTTGAGACCTTGTTGAGCGGTATCTGATCAAAAAGGATCTCTGCATCAGCAAGACTGTCGATCGCTACTCCGACCTTTCCGCATTCTCCGATCGCCATTGGGTCGTCTGAGTCGTATCCTATCTGGGTGGGAAGGTCAAATGCAACTGAAAGACCGGTCGTCCCCTGACTCAGAAGATAACGATAGCGTCTGTTGGAATCTTCTGCTGTTGCAAAGCCGGCATACTGGCGCATCGTCCAGAAACGGCCGCGGAACATTGTTGGCTGAACTCCCCTTGTATAGGGGTACTGTCCTGGAAAGCCAAGGTCCTTTGAGTAATCAAGACCTTCAAGATCCTCTGGGGTATATGTTCTCTTGAGGGGTATCCCTCCACCTGTTGTGAAGTTTTCCTTCCTTTCAGGGTTTTTCGCCAAAGTCTTAGCTACTGATGATTCATAGCACGTGCTGCCTTCTGCCACTTCCTGGAGCTGTTTTGGGTCAAACACTTACTCCGCCTCCTTATGAAACATTTCGTGACCGTTTTATTCAGATCACCTGCACACTTAATTTGGGTTGTAAAAAATCACACCGTACTATTATCAGTCAGGTTTACGAAAATTGCAACATTTGACAGGTCATTTCAGACATATTGATCAAACGGAAAAATATATCGATTATGGAAGCTTTTTCGTAAATAAACGTAAAATACTTTGAAGCCTGCCTTCACGTGAAGTGTTTCACCTTCTTTTAGGCGCTAAAAAATTGATTAAGCCTTGATTAAAAAATGAGCATCATGAAATGTCAGAATAATCTTTCTTGTTTGAAAATTATTACTTGGTCTTATTTGTAATGTTTTTAGTTTGATTTTTTGCTATCTTATCCTATCCTTGATGTTGCTGTATCATTATCAAATACATGTAAATACAAATAATCATGAAAGGCAGGTATGGCTATGCAGAAAGCGATAAAAATAACAAAAAATATCTACTGGATAGGCGGGAACGATCGCGAGACCGATCTCTTCGAAGGTCTCTGGACTCTTCCAAAGGGAGTATCTTACAACGCTTATCTGATCAACGATGACAAAATTGCGATAATCGACACTATTAAAAGTGGCAACCTTTCCGACTACATAGAAAGGCTCACCTCCGTCCTACCGGCAGGAAGGACAATAGATTACCTAATAGTAAACCACATGGAACCAGACCACTCCGGTTCCATAAGGATGCTTCGCCACCTCTACCCAGAGATGAAGATCATAGGAAACAAAAAGACTGTGGAAATGATCGAGGCCTTTTACAATATCACTGAAAACATAATTGAGGTCAAAGAGGGGGATGTCCTGGACCTGGGGCACCACAAGGTGACTTTTGCAATGATACCGATGGTACACTGGCCTGAGAGCATGGTAACCTACGATACGACTGAAAAAGTCCTCTTTTCAACGGACGCCTTTGGTGGATTCAGCGCTCTTGAGGGCGGAATATTCGATGACGAACTCGATATGATCCACTATGAATATGAAATACTCCGTTACTTCGCCAACATAGTCGGAAGATACGCTTCACCGACTCAAAAAGCTATAGCAAAGGTACGGACTCTCGATCCAAGAATAATCTGCCCGGCACATGGACCTATACACAGGACTAACCCGAAGCACATAGTAGATCTTTATGACAAATGGAGCAGGCATGATACCGATGAAGGAGTCGTGGTAGTATACGGTTCCATGTATGGAAATACCAAATTCATGACCGACGCCATAGCCCGTTCGATATCAGAGGCCGGGATAAAAGACGTATTCGTACATGATGTTTCAAGGGACAACCTTTCATTCATGGTAGCAGACATATGGAGGTACAAGGGCTTGGTATTGGGCAGCTGTACATACAATACGGAGCTTTATCCTCCGATGGCAGCTCTTTGCAGATCCCTTTCAAACAAAATGATGAAAAACAGGATCCTTGGCATATGCGGCTCCTACAGCTGGAGCAAAGGCGCCCTGGCAGAACTCCAGCTCTTTGCTGAACAGAGCGGGGACTGGACCCTTATACAGCCTTCGGTCGAAGTCAAATCATGTCCTACAGAGGAAGATCTCGATCAGTGCAGACTGCTTGGAAAGAATGTTGCAGAAGCGGTAAAAAAACACTTCAAATAAATAGCTGATTTTATATGGCAAGATAAAAGCAGCCCCCCGAAACCTTAGTTATCGGGGGGCTGCTTCTGTGTTTGAAACTACCGGTCTATCTCGTTGATCTCAATATCCGGGATATACTGCTTAAAAATTCTCTTGAGATCTTCCACCTGATCCCGCTCAAAAAGCACTTTCCACCCTAAGCTGTCCCTCTCCAGAAATACCATGGTCTCTACCCTTTTGTGCATCAAAGTGATAAATTTTATTTCTTCCCACTTCATCACTTCTCGGTGGTGGGTTATCCAGGTGTGCGTCTCCTTTACCATTCCTAACTGGGATAAGTATACAAGCTTCTGATACTTGAGCGCAAAAAAACTTGCAAAACCCAGAATGATGTTTGGCAGCACCTTATCTGTAATGCCAAGAGAATAATATCTCCAGAGAGTGCCTCCTATAAGATAGATGCCTATTGCTGCAAAGGTCGCGGTCTTATAGTTACTGGTGGTCCTTCCTGATCTTGAGACCAGGAGATTTTCAAGTTCCGGCAGTTTTCCCTGCAATTTAAACTGCTCTTATCTTGCTAAACCAGATTCGCAGGACGCGTCTTTGAAATTACAGGTTCGCCTTCTTTGCCGCGCCATGCAATACCAATACCCATGTAGGTCAATAGGATTGCTACTATTGGGTTGAGGTAGTTCAGGAACGCATATGGAGCATATTCAAGCGTCGGCACACCAAGAACCGTAGTATGGTATGCACCGCAAGTGTTCCACGGGATAAGAACAGACAGGAGAGTACCTGCGTCCTCGAGCGAACGTGAGAGCATCCTAGGGTGGAGCCCTTTCTCCTCATAAGCAGATCTGAACATCGTTCCCGGCATCGCTATAGATAGGTACTGATCACCAAGAAAAATATCGCATACGAAGCAGGAGAGGATGGTCGCCGTTACCATTCCACCGACTGACTTGATAGGTTTCATTATAGCTTCAAGCATGACCTTGAGGAAACCGCATGTATCCATAGAGAAACCAAATGTGAATGCGCAGATGATGAGTGAGATCGTCCAGTTCATAGACTGCAGACCGCCGCGTTCCATAAGTTTAACTATGTCATTGGCTGCCTCCAGAGCAATATCTGGGGCGACGGTGATGTTGCTCTCGGCAAGAACTTTGGCCAGAGCAGCCGCATCTTCTCCTGCACCGGCTATAGAGGCTGATACTGTGGGCACATAGCCGTACTGCATGATATTTAAAATTTCGCCAATTCCTGAACCATTGACCAGGGCAATGACAATAGCCACAAAGATACCTGCCCACAAACTTGGCAGGGCCGGTTTACGTGCAGCGGAAAGTCCAATAACAACAAGAGGCGCAATGAGCGTGACTGGGTTGATCCAGAATTCAGCTCTCATAAGTGCCTGGATGGCAGCGATCTTCGCAGTGTCAAGCTCTCCGCCTGAATAACGGAAACCGATTACGATCGTGATAACAGCAACGATGATGTAAGTTGGCCCGGTGGTCCACACCATGGCTCTGATGTGCTGGAAAAGGTCGGTTCCGGCAACAGCCGGTGCCAGGTTAGTCGTATCAGAGAGCGGAGACATTTTGTCGCCGAAGTATGCTCCTGAAATAACTACGCCTGCTGTGAGAGGAGCTGGGATGCCAAGACCAAGCGCGATCCCCATAAGGGCGATACCGACAGTTCCTGAGGTCCCCCATGATGTACCGGTAGATAGTGATACGACAGAGCATATGAGCAGTGTGGCAAAAAGGAAAATTGACGGGTTAAGAATAGCCAGTCCGTAGTAAATCATGGTTGGTACTACTCCGCTTAGTATCCAGGTCCCAATAAGCGGGCCAACCGTATAAAGGATGAGACAGGCCTGCATGCCTGTCATTATGCCATCAATAATGCCTTTTTCAATTGTGGCGTAATCATACTTGAGAACTGCAACTCCGATCGCAATTGTAAGCATTGCGCCAAGGATAAGTGTAATGTGAATATCGACTTCCCATACCAGGACACTGGCCGCGATCATTGCCGCTACTGTTAAAAACAATGCAAGAGTCAACGCCAGTGAAGGTTTACGAGGCTCCATAATAAGACAACTCCCCTTTCAATTTTTGAAAAAAATAATAAAAAAAACAGTCGCAGGAATAAACAAAAGCTTGGGAAAAGAGAACTACCGATAAACCACCTCCGTCTTTCGAAATAATAACCGTCAAAAGCGGCTTGGCATAAAGTATGATGCAGCAAATGAAATGGGTACTTTTATTTTTACCCGTATAAGTAATTCTACTACCTTAACAAGTAATCTGTCTACTCTTGCACGTTCAATAAGGATCTGCTTTGAACAAATATCTGCAAGGTATATAATTAGGAAAAGCTGGACAGTGCTGAACTTTACGTATAAAGGGACCGGAGAGGACGTCCCTTTCCTGACATTGACCTCTTCCTTAGTTCACAAAACAGAAATATCCAAAATAGGTAATTATTTTATAATATACAGCTGCATTGGCTGTTTGACAGTATCGAAACCATATTATAATATCTGTGTTTCCGGCTGCACAATGTTGCACCTTGGAGGTATGGTCATGAATGTACCAATAAAGATCCTGGTCGAAGGATCCCTTTGTGTTGCATTATCTATAGCGCTTTCGTTTGTAAAATTGTTTGCCCTTCCTCAGGGAGGCTCTGTCAGCCTGGGGATGCTTCCGATCTTTATTTTTGCAATAAGAAGAGGAGGAACGGCAGGAATATCAGCAGGACTTACCGTAGGACTCCTGAGACTCTTTTTAGGAGGATACGTCGTCCATCCTCTACAAGCGCTGCTGGATTATCCTGTAGCAAGTGCCCTTTTGGGCGCTGCTGGTTTTTTCAGGACAAACAGATACTTTGGGGTAGTTGCTGCTGCATTTTTGAATCTTTCTGCATCAGTCCTTTCAGGTGCGATCTTTTTTTCCGAGTACGCACCGGAAGGTATGAACGTATGGCTCTACTCACTTCTTTACAATGCAAGCGTTGTTATCCCTGAGGCTGTCATCTCTATGGCGCTGATTTATTTCATATTGCCGCGGCTTGATAAAATAGGCAGGTAGATTTTTTCATATAACAAAATACCTCTTTATTTCACAAAAAAGGTTGATGCATTTTCTTTTTCAATATAGAATACGCAGGTGCGGGTTTCAGTTTTCCGCAAAAATACTTTTGAAACATAATCTAAGGAGGACTTCTTACAATGGCTAAAGCAGTAGTTGATCAGGATGCTTGTGTAGGTTGCGAGGCATGCGTAGGCGTTTGCCCGACATCAGCGATCAGTATGAACGACGGCAAAGCAAAGGTAGATCCAGACACCTGTGTCGAGTGCGGAGCCTGCGTTGCGACCTGCCCTGTCAGCGCAATTTCTCAGTAATAATTACATCACGATGATATAAAAAAACCGGAGGCATTCGCTTCCGGTTTTTTTATTTAATCTCTGACTGTTCTGACCCTGCAGCAATGATCAAGGGGACCTCTGCCCATCCCCAGATCCAGACCGCTTTTCAGTGTATCGGTAATGTACTCTTTGGCAGCCAGGACGCTCTCTTCCAAAGAAAAACCTGATGCAAGCCCGCATGCTACAGCGGATGACAAAGTACATCCTGTGCCGTGAGTGTTGGGATTATCTATCCTCTCCGAATAAAACCAGATCTCTGATCCTTCGCGTGTTACGAGAAGGTCATCCGCCCTATTAGCAAGGTGCCCTCCCTTCACAAGCACACCTGTCTCTGTCTTTGCTTCTATCAGGTGTCCGGCCTTGATCATGCTCTCCCTCTCTTTGATTCTGATGCCGCTCAGTACCTCTGCCTCAGGAATGTTGGGGGTAATTACGTCTGCAAGCGGTATAAGGTCATTTATAAGGGAATCTACCGCGTCATCCTTCAGGAGTCGGCTTCCGCTGGTGGATACCATGACCGGATCCACAACAATATTTTTTGCATCGTATTCCATAAGCTTTTCTGATATGATCCTTATCAGGAACGAATTTGCTACCATACCGATCTTCACCGCATCTGGCCGGATGTCCGTAAAAACCGCGTCTATCTGTTTTGCCACAAACTCAGGATCTACCTCGATTATTCCGGAAACTCCTGTAGTATTCTGCGCTGTCAGTGCAGTGACAACGCTCATTCCGTAGACACCGAAGGCTGTCATCGTTTTAAGATCTGCCTGAATGCCTGCGCCTCCGCTGCAGTCGGAACCGGCGATCGTCAATACTTTTCTCATCATTTCGATCTCTCCTTTACGGTTACTTGTTTTCCAGCATTTTTTCAGCAAGGATAAGGAGTTTCGAAGCCGATGCCGCTGCATCCCCACTGGCAAATATTGCCGATACGACTGCTGCTCCGGCGACACCCGAACCTGAAAGTTCCATGATGTTCCCCTCATTTATACCTCCGATAGCTACTACCGGTATGGAGACAGAACAGCATATCCTTTTGAGTTCGACGAAAGATAATTTATCAGCATCCTTTTTAGTCGATGTTGAAAATACTGCGCCTGCTCCTATGTAATCAGCCCCGCATTTTTCCGCTTCAAGAGCCATTTCTGCTGTTCCGGCGGATACCCCGAGTATCATAGAGCTGCCGATCTTCTGCCTTGCATAGGATGCGCAAATATCCTTCTGTCCTACATGCACGCCGTCAGCGTCTGAAGCCAGTGCCGCATCGATGTTATCGTTGATTATCAGGGGAACATTGTATCTATGGACTATAGCCCCAATTTTTTTTGCCAGGCTTACCAGTTCGTCAAATTCCATGTGCTTTTCTCGCAGCTGCACCATAGTCACACCGGCCTTCACAGCTTTTTCCACCTCTTCCTCCATAGAGCTCCCCTTCAGCCATTTTCTGTCAGTTACGGCATATAGTTTTAATGAATGTTTATCTAATCTCAATTTTTACTGCCTCCCTCATCTTTTCCTGGGTCATTTTGCTTACCTCATCTATGATGTATGACCTGTAGGTAGAAGTTCCTCCGCCTTCGGAGGTGAGCCGTTCAAAAGCAAACTCTCCCGCCACTCCAAACATTCCCGCTGCGGAAGCTGCAGCAACAGCGATATCTGAAGGGGCTGCCCCACAAAAGGCACCTGTAATGGCAGAGAGCATGCACCCTGTGCCGCTGACTTTTGACATCATGGGATGGCCATTTCTGACTATGCATAGATTTTTTTCTCCGGCAACTATATCTTTTGGACCGGTTACAGTGATCACAGCCCCAGTTTTTTCTCTGAGCTTCAGGATCAGGGAGATGACATCTGCAGGCAGATCGCCATCCAAAAGTTCCGGGTCGGACGCGTCAACTCCGCGTGTTTTTGACTCCCTTCCTGCTATGGCGGTTATCTCTGAAATATTTCCCCTGATGACAGCAAAATCTATTTCCCTTATCAGGTCCATTGCCGTTGCAGTACGCAGCGAGGAGGCACCCGCGCCAACAGGATCAAGGATCACCGGCCGTCCGAGTTCGTTTGCCCTCCTGCCTGCTTTGAACATGGAGGGGATCGTCCTGCTGTTAAGAGTACCTATGTTTATCACAAGAGCAGAAGCGATCGATACGATCTCTTCTGCCTCGCGCTCGTCATCCGCCATTACAGGGGACGCTCCGCAGGCAAGCAGTACGTTGGCGCAGTCATTTACAGTCACATAGTTGGTTATGCAGTGGACAAGAGGGCAGTCCAGCCTGACTTTATTTAAAATTTCGGCAAACATATTTATTCTCCTTTCTGCTTTCAGCTTCTTGAAATAAGCTCTCTTGCTTTGCCTGCCGCAGTGGCAAGTACTATTACTGCTGCCATTACCGGCAGTGTGTTTCCAAAAACTGTCTCCATCGCCATGAACCCCCTGTAAAGAACAAATCCCGCGATCCAAAGGATAAAGTTGGAAATATTTAGGCTATCGCTGAAGTGATCCTTCTTCAGGATGAAGAAATCTGTTATGAGTATTGATATCATCGGGGCAAAAACAGACCCTATCAGGAAAAGAAAGTTTTCATACTGTTCTATTGGAGTAAAAACTGCGAGAGCAGTACCGGCTATACATGCAATAAGGGCAGTAGTCGTGCTGCTTACCTTGTCCGTTATGCTGCTGAAGCTCACTCCTGCGGAATATACATCCAGAAAAGTGGTAGTCACTGTCGAGATCACAATAATGAATACAGCGGCCACTCCAAGGCCGGCGCTCAGCATGATCCTGGCGATATCGCTCTCTCCCGTGAATATCGAGGCTCCCAAACCTATCATGTACATCCACGTGCTGCCGGCAAAATATACCAGCACGCTTACCAGTGATGCTTTGCGTGGGTTTGAGGAGTTATGCGTATAGTCTGAGATCAGAGGCAGCCATGAAAGCGGCATCGCCGCCGACAACTCAACAGCGCTCCCAAAACTCATGCTGCCAACAGTCGCAGTTGCAGTGTCTCCCTTGAATATTATGAAGCTGAGAAGTACTGTAAGAGAAAAAAGGGCTGCCATAGTGAAAGTGTTTATCTTTCCGAGGTTTTTTATTCCTATTTTTATCCATACTATTATCAGGAATCCTATCACCACACACCAGAGAGAAGAATTGTATGTCCCTGTGTACTTTTCTGCAATGACTGCAACTGCCCGGCCGCCGCCTATGATCATCACCGCTGTCCAGCCGACGAGTTGAGTCACATTCAGCACGGAAAAAAAGATAGAACCCTTTCGACCGAAAGAAATTTTAACAGTCTCCATCGCGCTTTTTCCGGTTTCTGCCCCTATGCGGCCTGCAAGATAAAGAGGTATGCAGCCGATTATATGACCTATGACGACAGCAGCTGCTCCTTTCGAAAAACCGAGCGGTGCAATAAGGCTCCCCGTCAATATCTCCGCAATCGATACAGCCGCTCCGAACCATATAAGCGCACTTCCAAATACTGTCGTTCCCTGTTTATCTTCCATATCATTTCCCCCATCTCAAAATAAAAAGCGGGAAACGCCATCTCCGCGCTTCCCGCTAAATTTTGCAATTTAGTGCGTTCCCTACGTTGGCATTATCCAAATCAGGTCCAGGGTCGAAGTCGATTACTTCCTCTCAGCCTGCCATGCAAGCTCCCCGAATATTCAATTGTGCATGTATTATAGCTCCGATGCGAATGTTTCTGCAAGGGCTGTCACAGCATCAGATCATCTGTTCTGTCCATATCTTTTCCTTAGATCATCAGCTTCGCATCTGACCTGCTCGTCAGATAGCACTACTCCACCCCCTGCAGATTTGGCAAGGATGTATATTTTTGAAAAGACCTCAAGCATCTCACATCTCATCAGGGCTTCGTCCAGATCCTTACCAACACACAGGGCGCCATGGTTTGAGAGAAGGACTGCGCTTCCCCCTGCAAGAGAGCGGGCAGCGCTTTGAGCAAGCTCTTCTGTTCCTATCGGAGCATAGTCTGCAACAGGTACAGTTCCACCAAAAAGAGCAACCTGATTGTCCGTGATCGGGCAAAGAGGCTGCCTGGCGGCTGCCAGTACCGTGGCGTATACGGAATGCGTGTGTATCACAGCGTTTATGTCTTTTCTCAACTGGTATATCTTCATGTGCATCTCTTTTTCTATGGACGGTTTTCTTGCGCCTTCAACTACTTTTCCTTCGTGGTCCAAAAGCACCAGATCTTCCGGGACCAGGGCACTGTAGTCCATCCCGCTCGGTGTTATGAGAATACCTTTTTCTGTCCGGCAGCTTATGTTGCCTCCTGTGCCCTGTATCAGGCCCTTTTCTGAAAGGAGGATGCCTGTCTTTATAATTTCTTTTCGCATTTCAATATCAGTGACCATCTTCATCCCTCGCCAGTCTGCTCAGTAGAGGTGTTATCAAAAGATTGACAATACCAATTATAAGGAAAATATTGATTATCGATATCTTAAACATCAGCATCAAAGCTACAAAAACAGCAGAAAGCACCATTCCAAAAGAATCCGTTATGTTGAGGCAGGCGACGACCCTTGCCCTGTGCTCGTCAGAGCTCCTGGACTGCATCAGAGCATACATGGGAACGCTGAAGATGCCTCCCGAAGCTGCAAGCATGAGGAAAGAAAATATCACTCCCCAAGAACCCGGTTCTGATATAAACTCCATTACACCCGCAAGCTCGCCTGTCTTTGGCACTGTCAGACTGAAAAAATAAAGCAGAAGAGTGGCAGCCGTCATGCCTATGCAACCGAATGGGACCAGTCTGGCAGAGATTTTTCCCTTAAGGAGCCTGTTGCAAAGGGTCGAACCAAGACCTACGCCAACAGAGAATACGACAAGGAAGAGCGTTGATACCTCTTCGTTCCCTCCCAGTATGTCCTTTGAAAAAGTAGGGAACTGCGAGAGGAAGACTGAACCCAGAAACCAGAACCAGCTGATGCCCAGGATCGACCTGAAAACTATCACGTTCGGCCTCACATAGGAGATTATGTCCATCGTTGACCTGAAAGGATTCCAGTCTATATTCATTCGGGGAACGGAGGGTTCTGCCTTTGGTATCAGAAGGCTAGAGATAAAACCCAAGATAGCTACACCTACTACTCCCGCTGAGATAAATGTCCTACCGGCGGGATGGAGTATAAAGAGGCCCCCGCATAGAGTCCCCGAGAGGATTGCTATATATGTGCCTGCGCTTACAAGTCCGTTACCTGCAACAAGTTCGTTTTCATTCAGGTGCTGGGGAAGTATGCTGAATTTCAGCGGTCCGAAAAAGGCCGACTGGGCTCCCATAAAAAAGAGGAGTATTATCAGGCCCCAAAGGTTCAAAAAGGTAAAGGCAGCCGCGGTGAGTACCATCAGGACTATCTCAACAAATTTGATGATTCTTATAAGGAAGGACTTTTCATACTTGTCAGCAAGTTGTCCGGCTGTCGAAGAGAAAAGGAAAAAAGGAAGTATGAAGAGACCTGCGATGGAGGTTATGAGCAACTGTGCGTTCAGTCCATATTCATCTGCAAGCCTGAATGTGATCAGTATGACAAGGGCATTCTTGAACAAATTGTCGTTGAATGCCCCGAAAAACTGCGTAAGGAATAGCGGGAGGAATCGTCTGACTGTCAATAGTTCGAACTGCGTCTTTATCTTGGCGTCCCCCTAAACATCTTTTGTATCCTTCATCCTCTATTTCTTTGCCACATCTTCCAGGGAGATCCCCCTGGTATGTTCTGTCTTTACCCATGTTCCCTGATCTTTTGCCAGGAAGGCGGCCTTGAAAATTATCGGTATCCATGTAAGCCCGAACCAAAAATATGCAAAGGTATCCTTCACATATTTCAGCGTAAATTTTTTCTCGTGCATTGAAGGACCTACTATCACGCATATCAGGCAGAAGGCGATTATGAAAAATATCGGAAGTCCGAAAAATAGCACCCAGTCGATCATCGTCTGGGGAGTGCTTTTGGACACGGTCGGGAAAAGGATCATATTGTTTATAAGAGTATATGCCATACCAGCTATCATTATTATTATTCCCAAACATGATTTAGCCGGGGCAAGCAGATAGAGAAAGAGATCAAGGTACTGAAGCCTCCTCGTTACGAAGAAAGACTTCAGTGCATCTCTCCCATAGTGCCAGAACACCCAATAATGGCCCTGCATCCATCTCGTTCGCTGACGCTTTGAAATAGCCATGCTCTGTGGTTTTTCATCATAAATTACCGCTGCGTCGTTCCAGTGCACCCTGCTGCCCGATAGGATTAGCCTTGTGGACATTTCCAGATCCTCTGTCAGGCTTTCGAGGTTCCAGCCGATCCTTTCAAGGGTCGCAGCCCTGATAACGAGACCTGTCCCGCCAAGTGTGCATGAGAGTCCCCAGAGCCCCCTCGCAAGCTGCCAGAACCTGTTTGAAAACCAGTAAGCCAGTGCATAAGATCTCGTCAGCCAGTTATCGTCCGGATTTTTAACGTCCAACACGCCCTGTATAGCCTCTGCCTCAGGATGGAGCTCCATGTAGTTGTTCATATTCATAAGGAAGTTGACATCGACAAGGTTGTCAGCATCGAACATGGCAAGGGCATCCGCTTTATCCATCGGCAGCTGGCCCAGTGCCCACCTGACATTCCAGGTCTTGCCGTTCCGCTCTTTATCAAAACGCTCCAGGGCTACCGCACCGCTCATGCGGGCAAGTTCGGCAGTATTGTCCTGGCAGTTGTCACACGATACATATACTGTATAGCAGTTTTTGGGGTAGTTCTGTTCAGCCAGGCTTTTAAGAAGGGGCGATATGACCTGGGCTTCGTTATGTGCCGGAATAAGCACGACGAACCTGCGATAGCGTTTTGCCCGTGACATTTCTTTCTGGTTCCAGAACCCCCTTATGCTTACTATTATCTGATAAGCTCCATCGCACATCAGGAGCGCAAGCAGAGAATAGAGGACAAACTGCAGTATCCACCATCCCCACCATATAAACCAGTATACTAATTCCTGTGAACCTTCCATTATTTCATTCCTCCTGCGAAAGAGAACAAAAAAACCTTCAAAAATTTATTATCTTTGGTGAAGGCTTTAAATACCTACCCCTTAATCAAGAATATCATTTATAAGATTTTTTTCGAGAATAGTGTCATTATAGCTCAGTATGCGATCAACTTCCTTAGTAATTTCATCATATTCTGAAGCATCTATTGATTCATGCGTAATTGTCCTTGTGGCTCTATTGACGGCAGGCTCTACAAATACCCCATCAATAATATATGAACCGTTACGGAAAATCACAGGGTACGGACCGTTATCAAGAGAAAGGTCCTTTCCAAAATATGTACCTATTTTTATCCCCAGCAGTCCAGCAGCCGTCGGCATTATATCCATCTGTCCGGTATCTGTAAATACGGTTCCTTTTTTTCCATTAGCACCGGGGATATGGAATATCAGCGGCACCCTCCTTGTATCCTTCCATTCTATCGACTCTTCGATCTTCTTTCCTGTCAGCTTTTCCATCTCTTCCTTATATGCTATAGGCACCGCGGGATGATCTCCGTACAGCACTATCAGGCTTTTCTGATCCAGGCCTGAGGCCTTCAGACCCTCCAGAAATCTGCCAAGTTCCCTGTCAAAGTAGTTCATTGCAATGATGTAGTCACCAAGCAGAGTCTTTCTCATCTCATCAGGCAAGGGAAAAGTTCCGTCATCCAGGCCTTCGAAGTTGTACGGATGGTGACTGCTCAGCGTCACTATGAATCCATAAAAAGGTTCTTGGGTCATTTTAAAAATGTTAAGCGCTTCGGTGAAAATGGCCCTGTCGCTCAGTCCCAGACCTATGACCTCTCCTTTTGGAAAGGTATTGCGGCTGTACTGCCTGTCAAAATAGAGTTTTGGATGCATCCTGTGGCAATTCCAGAATGAACTGAAGGTTCCCTGGACAACAAAAGTCCTGTACCCTTCTTTTTTAAGTGCTTTCGCCAGAGAATTGTAGCTGTTGTTTGCAAATCTAGTGTAGGCAGCACCAGATGCGGATGGGAAAAAACCAGTGTTGGCCATGAATTCCGAATCGCTGCTCAGGCCGCCTGCTGTCTGATCCCAGGTCTTTGGAAAATATAGGGAGTTCTCGGCAAAACGGTTTAAATTAGGAGTGACTTCTGTTCCGTTGATCTTCATTCCGACAATAAACTGCTGGAGGGCCTCGCATTGTATCATGATCAGGTTTTTGCCTTTGGCAGGTGAAATCATGTTTGTTTTTACTCTGCCTTTGAACCATCCGCGCATCTCATCGATCTTCTGCTGCGGGACATAACCTGGTTCAAATGCCCTGACGGTAAGGGAGATCACATCCCCCCAATGGAAAGAGGCTGCGCTTACCCAAGCGCAGACTGAAAGTCTGTCATACATAGCACTCATTATGTTTGGTCTCTGTTCTCTGAGCCTGTACCCTGCGGCGATCTGCACAAAAACCGCAAAAAAAATTATAAGCAGCGAGACTCCTATCCTTTTCGCCGTGACCTGTTCAAAGCATAGAGTTATGCGTTCTTTTTTGAGCAGCCAGATCATTATCGGGATGTCGGCGAAAATCAGCACGTCCCACAATTTGAGCAGCGACCATATGGATTTGGCAATCAGCCCTGTCTGCGGAAGAAGGAGTATATCGTGGAATATGAAGATATCTGAGTAATATCTGATAAAGAGCACATCTGTGAGTACAAGGATCGAAAAGAGTGCGTCAATGATCAGCAGAGTCCTGCCCCTGTATTTAGCCGGAACCAGGGAAACAGGTATCATTACCGAAAGTATCGCTCCAAGAGAGGGGACAGCAACAGCAAGGGCCCTGAGAGTGTGCCTTGCAGGATGGATCTTCATTGTCCCTAAAGAGGGCCAGTTGAGGACATCCGCGATCATGTAATCTACAACGAAAAATTTGATCCATACCAGCAGTGTTATAAGGATCAAGATTCTCAGTTCCTTTTCACGGCATTCCATTTCTTTAACCGGCAGGATCCGCATTTTTTCAATCTTCCCTCACAATCTCAGGCACCAGGTCATGTTCAAGTATCATATCGCTGTATCTGAGACGTTTCTTAACTTCCTCGGCCATTGGAGCATATTTGCCGTAATCAAGAACTTTGCCCTCAGGCATCTCTCTTGCACTTCTTGACGAGGGCTCTATAAAGACATTGCCTGTTATAAATGAACCGTTCCTGAATATTACCGGCTCACTTCTGTCTTTATCAAAAAGGCTCGTTCCGAATCCTGCATTGAATTCGAAACCCATAAGATCTGCAAAAGTCTCAGGCAGATCTATGAGACCTGCTGTTTCCTTATTATCTTCCGAGGGGTCCTGGATACCCGGGATCTTTATCATAAGAGGTATACGCTGCATGTATTTCCATTCCCAGTCATTTTTTAGGCTTCTGCCTAGAAGTTTTTCGAGGCTCGACCTGTCCCAGCCAGGAATAGCTGTGTGGTCTCCGTACAAAGCTATAACAGAGCTGTCCAAAAGTCCATTTTTCCTCAACCCTTCAATGAAACTTCCGAACTTGTCGTCAAAATACTTCATCGACGTAAGATAGTTGCCCATCAGCGTTCCCTCAAACGGCGATGTGTTAAGTTGCGCCTCTTTGAAAATTTCTTCGAAGTTATATGGGTAGTGGCTCGTCAAGGTGATCAGAAAAGCGTAAAAAGGTTTTTGCGTCTTATCAAGAATATCGAGACTCTGCCTGAAGAAACTGGCATCACTAAGGCCCATTCCGATGTTTTCATCAACTATGAAGTCTTTTTTGCTTATAAAACGGCTGAATCCCATAGAAGGATACATCCTGTGCCTGTTCCAGAATCCCGGTCTGTCCCCGTGAAGCGCTAACGATATATATCCAATGTCAGCCAAAACCTTTGGCAAAGCCTCATACCGGTTTCCTGCAAACCTCGTATATGCTACTCCTGACGCAGATGGATAGAGTCCGGTATTGACCATGAATTCAGCGTCAGAACTGTTTCCGGAGGCAGTCTGGCTGTATATCCCACTGAAATATGCGGATTCCTTTACGAATCTGTTGAGGTTCGGTGTCACTTCTGTACCGTTTATACGCAGGTCTATCACAAACTGCTGTAGGGATTCGACCTGAATTATGATAAGGTTTTTGCCCTTCGCGGAACCGTTTAGATATCCAGGTGATCTTCCTCTCTTCTTTTCATTAAAAAAATTTTTCACTTCGGAGATCTGTGAATCAGAGAGCTTCTCCCTGAAAAAAAAGTGCCCTGCCGCGTTTTTAACATCCGCAAGATGGTATGTCAGTGCACCGATATTGTTGCTGACAGCTGGCCTGTCCCACATAGAACTCAGCACGTCCGGCATCCTTTTCTCGTAAGACCAGAACCTGTACACTACCGGCAGCATTCCTACAATGATCAGCAGCAGAGAGACAAGAAAGCGCTTTATGCCAACTTTTTTAAAAAAGGGAACTGATCTGAATTTTCGCGAGAGATATATATAAAAGATCAATAGTGGGATATCAGCAAAATAGAGGAAGTCAGAGGGGTGTATGAGAGCGGCCACAGAATCTGCGATCTCTCCCACCTGTGCGGAAAGACCGATGTTCATGAAGGTGAACATGTCCGAGTAATAACGCAGGTGCAGCAGATCTGTTACCGCAAGCAGCGAGATCAGAAAATCGACAGTAAGAGCAGAAAAAGCCCTAAGCTTCCTCCAGAAGAGAGAGACCGCAACAGTGAGACAGAGGACTATTCCTGCAGACGAAGCAGCAGAGGCAGGATATCTTGTTACCTGCATGGATATTTTATATTCAAGGAAATAAAACTTGATGAAAATAACGGCGAACAAAAGTAGAAAAAAAATGAGTTCCCTGCGGTCGTTATCTTTTTTTGCATAATAAAGTCTCTGTTCTGAGAACCCCATACCTAAAAAAACTCCTCTGCTATCTTCCAAAAAGGGAATTGAGTCTTCTAAAACGGACCGTTGTATCCGAATCAGCCCAGGTCAATGCTTCGAGATCAGCCCTGCTCATACGCCAGAGCCAGTTGCCTTGGGCAACTCCAGGCACGTTCATCCGACAAGCATCGCCAAGTCCAAGTATATCCTGCATCGGGATTATCGCAAGCTTCGATGTTGATGAAAGCGCCATAATGGTAAATACTTCCGAAACATTCTCTTTGTTGATGTCACGTCCTGTGTATTCTGAGATAAGCGATCTTGACCGCTCATCCGATTCGCTCTCCCACCATCCCCTGACTGTGTTGTTGTCATGGGTGCCGGTATAAACGACAGACCCGGGAATGTGGTTATGTGGTGCATAAGGGCTGGACCCAACATCACCATTAAAGGCAAACAGGAGGACTTTCATTCCCGGAAGCCCGAAGTCAGCCATAAGATCTCTGACATCGTCTGTAATGATGCCAAGATCCTCTGCTATGAGCGGCAATTCAACCATGCCGTCTTTCCTAATATTTTCAGAGAGGGCTTCAAGAAGCTCTCTGCCGGGGGTTTCGATCCACTCCCCGTTTACAGCCGTTTCTTCTTCTGCCGGCACTGCCCAGCACGCAGAAAACCCCCTGAAATGATCTATCCTTATGAGGTCAAAATGCTCGATCGCTTTCCTGAATCTGGCTGTCCACCAGCTGAAGCCGTCCCTTCGCATCGTCTCCCAGTTATAAAGAGGATTCCCCCATCTCTGTCCGTTGGCGCTGAAATAGTCGGGCGGTACCCCAGCAACTTTATTCGGGTACCCCTCAGGATCAAGGTCAAAATATTCCTGATTTGACCATACGTCCGAACTGTCAAAAGCGACAAACATAGGGATGTCTCCCATTAATCTGATATCCCTGTCAAGGCAGTATCTATGGAAGGCTTTCCACTGCCTGTCAAAAATGAACTGTTCGAAGCAGATCAGCTGAATTTCCTCACTCTTCTCTTTTTGGGAAGAGTAGTTTTCAAGTGTATCTTTATCTCTCAGGACAAATTCTTTCGGCCATTTATTCCATGACAGGTCTTCAAAATCTTTTTTCAGCACTGTGAAAAGGGCATGATCCCTGAGCCAGTATCCCTCTTTTTCAACAAAGAGACGGTAGTCTTCTGCAAAAGCAACGTATCTGGCCGGCTCATTTTTGAAACGCAGCCAGGAGAGTCTGATCAAATTTTTCAGCTGTTCAGTCGAATAGCCGTGGTCAGCAATACATTCCGGACCGGTGCAATGATATTTTTCAATCTCTTCCGCATCTAAAAACCCATCTTCAGCCAGTTTCTCGGGGCTTATGAAGATGTGACTGCCTGCGAAAGCAGATCTGCTGCTGTAAGGGGAATAACAGGAAGAACCATCTATCGGCGAAGTCGGAAGAACCTGCCATACTCTGAATCCTGAATTCATGAGAAAATCAGCAAAACGTTCGGCGCTGCTTCCAAGTCCTCCTGTTCCAAACGGTCCGGGCAAAGAGGATAAATGCATCAAAACTCCGCTTCTTCTATCCAAAAACCTTACCTCCGGTTTTCCTTTATCTATTGGTCAGTCACTTCAGGCAGAAGCACCAGGCAGGAAAGCGGCGGCAGGGTCGCTTCTATCGAGTACTGGCGGCCGTGGAACGATATCTTTTCTGCTTTTATTTCGCCCAGATTTCCAATGTTTGATCCGCCGTACAGGGAAGAATCACTGTTCAAAGCTTCGCGCCAGACAGTATTTCTTGGCACTCCTATCCTGTATCCTTTCCTTACTACGGGAGTAAAGTTTCCAATAAATATTGCTTCGTTCCCATTTTTTGATCGGCGGAGGAATGATACAACACTTGAGGACAAGTCCCCGCTGTCTATCCATTCGAAGCCGGCAGGATCATAATCCTGTTCCCAGAGCTGAGGTGTTTTTTTGTAAAAATTATTTACATCTTTGAACCATAGGAGTATCCCCTTGTGGAGATCGTCGCCCAGAATGTGCCAATCCAGACTGATATTGTGGTCCCATTCCCTCTCCTGGCCAAACTCGTCTCCCATGAAAAGAAGCTTTTTGCCCGGATGTCCCATCATCCAACCAAAGAGGAGCCTGAGGTTTGCCGCTTTCTGCCAACTGTCACCCGGCATTTTACCCCATAGGGATCCCTTGCCATAAACCACCTCGTCATGGGAAAGGGGCAAAATAAAGCTTTCGGAATATGCATACCACATGCCGAACGTCAGCTTATTGTGATGATACTGTCTGAAGACAGGGTCTTTGGACATGTACTGCAGGATATCGTTCATCCAGCCCATGTTCCATTTGAACCCGAAGCCAAGGCCGCCAAGCCAAGTAGGCCGCGATACCATGGGCCAGGATGTAGATTCCTCTGCAGTCACCTGCACATCAGGATATTCCATGTATATTGTCTCGTTGAGTTTTTTCAGGAAATCAATAGCCTCTATGTTCTCATTTCCGCCGTATTGGTTGGGGATCCATTCTCCCTCTTTTCTGGAATAGTCAAGATAGAGCATTGAGGCAACAGCATCCACACGCAGGCCGTCAACATGGTATTTATCCAGCCAGAAGTGGGCGGACGAAAGAAGAAAGCTCCTTACCTCGTTCCTTCCGTAATTGAATATGCAGCTTTTCCAGTCCGGATGGAATCCTTTCCTTGGATCTTCGTGTTCAAAAAGGGCCGTCCCATCAAATTTTGCAAGTGCAAAAGCATCAGCAGGAAAATGAGATGGTACCCAGTCCAGTATTACTCCTATACCTGCTTTGTGTAGAGAATCTATGAGTTTTCTGAAATCGTCCGGCGAACCGTACCGGGCTGTGGGAGCAAAATAACCTGTTGTCTGGTATCCCCAGGAACCATAAAAAGGGTGCTCCATAACAGGAAGAAATTCAACATGAGTAAAACCGTTTTCAACAAGGTAGGGCGGCAGTTCCTCCGCAAGTCCGAGCCAGGAGAGATATTCGTTTTCCTCTGTCCTTCTCCATGATCCTGCGTGCATCTCATATATCGACTGAGGAGATGAAAGGGCGTTTTTTTCTCCTCTTGATGATATCCATCCACTGTCGCTCCACTTGAATGATGGATCAGGGCAGATCTTTGAAGCCGTATCAGGGGGAGTTTCCCACAAAAAGGCAAAAGGATCGCCTTTGTCCAGTATTTCTCGTGTATCGGTCGTTATCGAGTATTTATATGAAGACCAGTTTGGAACGCCCGGAACAAAACCCTCCCATATTCCCGATGAATCCCATCTTGGCGCAAGTTTGTGACTGTCTCTGTTCCATGCATTGAAGTCTCCCATAACAGAAACCTCCGCAGCGTTGGGTGCCCAAACAGCAAATAGGACCCCATCTTTTCCTTCGTGTGCGATCCTGTGTGCGCCGAGAAAATTGTAAAGTCTGCAATGGCTTCCTTCACGAAAAAGATAGATGTCTGTCTCTCCTGCTAAACTCAGACCATGGATGACACTGCTCTCGTTTTCTTTTTTCAACAGACGCACCTCCATGCCTATATAATGATGCTATTATAGCTGATAAGCTAAGTATCCTGACTAACATGACTTAAGTGATTCGGAGGTATGTTGATGAACGCATTATTTTCATACAACAAGGTCGATATAAAAATATTATCCATGCTGAGATCAGCCATAGGGGATAGGAACGTATCTTCCGATGAAGAAAAACTGATCTCATATTCGCACGATGAGGTGCCGTCTTCCGCATACGAGGGCGAATACAGGGCGGAAGCACTCGTATTTCCTGAATGCAGCACTCACGTTTCAGAAATAATGAAAATAGCTTCAGCCAACAGGATACCTGTTACCCCCAGGGGTGCTGGGACCGGACTTTCGGGAGGTGCCCTGCCCGCATTCGGCGGTTTAGTGATGTCCTTTGAAAAGATGAATAAAATAATCGAGCTCGATGAGAAAAACCTTACTGTAACAGTTGAACCCGGAGTAGTGACATCAGAGATAAGTAAACTCGCAGCAAGACACGACCTCCTTTACGCAGGGGATCCATGCAGCGGTGATGCCTCCTTCATTGGCGGAAATATCGCAGAAAACGCAGGCGGCAACAAAGTTATAAAGTACGGAGCAACAGGAGCACAGGTGCTTGCTCTGGAAGTAGTAATGGCAGACGGAACGGTGACATGGTTTGGTGGAAAAAGACGCAAAGACGTAACAGGGCTGGATTTTACACACCTGATGGCCGGATCTGAAGGGGTCCTGGCGATAATCACCAAAGCCGTACTAAAACTTCTTCCCCTTCCCAGACATTCCGTAGACCTGCTTGCGGCCTTCCCGGATCCTGAAACTGCCATAGCGTTTGTTCCTCAGATAATCAAAAAGGGAGGCATAGTTCCCGCCTCGATAGAATTCATGGACAAAAAGGCTCTGGAACTCGTCGAAAGATACCTGAACAATCCAGTGCCCGCCAGCGATGCCGGAGCAGCTCTCATAATCCAGCTTGAAGAAAATGATCAGGATGTTTTGGAAAGGGTGTACGAAAGGATAGGTGCTCTTTCAAAGGAAAACGGGGCAAGTGAAGTTTATGTTGCTGACACAAGAAGCACAAAAGAGAGGATATGGCAGACCCGCAAGGCAATACCGGAGGCAACTGCATTCTTTTACAGCAGATACACGAAAGAGGACCTGGCTGTACCCATAGATAAGGTTCCAGACCTTCTGGAAAAGATAAAAAAAGTTTGTCTTGACAGGGATCTGGAATGGGTGGCATACGGTCATGCCGGTGACGGCAATATGCACTGCACTGTAATAGGACCCGATACCGAGGACTGGCATGAAGCCCTCCGCAAAGTACAGGAGGAAATCTACTCCGCTGTTATCAAAATGGGAGGAACTCTTTCTGGCGAGCACGGAATTGGATTTAAAAGAAAAGGATTCATGAAACTATTCCTCGACAAAAATCACCTTGAGCTGATAAAAAGGGTCAAGCTTGCTTTCGACCCTGATAACATCCTGAACCCCGGCAAACTTGTCGAGTGGAACGAATAAAGGGAGAAGGTTTTCGGAAACCCGAAAACCTTCTCTCTTATTTATCTATCTCTATTTTCCTTAATTCTCTTCGAAGAACTTTTCCTGCTGCAGATATCGGGAATTCTTCAAGAAAACCTATCCTGCGGGGCACTTTGTAATGAGCAAGGTTTTTCTTGCAGTAGTCGATAAGTTCTTTCTCCGTAGTATCTTTCCCATCTTTCAGTATGACGAATGCCTTAACTATCTCTCCAGCCAGTCTGTTTTTCTCTCCTACCGCGGCTGCCGACTGAACAGCGGGATGTTTGCACAGGACGTTTTCAACCTCCTGGGGATAAACGTTGAAACCGCTTACTATGATTATGTCCGTAGCCCTGTCGACTATCTGTACATAGCCATCTTTATCTACACGGACCACATCACCTGTGTTGAACCATCCATCCACGAATCTTTCGCTTGTGTTGACCTCGTCCCTGAAATACCCGGATACCACAGAGGGCCCTTTGACCCAGAGCACACCCTCTTCGTGCATATCGAGTATCCTGTCGTTCCTGTCCCTTATCTGCACTTCGTAAGTATCGAAAAATTGTCCCACTGTTCCAAGTCTGCAGTCGTCGGCGCTGTGACCGACAGCTACGACAGGCGAGCACTCAGTAAGTCCATAGCCTTCAAGTATTCCTGTTCCGAGGTATTCTTTGCTCCTTAAGTTCATCTGCACGTTCAGTCTGTCTCCGCCTGTTATCACGAATTTTATGCCGCTCAGGCGCTCTCCCTTTTTTGACAGTGCACCCAACAGAAATACCATTATCGTTGGGACCCCGATTATACAGTTCGCTCCTGATGCCTTAATTGCATCGATCGTATGGTCTACCGGAACAAAACCCGGCAGCAGCGTCTGTCTGCACCCGCTCATGAGTGCAAGCATTCCTGAAATGTTGAAGCCAAAGGAATGAAAGTTAGGAAGTACGTTTAGAATTATCGAATCTCTGTCCAGAAGTCCGGGGACATGTTTTTTGATCGGATCGATATTTGAAAGCAGATTTGAGTGGGTACATGGAACTGCTTTAGGTCTGCCCGATGTCCCGGATGTTGAAAATATGACCGCGTGATCCTCCATTTCCTCTATTCCTTTTACACATTTGAATTGCTGAATAAGTTTATCTGGAGTCACCGTAAAGATGCCGAACTTCGTCCCTTCAAAGACGCAGCCTGAAAGTTCGTTTCCCTCAGAAACAAAGACTGCAGCCGGATCCAGTACCTGCAGTGTCCCTCTCAGATTTTCATGACCGGCTCTGGCATTGACAGGAGCAACAGCTCCTCCCAGTTTCCAGCAAGCAAGGGATAGTGCAATAACGATCGGAGAATTGGGCAGGATGAAGGCGATCCTCTGTCCTTTTTGAAAACCTGCTTCTTTTAATTTTTCCTCGCAGTCAATAGCAAGGCTGTTAAGTCTGTTCCAAGACCACCAGCTGCCATCCCACCAGAGACAGTCTTCAGATTCTCTGTTTTTCCACGCGGACTCGAATCTTTCCTCAAGTCTTTCCTGTTTTTTTATCTCCATAACACCAACTCCAAAATATATAAAATATAAAAGTAATTCTCTGGATAAGAGGGCGATTATACCTGCCACCTTATTTCATGATCCCATATTATGATACTTTGTTGTTTCCATGGTCAATCAATATTTTTTGTTCTTACCCTTCTCTGGAAAATACCCTTTTCGTTAGGGCAGAAGACTATTGCCATGGCCTTGTTGAGCGGACCGTGAGTCCTGGGATCTATCGTCAGCGTAGCGTGGGCTGCAGGAAAATTCCTGGTAGAAAGAAGGGCATGCCTTATTGCCTCTCCTCTGTAGCCTGATGCGCTGTAGAGCGCATTTGCTATCCACATAACTCCATCATATGCCAGTATGGCTGATTCCACATCAGAAGGCGGGCAATTCTCATTGTAAAGGGTTCTGAAATCTTTCAATACAGAACGTATCTGGGGATCAAGGTCAGAGACTTCATTGACCCACCAGCTGCCTAAAAACGCACTGTCACTTCCCACAGCCATATTCTCAGTGTAGCCTTCTGCCAGCACTGTGTTTCTGTAACCAGCATCCCTTGCAAACCTGAAGAGAGATCTGATGTCTATCTGTTTTCCGGGAATTATCAGCACCTCGGCTCCGCTTTTGGCGATCGCTTCCATGGCTGCTCTGTGGTCGGCATTTCCATTCATCTGACCGCTGATATCTGCTGTGATCTTACCCCCGAAGATCTTTACCCATCTAAGAGCCGATTCATGGAGCATGAGGGTCGTTTCGTCACCAGCGTCATAAAGAAAGGCTATCTCCCTCTTTGAAAGCCCCTGCACCGCAAAATACGCCAGCATTTTTGCTCTGTCATCAGTGTCATTAGCTATGCGAAAAGCATAAAGATAGGGTTTTTCACCCTCCATAACAGCTCCAGATGTCAGGTCTGAGGCTGTTATCACCAACGGAACGCTTATGTCATCCGCTATTTTTGACATTAGCTGAGCCTTTTCCTGTGACGCAGGTGTTATCATGACAAGTATGCTCTCGTCCTTCATGACCTTCCTGATACTCTCCTCTGCTTCAGAGCTGCCGTGTGGGAGGTCGTAACCTACTATTTTGATCTTGTAGCCTCTTACTCCGCCCTGTTTGTTTATCTGTTCGACTGCGAGCTGGGCAGCCCTCAGCTGGTTTTGGCTCGACTGTGCCGCGCTGCCTTTCATGGGAGCGAAAAAAGCTACTCTGAATTCGTCCCCAACGGGATTCCGCTGGCTTCCTATCTGAAAAAAGAGAACCACTATCGCCAATAATGCAGCAATCAGAACGATGCCGTTGTAGAATGATTTCTTTCTGATCCACATCGTCCTCGGTTTATTCGATAGCCCGCCTGCTATCCTTCTCAGGTTTCCAGGCCTTGCGACCAGATCATCAGAGCCTTCCTCTTCAGATCTGCACTCTGCACGCTCTTCCCTTATGACATGCCTCAGAGTAAGCAATACATCCTCCGCCTCTTCCTGAGTAAAACCGAGATGCTCTGAGAGTTTCGCCCTGAAGTGCGTCTCAATTTTATTGCTGATCTTTGAGTTTACAGACCATCCTGATTTGATCATATAGCGCAGGGCAAATGTCAACCTGAAATTGGCAGCGCCCCCGCCCGGGTTCCTCGCTTCGAGGAACTGAGAGAGCCTGTCCGGATCTTCCAGGATACAGAGACCATAATCTTCAATAAGTTTTTCCAGTACTTTTTTCATACCCTCAGCCAAAGATAACACTCCCCATACTTAAGAGTATAACTTGCCCGGAGCAGGTCCGCAATAAATCATTCCAAACTTAAGCCCAAAATGTCTGCCCAGCAGAACAAAAAAACGCAGGACCGGCCGGGCCCTGCGCATTCGGTCCTGAAGAGATGAACTGCCTTATCTTTATGATCTACTTGTCGTTAAAGATCGCATCATTGATGCGTTTTTCTTTTTTTTCGTAGAAAGAGAGTATGAGAGATTCCAAAGACACCTCAGCCTTCCATCTGTATGGCCATTTGTGTTCTCCGTCCCTGTCCCTGGATGAGAGTACAGGTTCGCCTCTCGTCTCCGAGCCGTAACACTCCACAGTACAGATCTTCCTTAACTGCACCGGCGTCAAAGGAGTTCCGTTTTCAGGACATAGCATTGATTCCTCAAATAGCAAAAGGTCTGCAACATCAGGTTTGAAATCCCTGCCCCAGCAGCAGCCTGTCCTGTGATAATCCGGTCTGTTGCCGCCGACCACGAAGTTTTTGCCGTCCACGAGCGACTTGTCAGCGACCATTTGAACTCCATCGGGTACTCCTATAGGTCCGCAAAAACCTGCGACCTCACCAAAGGATGAGACAATTTCCCCGTTTTCGGCCTTTCTGAAGGATGCCCCTTTGAATTTTGAATCTACATAGGCAGTCAGTTTGTTTATGCTTATATTCTTGTCTCCCCTGATCATTGCAAATAGAAGAATCTTTTTCCCATCCGGCAAAATAACTGTGTAAAGCATAGCCTTGAGCGTCTGTTTGGGGTCCAGGCCAAGCTGTTCACAGAGAAGGGTAATAGTGTGTGCCCCCGGAGTATGGACATCTTTTACCTCTTCCTCTTCCTGATTCGAGTTCACCGGTTCAGTGGCATATATGAAGGCAGAGTCATCATGGTAATAATAACCGGATCCGGGGCAAGTCAGGCCTTCCAGTTCATAAAGCGAGCCTTTGTTCGTTGAACAGACACCTGCCATTTTGTTTATAGTACCTGAGCTTACCTCAAGAAGATAGTCAAAATCCGGAATGTAACGCTCCATGATAGAGCGGATAGTGTCAGCAGCCATTCCTGTCTTCATCTTCACATCTTCTTCTGTACTCGCCCATCCCCAAAGCTTTAACTTTCTTCCTGAGATAGCCATCCAGGAGAGCGCTTTGTCTCCATATTCCCTTACGTAGCGCTCAGCAAGGGAGTGGACGGATTCATCCGAAGCGCTGCAGTCTATATGTTGTATCCCGTTATTTTCAAGGAGAGCATCAGCGAGGTCTTCAGAAATACTGTTTAGAGTGCTCCTGCCAATAGGAAGGAGTATTATCTCCCCACTTTTTGCGTTAAAAACACCTGCGCCTTCCATTACAAGGCTGATGAGCCCCAGATCCTTTACCTTTGCCGGGGGATTTTTTGTTTCAGGTATAAAAAGTTCTCTCATTTGTCTACCTCCTTCTTAGATTACATATATAATACTACATAGTTTACAATATATCCATTTGTATTATATTTAATAATAACATTACCTTAAGTCCACATATTTCTGACATACACAAGATCAAAGTTATGGATCACCAGAGCTCGACAACTTTGATCACAGATGTTACCTTAGTATCCGGAGGTCAGATGATGAAAAACATTTCACACTGCGTATTGCTCATTTTATCCTTGCCCATACTCTTTCTGACTGCTGCAGCAGGATGGCGTGTGGATGTTTTCCAAATGGAAGACCATCAAGGTCGACTCATTTTCCAGTCTCCGGTCTCCCTTGGACACAAATTCACAACACGCTACATACACTCAGTCGAACTGACCCCTGTAGAGGACGAATACAAAATCGCAAAAGGCCTCCTTTGGACATGGGAAGAAAGGGTAAGGTCGACAAACGCGGGACTTCCTTTTGACAGACCCAAATACGGCAGATTCATTGACAACGGTGAGTGGATGGTCTTTCAGGGAGGAAGGATGTCATGGAAAGAATACTACTACAGGGTCGGCAATAAAAATATCGGCCGGAACCAGGTAACACTTGAGCCATTTGGACGAAGGAATTTTTTTGAAATATTCGAGGGAGAGCGCCTGATCGTACGGATACTTAAAATGCCTCTGATATCAGCAAGATTCTACAGAACGGGTATCCTGGGAAGGGCTCCGATGGGAGTTCCTCCCATGGAAGGCGGCTCACGCTGATCAAATATAAAGGTCAAGCATAAAAAAGACTATTCCTGAAGCACCTATCATTATTTCAGGAAGAGATTCCAGTTTTTCCCTCCACTTTTCAGCTGCCCCTCTGAAGGCTTTGCTTGCCAAAGGGATTAATACTAACTGCACCAGCATCACTTTTATCCAGAAAAGAACAAAATCAACAAGATACATTTTGAAACCGATCAGTCCCAGAAATATTCCCAGGCGCATTGGGAAAAAGACCGAGACTATCATCGCAGGCGCAAGCATTGAACGTATCGCGTCAAATATCTCAGGTATCTGGACGTTGTCCACGATCCTTGACTTCGTAACTCCCCTTGATGGCGAGACTACTGTGAGCAGCAGCAGAAACATCGCAGTACCAAGTTTTCCCCATGGTCCCGTGACAGTCCAGAGAGAAGTTGCAGTAAAAGTTTCAAGACTGAAAATACTGCCTGGCATGCCCCTGTTCAAGGCATACCATGAAAGTGTTCCTCCCATGGCTATCAGTGTCACCGCCAGTTTGGAGAGGACAAAGAGCTCTTTGCTGTCAAACGACTGATATATTTCTCCTGAAAAAATTTTCATGCCCCTGATATAGAACCCCTGTGATGCCAAAAGAAGGAATATCATAATGATGAAGTCTCCCTCGGTTTCCACAAACTGGGGAAGGGATCCCATGGGTATAAATAGAAATATCATAAGCAGAGAAAGGCAGGATGCATAAAGCAAAGGAGGCGGGCACTTATCTGAGCAGCGTCCAGCCAGGAACCTTCTGTAAGGGGCAAGTAAGGAAGCATCCGTGCCATGGATGTCGTAGAGTACGTTTTCTGCCCCTATCAAAAGCAAAGATATCATCAAAACAAGGACCAAAAACGAGATGCCGGAAATAAATGTGATAAAAAAAGAAAAAAGCATTTTTTAGCCTTTCTGCGGTATCGGATATTTTTTTGCACCGTTGAATTATACTACATCGGCAAGTCCCTTTTCTCTGAGTTTAATAAGAACAGATGGCTCGATCGTTTTCAATTTATATTTCATCCAGAAAGCAAGTAGAATTGCTCCAACGCCAAAAACCAGCCCGGAAAACGTACCTCCAAAAATATCGGCTAAAACACCGGCAGTCAATGATCCCAAAGGACCGATACCAATGTTTCCAACAGTATAGAGACTCATTACACGCCCCCTTTTTTCTTCTTCTATTATGCTTTGGACTAAAGTATTAAAACATACTGAGCCTGTTGACATTCCAAAACCTAAAACGGTAAGTGCCGCACAGGAGAGTTCTATCGATCTGGAAAGCGAAAAGGCTGTAAGGCCAAGCCCAAACATGCCTACGCTGTAGATGACACTTATATGAAGTTTGCTCACCGGAACCAGGCTGGCCTGGTAAATGACTCCGCAAATAGCACCTAATCCAACCGAACCCAGGAAAAACCCCAGTATGGAAGCATCACTGTTAAAGACATTTTTGGCGAAAAAGGGAAGCAGTGTCGTAAAAGGAAAACAAAGAAAGAAAAAGAGGGCCGATGTCAAAAGTATTCTTTTGAGCGCAACAAATTTCATCGTATAATCCAGCCCTTCCCTGAAGCTTTTCCACCCACTCTGACTGACCGGCACCTCGATTTTTTTTATTTTAAGACGGGTAAGCGAGAATATGACTGCTATATATGAGATTCCATTCAGGAAGAAGCACATGGTCTCTCCGACTGCCTGAAGTGCAAACCCTGCAAAAGCAGGGCCAATAAGGCGGGCAAGGTTAAAAACCGCAGAGTTCATCGTCAGGGCGCTGTTCAGCTGATCAGGCCTGTCAAGCATCCGGACCACACAGGATTGCCTTGCGGGAAGGTCAATCGAAGTGACCAAACCTAAAAAGAAACTTAAAAAGAGAACCTGTGAATATCTGATAATTCCTGTGAAATCAAGAAAAGCAAGCGAAAGTGCCTGGATCATACAGAGAGACTGGGTGATTATCAAGATCTTTTTCATGTCGTAACGGTCCAGGATGGAACCGGCAAAAAAACCCGTCACAAGTATCGGGGCCTGATTTGAAAGTTCAACAAGACCAAGTCCTGTGGCAGAACCTGTGAGCCTCAATACAAGCCAGCTCATCGCAAGCCTCTGCATCCATGTGCCGACAAGGGAGACAGACTGTCCAAAAATGAATATTCGAAAGTTTATGGCCCCAAGAGCCATAAAAGCCTTCATTTGATAGATCCGGCTCAACATTTGCTCTCTCTCCAAGGTTGCGTCTTGGATAGAGTATACCAGATGCTTTTTGCCACAGGTTAAAATAAAAAGGCCCCGCAAAAGCGCGGGACCTTTACTATTGAATTGTTGCCGAAAGAGCTCTTACTTAATGAGTCCCTTCTCTTTGTAGAACTTCGCTGCGCCGGGGTGAAGAGGAGCTGTAAGTCCGTCAAGAGCGCCCTTGAGTGTGATTTCCTTACCCTTTGCGTGTACTGCTGCGATATCATCGAGGTTCTTGAACATTGAGCTTACAAAATCATAAATCTGCTGTTCGGGAACATCGGCGTGGGTGATAAGGATAGCCATAACTGCAGGGGTGACCGTGTCGCTGTCTATACCCTTGTATGTCTTGCCGGGGATCTTGCTGGCAACAAAGAAGGGATACTGCTTGTGGAGTTTGTCAAGGAAAGCCTTGTCAAAGCTGAGAAGACCTACGTCCTTGGTCGTTGTGAGGTCCATGATAGCTGCTGTCGGGAAACCGGCAACAACAAAACCCGCATCGATCTGGTTGTCCTTGAAGCGGCTTGCCGTCGCTGCGAAGTCGAGGAAGTTTGCCTGCTTAAGATCTTTGTAGGTAAGTCCCGCAACTCCAAAGATCGCCTGAACGTCACCCTCAACGCCTGACCCCGGGGCTCCAACGCCTACGCGTTTGCCTTTAAGGTCATTGATCGATTTGATTCCGGAATCCTTCGCGATAACTACCTGTACATGTTCAGGATAGAGGGAAGCGACCGCGCGGATGTTCTTAAGGGGTTTGCCCTGGAACATGAGCTGGCCATTTACCGCCCAGAAGGTGATGTCGTTCTGTACGAACGCGATCTCGATACCCTTAGTGGCGATAAGATTTGCATTAGCAACTGACGCGTTTCCTGTCTCTGCCGTGCACTGTATCTTCCCATCTTTTGTTACCGCTGCTGCAAGCGCTCCGCCTACTGCGTAGTAGGTACCCGAGGTTCCGCCTGTCGCGACTGACATATATGTTGCTGCTGAAGCTACTGCTGTAAATGAAAATGCTGCAAGAAGCGCTACAAGCGTTACGATGATGACTTTCTTCATTAATTGTTCCTCCCTATAATGATTTTATGTGCGTTGAACGAACTGTGACCAGTTCGAAAACAACCTAATTCTAATAGAAAAAACTTGTTGATAAATCAGTATTAATACAAAATTATACTGTTTGGACAGTTTTCCCTATATTACTTCAGAAATTTCTGCCTCTTTCTTTTTCGCTATCATCTTTGCCTTTGCTGTCTGAATGAAGAATATAAGAACTAATACTGCTATTCCTCCAAGATCGGACAGTGTCCCCGGTATAAGCAGTCCCAGTGCTCCACAGAACGCAAGCAGCCTAAGATACCAAGGCAGGTGAGCTTTATAGAATCCTATCGTAGCCATGGCCAGCAGGAATACCCCAAGAAGAGCCGTAAATATTGCCTGGATCATTTGCGAAGGCACTACGTCAATAAAGAGAAGCATTGGATTATAGACATAGACATAGGGGACCAGGAATCCTGCCAGAGCAAGTTTGAAGGCAGTTAGCCCGGTCTTCATCGGATCCGAACCCGCAATGCCGGATCCTGCGTATGCTGCGAGAGCAACAGGCGGAGTAAGGTCCGCTGCAATACCAAAATAGAAGACAAACATGTATGCAGCTTTTGCCGGTACTCCCAGTTTGAAGAGCGCAGGGGCTGCCATTGTGCTTGTAACTATGAAGTTTGCTGTTGTAGGAAGTCCTGTCCCCAGGATGATACTGGCGAGCATGGTGTAAAAGAGGGTAAGGATCTTGCTTCCGCCTGCAAGAGTGACTATCGCGTTTGCTATGCGAAGGGCCAGGCCTGTAAGCGTTCCCATACCAACTACCATTCCGACAGTAGCACATGCGCAGGCCACACCTATCGCACCTCTTGCCCCTGATTCAAATGCTTCCATTATGCGCTGAGGGGTCAGGCGTGTCTCCTTGTTGAGCCAGGAAAGGACAAAGCTTACAAGAATGCCGTTGAATGCAGCTCTGAGAGGGGTGAATCCTGCGAGGAGAAAATATATGATAGCAATGAGCGGGATAAGGAGGAAACCCTTCGATTTAAGCAGCGGCCAAAGCGGAGGGAGCTGAGCCCATGGGATCCCTTTAAGACCGAGTCTTGTAGCCTCAAAATGCACCTGGACCATTACCGCGAAGTAATAAAGCAGTGCAGGTACAACTGCTGCAAGGGCCACTTCGATGTACGGGACTCCAAGGAACTGCGCCATTATGAAGGCACCCGCTCCCATAACAGGAGGCATGATCTGTCCGCCTGTGGAAGCTACTGCTTCAACTGCTCCCGCAAAGTGCGGTTCATATCCGACGCTTTTCATAAGAGGTATTGTAAACATACCTGTCGTACACACGTTTGCTACGGAAGAACCTGAAACTGTCCCCATAAGTCCTGAACTGACAACTGCGACCTTTGCAGGACCGCCTGTCGACCAACCCGCCAGGGCCATGGAAAGATCGATAATGAACTTCCCGAGCCCAGTCTTTTCAAGTACAGACCCGAAAAGTATAAACATGAAGACAAAGGTCGAAGATACTTCCAGAGGTGTGCCGAAGATACCCTCAGTTCCCAGATACATGTGATTTACGATACGTTGCACCGAAAATCCCCTGTGAGCTATCATTTCAGGAAGCGAACGGCCGAAGAAGCAGTACAGAAGAGCTAATATAGCCAAACATGGCAATACAGGGTTAGATATTCTCCTTGTCGCCTCAAGCAATGTGACAATGAGCAGAAATCCCATAATGAGGTCTGTTTGTGTCGGAAGCCCGGCCCTTGTAGTCAGGTCATTGAAGAATACGACCAGATACATGGCTGAAGCGACACCAACCGCGCCGAGAATAAAATCATAGAAGGGGATGCCGCTTGTCTTTGACTGTTTCGACGTTGCAGGATAGAGAAGGAAGACAAGACAAAGGGTAAAAGCAAGGTGGACAGCTCCCTGTTTCTGGGCGAGAAGAAGACCAAAACCTGAAGTATAGAAATGGAAGCAGGACATAGCTATAGCTATGAGGGATACGAGCTTACCCTGCCATCCCTCAAGTGCCCTGAAACGCGCTTCTGTATCATATTTGCGCATAAGATCGTCAAGGTCGATCTTTTGATTTCCTTCCTGCAGCACCTCTGCCGTTTTTATTTCTGTTTCACTCACTATAAATTCCTCCCTTGTGGAGACTTTGCATATCGTTTCTTTATACAAAAAACTCCTTTATTATTCATTGATTTATTTAATTCTGTCAAGGCATATCTAAGAAATCTGAATATTTAAAATTTTAGCAGTCTAATCAGATACTATTTTACATATCGAAACAGATCGTGATGTGCCAAGTCTGTTGGCTCCCGCTGTTATCATAGCCTCTGCGCTTTCCCTGTTCCTTATCCCCCCTGAAGCTTTAACGCCTATTTCAGAAGGGAGGCAGTGCCTGATAAGTTCAACATGCCTGACTGTTGCCCCTCCGGATGAAAACCCTGTCGAAGTTTTGAGGAAATGTGCACCTGCTTTGACTGCCTCACGGCAGGCTCTTATTATTTCATCGTCTTCCAAAAGGCAGGTCTCGAGGATAACTTTGACCTTACAGTGAGGAACCGCTCTTACGACCCCTGCGATATCTTCTCTGAGCATATCGTATGATCCGTTCTTAGCATGTGAGATGTTCATCACCATATCAATTTCTGCGGCCCCGTCCCGATATGCTCTTTCGGCCTCGTAAGCCTTTGATGACATAGTGTTCGCTCCGAGAGGAAAACCGACGACAGAACAAACTTTGACACCTTTGCCCTTAAGTCTTTCTGAAGCAAGAGCCACATAGCATGGATTGACACAGACCGATGCAAATTTCCACTCCGAAGCCTCATCACAAAGCCTCAAAATATCATATGTTTTAGCTGCTGGATCCAAATTTGTGTGATCTATTAAAGATGAGAGATTCAATTATACCACTCCGTTTTATATTGATCCAAATCCATGTTTTTGAACGACTTCATCAAATATGGACAGTCCCGGAAGTGCGCTGGCCCTTGGATATCTGTGTGTTATTTTATGGTAGACCAGCTCTGGCGGATCTTCCGAGATCCTTTGAAATACTATCCTCTCATTTCCTATCTTAAGTTCTTCCATAGCTGAACAAGGAACCATACACCACTGGCCCGGCTTGTCCATGAACGAACCTACAAGATTTACAGAATCAAGCCTCATCTTGGTAGTTCTAATCGGGTCCCAGATATGGTCGTGCCACAGGCGGTATCCGCCGCTCCATTCGATATAGAATTCAAGCTCCGGCATCAAAAACTCGGGTTGGATGACATTTGATACATTTTCATCATCGTTCGGTATTCGGGCGACCACCAGGCTTTCCTGAAAAAAAGGAGCAATCTGAACATACCTTGTCGTTTCCTCATGGAGGACAATGGCAAGATCTATGGCGCGACTTTCAACTGCCTGGTACATCTTGTCGGTGGGGTCTGTCAACAACCTGAGGTAAACAGGAGGCTCATGCTCAAGCAGGTCCTTGTATACTTTTGGCAGAAGTCTGTAGTTTACTGTCTCGGAACCTCCTATTGCAAGTGAAAAGGCAGAGCCTGGATTACGGGCGTTCCCGATCTCCCTGCTGACCTCCTGCCATTTTAATGCGAGTGGCAAAAAACTCTCCCCTGCAGGTGTAAGGCTGATCGATTTCATTCCTTTCTGGCGGTCAACAAGCATCATGCCCATTTCGCTTTCCAGCTCGTTAAGATTATAGCTAACTGTAGATTGTGTAACATTCAAGAGCTCAGCTGCTTTTCCAAGCGTCCTGGACATAGAAACAGCCAAAAAAGTTTCGATCCCTTTTTCATGCATTGGCTCTCACCTCTACAGAATTATTTGAATGCGTTTTGACTATAATTCCAATGACTGCATTATGCAAGTAATTATAAGATTATTTTATTCCCTTTAATTATACATGCTCGTTTTTGACATAAAAATACCCGGCAGAACCTTCATCTCCGTTATTCGGAACAAAGCCTGCCGGATAATATTAATCAACACTTGTGAACTTATTTTGAGTCTTTCTTCCTACCAGGCTGCAAATGCACAGACCATGATGCAAAAAAAGACAATGCGAGCGCAGTCGCAGTGCAAAGCAATATTTCAATTAAGCACATAGAAAAACCGTTTTACCTTGAAAGTAATGTGAGCATTGCTCCGGCTGCTACTGCTGTACCAATTACTCCTGCTACATTCGGTCCCATTGCATGCATAAGGATGTAAGATCCGGGAAATTCTTTCTGAACTACCTTCTGGCAGACCCTGGCCGCCATTGGGACAGCTGAGACACCTGCCGCACCGATTATCGGGTTGACCTTTCCCTTTGTAAAAACCTTCATCGCCTGTCCAAAGATGACCCCGCCGGCTGTGCTGAAAATAAAAGCTACCAATCCAAGGCAAATTATCATTATCGTCTCGATCCTTAGGAAGGATTCGGCATTCATAGTCGCACCGACCGATATTCCAAGGAAGATAGTAGTGGCGTTCAGGACCTCGTTCTGCGCCGCAAGGCTTAATCTTTCTGTACATCCGCACTCGCGAAGCAGGTTTCCAAACATCAGCATACCTATGAGAGGGACAGATGCCGGAAGGATAAGCCCGCAGGCTATAGTGGATACTATCGGGAAGAGTATCCTCTCGCTGCGTGAAACAGGGCGAAGCTGCTGCATCTTTATTGCACGGTCTTCTTTTGTTGTCAGAAGTTTTATCACCGGCGGCTGAATAAGAGGAACTAATGACATATAGCTGTATGCAGCTACTGCAACAGCAGGCAGGATATCCTTTGCCAGCTTGGCACAGAGGTAGATCGCAGTGGGGCCGTCTGCCCCTCCAATTATCCCTATACCTGCTGCTTCCTGGATGGTGAAACCCATGGACATGGCCCCGATCACAGCTACGAAAACTCCAAGTTGAGCTGCAGCACCCAGCATAAATGTCACCGGGTTTGCAAGAAGGGGACCAAAGTCTGTCAGAGCGCCGATCCCCATAAAAATTATTATGGGGTATAGCTCGTGATCTATTCCAAATTTCACAAAATAAAGGAAACCTCCTTCGTCAATTATTCCTGAGAGCGGCAGGTTGACAAGAAGACACCCGAAAGCTATCGGAAGGAGGAGGAGAGGCTCAAAACCCTTGGCTACTGCCAGGTAAAGAAGGACAAATGAGACAAAAAGCATTACCAGGTTTCCGCCGCTTAGGGCGATGATTCCGGACTGATCGACTACTCCCTTAAGAGCGCTAAGATAGAGTTCCATCTCAGTTGCTCTCCTTGATGCTGTTTTTTGAAGATTTTACCGACAACGAGGCATTCACAAGTTTATGTGTAACTACCATCACGAGCATCAATCCTACTATCACAAGAAAAACTATACTCATTGCTATAAACGACATCACCAGGGCCCCTATGGGCCCGGTGAAATTGGAACTCATTGAAACGATTTCG
>Ga0074197_1000473_pt1 | contig 50167 bp, 53 predicted proteins | sample EPASupsiteSAE305_FD_64526 | JGI IMG/M metagenome (GOLD analysis project Ga0074197, IMG submission 64526) | Bioremediated contaminated groundwater microbial communities from EPA Superfund site, New Mexico - SAE3-05 reassembly with SPADES | ecosystem: Environmental > Aquatic > Deep subsurface >...
ATATGTTTAATAGAATTCATGGCATTAGTATAACAAAATTTCAAAATATTTGGGTATAATTGCGCTCCAATTTATAAAGGAGTTTCGATGCCAAAGATGAAATCTGTTAAGGGCGCTGTAAAGCGTTTTAAAGTTAAGAAAAATGGTACGGTTAAACGTGGTACAGCGTACAGAAGCCATATCTTAACAAAACAAGATCCAGCGACTCGTACAAAGCAACATAGACCAAAAATCATTGCTAAAGTTGATGAAAAAAATGTTAAGGCTATGATTAACTAATTTTTAGTTAATTCATTTAATCTCCAAACTACGTTTGGGCAAGTCCACCAAAGCAGTGGCACCTTGATCACAAAAAATGACTAGGTAAAGAAAAAAAGGAAAAAATATGCCAAGAGTAAAAACAGGTGTTGTTCGTAGAAGAAGACACAAAAAGATATTAAAACTAGCGAAAGGTTTTTACAGCGGACGCCGTAAACACTACCGTAAAGCTAAAGAGCAGTTAGAACGCTCAATGTACTACTCATTCCGCGATCGTAAGCAAAAGAAACGTGATTTCCGTAAACTATGGATTATCCGTATCAATGCAGCTTGCCGTTTAAACGGAATGAATTATTCATCATTTATAAACGGTCTTAACAAAGGCGGCATCGAACTTGACCGTAAAGTACTTGCTGATATGGCTATGAATGACGCAGCTGGATTTAGTGCAGTTGCAGCAGCTTCAAAAGCAGCATTGGCAAAATAAGCTAAGTTGAGAAGTGTAACTTTTTGTTACGCTTCACTCCTCTAGTTTATGTAAAAAAAGTACGGTATTTCCAGTCGAATTATAATATATCCCCAGTGAAGATTGTCTTGAAACATAAACTCCTCTACCGTTAAAATTTTTCTTATCTCTAAATATTTTACTTAATATTTGAGTATCAAAACCCTCTCCCTCATCTTTTATTGTAGTAGTTATATATTTGCTTGAGTTGTGTGTTATCGTATCTATAGATACAGTTATCTTCTTTTTACAATCTTTTTGTTTCTCTTCTAATGTTGTAAAATAGCTATCCTCACTTAAGAGTTTGTGTTTTGTTTCTGAATCTAGTCCAAGATTGCCATGCTCGTAAGCATTCATAAAAAGTTCTGTAAAAACAACGCCTGCATTGTATGAGAGCTTATAATTGCTTGTAAAAGTGCTCCAAATATTTGAATACCAATCATTTGCTTCTTCTAGCGCTTCTAGAGTGCTTGGAAATAACTCTTTTATATGAGAAATGCGGCTATTTATGGTTAGTTGATTTATGAAAATAAAAGTCATATCATCTTCTTGATCATCTATTTTCCAAAGCAATTTTTCTCTAAATTCATCTTTTGTAAAGGATGACGAAAAGTCCTCTTCAATAAAATCCATATATAATTTATTGTCATATCGAACACTGTTTTCTACTACTCCATCACTATAAAATAAAAATTTTATAATTTTTGAAATATCTATATTTGAAATAGTAAAGGTAGTTGTATATTTGCTTAGTGGTGGATTGTTTGACTTTATTTTAGTAATTGTATTATCAATTGATTGGAGAAGTGATGGCGGCATAGCAAATTTTGCATACTCCATTTTTACGCTTTTATAATTAATAATTATGAAATCTATAGAGAGTGCCTCATCATCAAGCAAAATCGGCTTCATATATTCTAATGATAAATCAATTAAATCTTTGATATCAAAATGGGCATGCATTTTATCGACCATGTGGTTGATATATGCTGTCATAAGCATTGAACTAAGTGATGCCGAGAGTCCTTTGCCCATACCGTCTACAATAAAGTAAAATACAATATCTTCATTAATTTTTCTGGCACTATATGAGTCTCCGCTTAGTATGTCTAGCGGCTTGTAGAAAAAGTCTATAAGTGTATTGCACTCACCCTCTATCATCTGATAATAAAAATCATTTCTTAATATATTTAGTTCTTTGGAGAATGCTAAATCTTCTTGATATAAGTTGTATTTTTCCTTTTTTTCAAGCTCTTTTATCTTTTTTTCTCTCTGTACCTTTAAATAATTATCAGCAATTAAGAGTTTTGTAACATTCGCTATCGCCTGCATTACTTCAATCGCAACAATAGGTTTTTTTAAAAAATTATTAACGTTTAGTTGAAGTGCATGAACAATTACATCAACATCTTGTATGGCAGAAACGAGAATAATAGGAATCTCTTTATTGCTCTCTCTGATTTTTTTAATCATATCGATGCCGTTAAGCACAGGCATGTCATAGTCACTTATAATTAAATCTATATTTTCATTGCTAAATTTTTGGTATCCTTCTTCACCATTGTTTGCATAAACTATATTTTTCACTAAATCTTCAAAAATTGAATTATATATAAGCTGGGTGGTTTTGTTATCTTCAACACAAAGAAGTGTTAAAGATTTTAGATACTCAAGTACTGAGTTGTCTATAGGATTGTGCATTAAATTTTAAATTTACTCAGTTCATTTTGTAGTCTGTTTGCATCTGAAGCCAGTTTTGTTGCAGCGCCATCTACTAGATTTCTATGCTCTGTATTTTTTTGAGAAATTTCTATAACCTCATCCATATCGCGAATTAGCTCTTTTGTTTTTGTTGCTATGTATGTACTTTGATGCATAACATCACTAGATTTTTCAGTTGTAATTGCAAGATTCTCTTTTGTTTCTTGAGAGGATTCGATAAGAAGCTGTGCCGAATGTGCTATGCTATTCATATTTTGAGATGTTTCTTGTGTCTCTTCTGAAATTTCAATAACATTTTGCGTAATAAGATTTACGTTTGCACTAATCTCACTAAGACTTTTTTGTGTTCTCTCTGCAAGTTTTCTTACCTCGTCTGCAACTACTGCAAATCCTCTTCCATGCTCTCCTGCACGAGCTGCTTCAATAGCTGCATTAAGCGCAAGCAGGTTTGTTTGGTCTGCTATGTCAGAGATAATTGCCAATACATCTTTGATGTTTTTTGCTTGCTCCGTAAGTGATGAAACTTTACGAACAAGATCTTCTTGATGTACATTTCCTTCTTCAATTGCTTTTACGACAGAATCAAGCTTATCGATAAAACCGTCTAAGACGCTAAATGTCTTTTTCAAATCTTCAGTAACAGTTATAGAAGCTTCTTCTATCGCATCAAGACGATTCCCAACTTCAGTTACTAAAACATTGATACTTGAAATTTTGATGTCCGCAAACTTACCGTTTTTCGTAAGCTCTTCAACTATATCATTGAGAATTTTACTCTCTTGAGATGTTGTAATAGATACATCTTTTGCTTGATAAACACTCTCTTTAAATGCAACAATCATTACATGGAGTGCTCTAGAGATCTGTGAAATTTCATCTTTCCCCTCGACAATAACTTCACATGTCAAATCAAGAGTGCTTGATACACATTCGATTTTTTCTAAAGAGCTGCGAACACTTTTGTTTACACCTTTGCTTACCGTAAAAATTATCGTAAATATTGCAATAGCAAAGAGAGAATAGCTAATTAATGTTATGAGTGCTGACATTTTTTGTTTTGATTCAACACTCTCTAATAGCAAGTTGTTTTGTTTGGCCAACTCATCATCTACCTCTTTTAAAAGATTTATTTTTTGAGTTATTGTTTTAAACCATGCAACGCTATCTATATTAAAACCACCCTCTATGGCTTTTTGCCTAGCAATATCTCTCATCTTATTTACTTCTGCTACAACAGGTGAGTTCATTTTCTGCTCATAAAACGCTTTTGAACTGTCAGTTGCCATTGATAAGTAAGAATCAATAAATGCGTCCTGTTCTGCTACAAGAGTAATCCACTTAGCAAAAATGCCATCACCGAATTTATCTGCAGCAAAAGTCCCACTTAGCACCGCTCTTTCAATCCCTGCACGTTCTTTTGATTTTAAGAAGTTGCTATATGAGCTAAGAGCCTTTACCAACTCAGGTGTATTTGCCAGTTTAGCACTTATAGATACTATATTTAAAATTTTTGTGTTCATGTTAGTATAGTAAGCTACTACATCTTTAAGGCTTATAGAGAGAGCATCAACTTGTGAGCGAATTTGTGATATTTTTTCCATATCTGAATTAAAAGCTGTTATTTCACTATTTAACTCTTTCGGGAAAGAGTCTAAGTTAAGTGTTGCTATATATTTTTTTAGGGTTTCATACTCTTTTGTAGTATCAACTTTCTGTTTTGGCAGTATGTCCCCAAACTGTTTTCCGCCAGATCCTATAAAACCGGCACTAGCACCTCTCTCTTTTTGTGTTTCATGAATTACGATACTTAGCTTTTGTGATAGTACATTTAACTCTTGAGCTTGATAAATAATAGTATTATCTTTGATTGTTTTGCTGAATGTAAGCACAATAATAATAAGTGCAAATGAGACGACTATAGCCGTAATGAGGTTGAGTTTATATTTGATAGTCATTTTAGCTTCTTTTTGCTTTGAAAGTTGATATCAGATTTAAGTCATCTAAAAGATGCAGAAGCTGCTCATTTTTGACATTCATGTAAATGTCAATATTGTCTTTTAAAACCAGTTTATTAAAATAACCTATAACCGAAGATGTTATAGAGAGAGAGTCTAATATATTGATGTTTATGAGTTTATTTTCAACAGTCATAGCATCAACTCTCTGCTTAATGTTTTGAAAATCATTAATGCTTTTGATATTACCTTTGATTACAAGGGTGTTTGACGATACCTCTAATTCCATTTTAAGACCTCATTTTTTGTGTGTATTGTAGCAGTTTATAATTTTTATAATTAAAGTTAACTAAAATCTAAGATATTACTTAACCATTCCTTAATTTTTTTCTCATAACCTATATCTTTTAGTTTAACTAAGTTAAGAGGTTTCGAGAGATATTTTTGTTTTACATATCCTCCAAAATCATGTGGGTAAAGATATCCGCTGTTTTCTAAAGAAACCCCGCTTTGTTGTCTTATATTTTTAGGAATATCTAAAATTACTCCGCTTCTTACTGCACTAAGCGCATCATTAATTGCTAAATAGGCCGAGTTCGATTTTGGCGAAGAGGCAAGATAGATAACGGCTTGAGCTAAAATAATTCTAGCCTCAGGATAGCCGATTTTAGAAACACTTGTCATGGCAGAAGTCGCAAGTGTTAAGGCTTGTGGATTTGCATTTCCTATATCTTCGCTGGCTAGTATAACGAGCCTTCTTGCTATAAAATCTGCACTCTCTCCGCCTTCAATTAGTCTTGCCAAATAGTAGATAGCCGCATCCATGTCCGAGCCTCGAACAGATTTGATCATGGCACTTGTAAGATCATAGTGTACACCGGCTTCGCTGCTTCCTGCACTTAGGGCATTTGGTCTGAGTGACTTTAAAAGATTTAGAGTTATATTTGTATTGATATTTGAAGCAAACTCCAAAAGTTTAAGCATAGCTCTCGCATCTCCGCCACTGCTTGCAACCAAATACTCTTTCGCATCATCTTCACATGTAACGTAGCCGTTTGAGAGAGCTTTTTCTAAGAGGTCTCGTAGTGATTCTTTAGAAATTGGATATAGCTCAAAGAGCATTGAGCGCGAACGTATAGCAGAAGTGAGTGAAAAGAACGGATTTTCAGTGGATGCTCCTATTATGAGAACAGAGTTGGTTTCCATTACGGGAAGCAGAACCTCTTGCTGATTTTTAGCTAAGCGGTGGACTTCGTCTATAAAGATAAGCGGTTTTTGCAGAGCATTTTTATACTGTTCAAAAATGCGTCTTAAATCCTCTATTTTGAGGCTTGTCGCATTGAACTCATAAAACGGCAGTTCCATTTTTTTTGCAATAATTCTTGCGATTGATGTTTTTCCGCATCCGGCAGGACCGAAAAAGAAGCTGTGACCCAGTGCATTTTTTTCACACAAAATTCTAAGCGGAGCATCATTTTTGCTTAAATGGCTCTGTCCTACTAAATCATCAAAATCAGCAGGTCTTAAAAGGTGTGTAAAATCTGCCAACTTAACTCTTCTTTTTAGTTACTTTTTTATCTTTAAAACTCTTTTTTTTATCATCTTTGATAAAAGCCGGTTTTTTGCCGTCTTTGGAAGTGCCTTTTTTCTCATCTTTTTTGAAAGCCGGCTTTTTGCCATCTTTAGGGATGCTTTTTTTATTTTCTTTAAAACTCGGTTTCTCACTCTTTTTAGAGCTTGGTTTTTTTTCATCGTCAAGCTCTGCTTTTTTCTCATCTTTTAAAAATTTTGCTAGAGCCGAATACTCGCTGCGGCTTAAAAATCTACTTTTCCCCGTAGGAAGATTGTTTAGTTTGATTTCAGCAAAGCTTATTCTTTTAAGGTCTACAACCTCAGCTCCAAAATGAGCGAAAAATCTTCTAAGTTCTCGATTTTGTCCCTCGTTGATTGCCACTTTTAAAACAGAGTAGTTAGGCTGGTTCTTTTGAACCATGAAGCCGATAAAAGGTTTAAACTCCATATGTGTTACTTTAGAGTGGCTATGCCCGCCTGCAGAGGCATCTTCAAGCGTCATACCGTTTAACATGGCATCTTCCATGTCAGGAGTAACTTCGCCTTTGATTTTCATCTTATAAATTCTCTCCAAATCCGACTCCATGAGAGCTGAAGCAACTTTTGAAGCGTCTGTTAGAAGAAGCAAGCCCTCAGAAGCGTAGTCAAGTCTGCCAACCGGAACATAATGCTTGTACTCTTTGCCTAGAGTGTCATAGATGGTTTTTCGCCCTTTAGGGTCAGTTTTTGTTACAAGCTCGCCTTTTGGCTTGTTGTAGACTATAACTGTATATTTATCTCTCGGTGTTACCTGTTTACCGCTTACATAAACGATATCTACACCCTCATATATATCTGTAGCAGGATTGTCTTGAATCTCTCCATTAACCCTGACAAATCCGTCTTGTATGACTTTGTCAGCTTCTCTTCTTGAGTAGCTTGAGTGATGTGCTATGTATTTGTTTAATCTCATGAAATGCCTTTTTCTATCAAAGTATGGATATGAAGCATGCCATGAACTCTTTTTTGTTTATCCGTTACAACTAAAAGCTGTATCTTCATCTCTTCTATCATTACAAGTGCTTCGCTTGCAAGTATATTTTCATCCTCTATGGTTTTCGGGTTTAGTGTTGCGTATTTTAAAACATTCTCTTCTAGCGAAAAATCATCGTTCATAAGCGCTCGGCGGATATCTCCGTCACTCACAAGTGCTAGAAGTCTATTTTGCTCATCTGTAATTAAAACTGTTCCGAGTCTGCCTTCGCTGATTTTTACAATCGCATCTTTTACTTTTGTTTGGCTGCCAATTATCGGCAAATCTTTTGTTCTCATCAAATCTTTAACTTTTACAAAAAGCTGTTTTCCAAGAGATCCGCCCGGATGAAATGAGGCAAAATCGCTCTTTTTAAAATTTTTTGCACGCATTAAACAGACTGCAAGTGCATCGCCTAGAGCAAGCGTAAGTGTAGTAGAACTTGTCGGTGCGATATTTAGCGGACATGCCTCTTTTTCAACGATAACATCAATTACAACATCACTGTATCTTCCAAGCGTAGAGTTTCTATCTCTTGTCATACCGATAAGCGGAGTGTCAAATCTTTTTATATGCGGAAGAATAGAGCTTAACTCTTCGCTTTCTCCGCTGTAGCTGATAGCCAAAACAACATCATCTTTGCCGATCATTCCCAAATCGCCATGCAGTGCTTCTGTCGGATGAAGAAAAAAACTAGGAGTTCCCGTAGAGGCAAATGTCGCCGCCATCTTAGCTCCGATAAGTCCTGATTTTCCTACGCCCGTAACGATAAGTTTTCCTCTGCATGAGAGAATGATTTCGACTGCTTTGTCAAAAACATCACCGATATTTTGGGCACTATCTAAGAGTGTTTGAGCTTCGATTTTGAGGGTTTCTTGTGCTATTTGTCTGTAATTCATAACGCAATTATATCCTTTTTGAATGCAAAAGCGTAAGGTAGTTTAGTGCTTAATTAATTAGAGATAAGATATAATATTTCAAAAAAGATTTTAGAGGAAAAAAAATGAGAGATATATTAGGCAAGTATGTAAGCAGTATAAATACATTAAAAGTAGAAGAGAGAGTTTTGTATCTAAATACGCTGATTTTAGCGGAAGAGGGTGCCGGTAAAACCAATCTTGCATGTAAGATTAGAAACTATGTTATTGACAGTGATGTAGCAACACTCTATTTGGATTTTGCCAACTCTGAGGTAGAGAATATTGAGTTAAGATACAAAGATGAGCATTTCAACTACATAAGATTTGATGAAAGCGATGAGTTTCAAGAAGAGTTCAATAAGCTTGTGGATGCAAAAAAACATATCTATATGGCTGTGGATCCGGCTTACTTCTCAAACAAAAGAGATATAAAAAGCAAGCTTACTGAAACGTTGCAAATCAGAGGGCTTTTAGATAATTACTACTACTTTTTCCATGATATCGAGAATTTAAATGGTTTTTACACCAAGTTTGAAGACTTTTTGCTCTACATGTTAAACTTTTTAAATCTCAAAAAATACGGACTCACATTTCTAACACAGCCGCACTCTACGTTTGAAAATCCGCAGATCAAACTTCTTTTTACTTTCTTATATCTTGGAAAATGCTCGACTTTTGAATATTTTAACACGGCAAATTTGAAAAAATTACCGAAAAACAGATTTTTCTATCAGTACAGAACAAACTACAAAACGCTTCTATTTAACGATATTAAGAGCAATATAGTTCAGATAGATGAGTACTCTTTTGAAGTGTAGTGATGCAAAAACTTTTTGATGAGGTAGCATCTTTAGATAGAAGATGTTACGAGGAGTTTTTTTTAAGCGAAGATATTTTAATGGAGCATGCCGCTAGCGGTATGGCTTCTTATATCCGCCAAAACTTCTCAAAAAACTCAAAAATTATCGTAGTATGCGGGAGCGGCAACAATGGTGCTGATGGCGTTGCTCTTGCAAGACTTCTGCATAAAAGTTACGATATTTCCATTTTTTGGGCAAAAAGACCTACGTCTAAAATGGCTCTTTTGCAAGAAAAACGTGCTCAGAATATAGGTGTTCAAGAGTGTGAAGAACTTTGTGGATGTGATGTCTTAGTTGATGCGATTATAGGAACAGGTTTTAATGGCGAACTAAGTGATAATCTGTCTATTTTGATTGATGATATGAATTCTTTGGGGGCGGCTAAAATAGCATGTGACATCCCATCGGCTTTTACTTTTAGAGCAGATATTACGCTCACAATGGGCGCTCTAAAAAAGAGCCTCTTTCTAGATGAGGTTAAAGATATCGTCGGTAAGATAGAAGTTGTAAGTCTTGGCGTTGAGAGAGAGATTTATGAAAAAGAGAGCAATTGGAATCTTTTAGATTTGGAAGATCTCAAGCTCCCCTCAAGAGTAAAAAAAGATTCTCATAAAGGAAGTTATGGGCATTTGGCCATTGCAAGTGGTGAAATGTGCGGTGCAGGTATTATAAGTGCGCTATCTGCATTTAGATTTGGAAGCGGCTTAGTAACGCTTGTAGGATTTGAAGAGATAGAGATACCGCATACTTTGATCTACTCTCATGAAGTGCCAAAAGGAGCAACCGCTTTAGCTTTGGGAATGGGACTTGGCGTAGAGTTTAGCGAACTTGAACTTGCTAAGTTTTTAGATAATACACTTGCGCTTATAGCTGATGCGGATATTTTTTATATGCCTGCGGTTTTAGAGATATTAAAAAGAGAGAATGTTATCATAACTCCGCATCCAAAAGAGTTTACCTCGCTTTTAAGAATTTCAAAAATTGCGGATATATCTGTAAATGAACTGCAAAAAGAGCGTTTTAAATATGTGGAGATGTTCTGTGCAAAATTCCCTAATGTAGTTCTTCTTTTAAAGGGTGCGAATGTGCTCATCGGCAAAAACAACAACTTTTTTATAAATCCGCATGGCAGCGCCGCTTTAGCTAAAGGCGGAAGCGGAGATGTTTTAAGCGGACTTGTCGGCTCGCTTCTGGCTCAGGGATATAGTGCGCTTGATGCCGCAATACACGGCTCATTAACGCATGTGAAACTTGCATTAAATTATAAGGGTAATGATTTTTCACTTACTCCGGATGATTTGATAAATGGAATAAGCAAATTATAAATTTATAACTAGGAATAAAAAATGAGAGATATCTTAAAAATCGGAAAATATGAGTTAAACAGCCGCCTAATTGTTGGAAGCGGAAAATATAAAGATTTTCAAACTACAAAAGAGGCAACTTTGATAAGCGGAAGCGAACTTATTACGGTTGCGGTTCGTCGTTTAAATATAACAGATCCCGATAAAGAAAATCTGCGAGATACATTTAAGGGTACAAATGTAAAATTCTTGCCAAACTCTGCAGGATGTACGACGGCAGAAGAGGCAATAACTACTTTTAGGCTCACAAGAGAGGCAACGGGAATAGATCTTATAAAGCTCGAAGTTATTGGTGATACTCAAAAAACTCTCTATCCTGATGTGCTTGAGACTATAAAAGCATGTGAGATTTTGGCTCGCGAGGGGTTTACCATCATGGCATACACTTCAGATGATCCGATTATGGCAAAGCGTCTTGAAGATGCCGGCGCTCATGCAATAATGCCTCTCGCAGCACCGATTGGAAGCGGGCTTGGAATCCAAAATCCATATAATATAGTTTTTATCCGTGAAGCTGTGAGCGTTCCGGTAATCGTTGATGCCGGAATAGGATGTGCAAGTGATGCCGCTTATGCTATGGAACTTGGAGCTGATGGAGTTTTAACAAATACCGCTATTGCAGGAGCGCAAGATCCTATAATGATGGCAGAGGCGATGAAACATGCAGTAATAGCAGGACGCATGAGCTATCTCTCCGGAAGAATCGCAAAACGCCCTTATGCGACTGCTTCTTCACCTGTAAATGGGATGATACAGTTTTAAAATAAGTTTCCGTCTCCTTTTAAGTATTATAGCTCAGCACAAAATTTATTTCTGCCGCTCTCTTTAGCGCGGTAGAGTTCATTGTCTGCTATTTTTAGCAAATCTTCTTTTGATATATCTTCATCACTCTCTTTTATAGAAAGCCCTGCGCTTATGGTTACAAACTCTGCTGCGGTTGAATATTTGTGCTCTATTTTGAGATTTGCAACTGCATCTATTAGGGATTGAACAACTTTTTTTGCTCCATCTCTATCTATATCTTTAAGCAAAACAACAAACTCCTCTCCTCCATATCTTGAAACAGTGTCTGTCGGACGTTTTAAATTTTTTCTCAATGTCTGAGCAACTTTTCTGAGGCACTCGTCTCCCTGCCAATGTCCATAATTATCATTATAAAGCTTAAAAAAATCAACATCTATCATGATAAGCGCAAGACTTCTTTTGTCCCTTAATATTTCTCTATATTTTTTTTCAAAAGTTTCATTAAAAAATCTTCTGTTTGGGATATTTGTAAGACTGTCAATCATTGATAACTCTTCGAGTTTGTCGCTTTTTAGTTTTAAATCCATATGATTTTTTACTCTAATCTTAATAATGGCAGGATGAAACGGCTTTTTAATATAATCTATCGCTCCTAAGTTTAAGCCGTACTCCTCGTCCGTTGTGTCATTTTTGGCAGTAACAAATATGATAGGGATGTTCCTTGTTTCCGAAGAGCTTTTTAATATTTTACAAACGTCATAACCGCTCATTTGCGGCATCTCAATATCTAGGAGAATAAGATCCGGTTTCTCTTTGCTTTTTGCTATCTCAAGTGCCCTCTGTCCACTTTTTGCTATTTTAATTTTATAGCTGCTTTGAAGCAGATCCGATAAGATAGCAATATTTGCAGCCATATCATCGACTATTAAAACCGTAGGTATATACTCTTCTTCTCTCATACTTTCCACTCTTTCATAATGTTATATGCTTTGTCATAGTCAAACTCATCCATGGCTTCCATCCATAACCCAAGTTCATAACCGTTTATTTTATCTTTAAGCCCGCTAAATAGCATCTGCTGCTTTCGTGTTTGAATCATTGTTCCGATTTTAACATCTTTTAGTATTTCTTGAAATAAATTTTGTAACTCGTCACTATTAAGAGCTGTCTCTTGCAGTACTGCATTGGTATCCAAGCGCATAGATCTAATCTCTGTTTTAAGTGCATTCATAGCGTTTTGGAGAGCATCTATGTTCTCTTTTGAAACAACAGGGTCTTTTTTATATTTGTTGTATATCAAATTGCATATTGATGCGAGTGCTTTTGCTCCGATATTTCCGCTTACGCCTTTTAGTGCATGGATAAGCGGTGCGGCAGATGGATCATTTTGAGAGAGCAAAGCAGGTAAAGACGCAAACTTATTTTCCAACTCTATAAGGAATTTTGATAGGATCTTATGCAGTAGCTCTTTATTAGAATTTACTATATTCAGAGCATATCCGATATCAAGAACCGCACTATTTTGATCCAGTGTCTTTTCCTCCTCTTTCTCTGCAATATTTATAGATATATTGCACCATTTTGCTACTGTTCTAAGCATCTCATTGCTGTTGATTGGTTTTGGGAGATGATCATTCATTCCGACTCTAAGCACTTTTTCTCTATCTTCAACCATTGCGGCTGCAGTCAGAGCAATTATAGGGATCTCTTTGTCATGCTCTCGTATAACGCTTGCAGCTTCATAACCGTTCATGATGGGCATCTGAAGATCCATGAGTATAATATTGAAGTAGTTAGGTTTCGACAAGAACAGGTTAACCGCCTCTTTTCCGTTATTTGCAACAACGGCTTCAATGTTTACTTTTTTAAGTATTGCAAGAGCCACTTCTTGGTTTATCTCATTATCTTCCACCAGTAGAACATTTATATTGCTCAGATCAGGAAGATCTTGAATACTGCTGATGCTTATCATACTTAACTCATCCACTGCTTCTAACTTATTTTCATCCCATGAATCAATACCCAATTCTATCTCAAAACTAAATGTTGAGCCGACACCTCTTTGGCTATCTGCGTTTAGCCTTCCGCCCATAGCCTCAACTAATCTTGTAGATATAGAGAGTCCAAGCCCTGTTCCGCCGTATTTGCGGGTTGTTGAATTGTCTGCTTGAGAGAAAGGGGCAAAAAGTTTTGATATGTCTTCGCCTGCTATGCCGATTCCCGTATCGCTTACGCTAAAATTTATTACGGCACTATGTTCATGTCTCTTTTTTAGCTCAATTGTTAGCGTTACATGCCCTTCATTTGTAAACTTTAGCGCATTGCTGAGAAGGTTTACTAAGACTTGATTGATTCTGAGTTCATCTCCAACAACCATTCTAGGGGCTGTGCCTTTTAGTTCAAAAAATAGCTTTAATCCTTTGTTGATGGCACTTTGTGTAAAAATCATCTTTAGCTGTGAGAGAACATTTCCTAAATTAAACTCTCTATGCTCAATCTCCATTTTGTTTGCCTCTATTTTTGAGTAATCCAGTATATCATTTATGATGCCAAGAAGCATTTTTGAAGAGCCGTGGATCTTTTGGAGATAATCTTTCTCTTTAGCACTCAAATTTGCATCAAGCATAAGTTCGCTAAGACCTAAAATAGCATTCATTGGTGTGCGTATTTCATGGCTCATATTTGCTAAAAAATCGCTTTTAGCAAGATTCGCTCTGTCGGCTTCTTCTTTTGCTTCTTTTAGCGCTTCCTCGTTTTTTTTCAGCTCACTAAGGTCTCGTCCTACTCCAAGCACACCCAAGATAGTGCCATCTTTGTCTCTTACTGCTGTTTTTGTTGTCTGAATATATTCTGTATGACCATCTGATGCAAATTGAATTTCTTCAAAATTCGTGAGAGGAACTTCTGAATGCATAGCATTTTTGTCGTGTTCTCTAAAGAAATCGGCGAGATCTTTTGAAACAAAATCATAATCTGTTTTGCCGCATATCTCATCTTTTGAGGCTCCAAAAAAATCCTCAAAACGTTTGTTGCAGGTAATATAAAAACCTTCTGCATCTTTCATCCATACCAAATCCGGAATAGACTGCAAAAGAGACCCAAGTTGATTATTTAGGCTCGCCAGCTCCTCCTGTTCTAATTTTCTAGCCGTTATGTCTTGATGAGTTCCAGACATAAGCACCGGTTTGCCGTCTTTGTTCCACTTGTTTCAAATTTGGCACCGATTGTAGTAGCCAGACATAAGCACCGGTTTGCCGTCTTTGTTCCACTGAGACACTTTTCCTCTGTCTAAAACCCAAACCCAGTGACCGTCTTTGTGTTTCATACGGCTCTCACACTCATAGTAATCAAGTTCACCGCTAAAGTGTCTCTCCAGCATTTTCTTTGACTCTGATAGATCATCAGGGTGTGCATATTTTATCCATGTATCTATAGAAATTGGAGCTAGTTCATCAAGCGTATATCCGATTATCTCTGCCCATCTTTCATTGAATATCACATTGCCGATTTGAACATCCCACTCCCATGTACCTATATTTGTTCCCTCTATTATAGAGTCAAGCCGCTGTTTTTGAAACGTTAAGTCTCTTTGATATCTCTTTATCTGAGTAATATTTCTGTGAACGCTTAAAAGGTAGGGCTTCTCTTCGAGGTGTATAAGCTGTACTGATACAGCAATATCTAAAAGCAAACCATCTTTTGTGCGATGTTTTGTTTCAAAACTATCACTTCCATTTTTATAAATGGTTTCAATGTGTTTTTGGGTTTCTTGAGGACTTTCAAATGCATCATATTTATTTATAGATAGTTTTTCAAACTCATTCGCACTATAACCTAGCTGAAGATGGGCAGCTTTGTTAAATTTATACGGAAGTTTTGTTTTCAAGTCAGTCATTATTATAGGTTCAGGGAAAATTTCAAATAGGGTTCTAAAGAGATTTTCACTTTTTTCAAGTTTTTTCTGTTTTTCTATAAGATCACTGATATCCCTAAAAACAACAATTGCTCCATTGTCATTTGTCGGTGCAACCGTTAGATTTATAGAAAAAAATGTTCTATCTTTTCTTATAAAACAATCATCTAAATTTCTGGTTATCTTGTCTTTCGCCGTAAGATAAATAGGACATTCATCTATTTCATACTCTCTGCCCGTAGGTTTATGATGATGAAAAAGAAGATGCTGATCTTTGTGTAAAACTTCTTTTTCACTATATCCAAGCATTTCTAGCGCTTTTTTATTGATCCATGTACAGTTTCCGTCTTTGTCAATTCCATAGACTCCCTCTCCCATGTTTGAGAGAAGCGAGCTTAGGAGATCTTTGCCTTTTTTTTCCCTAATATGGTAAAAAAGCCCTAAAAGCAGAGAGATGAAAGTTGCAATAAATACCGCTTTATACTGTTGTAAAATATCGACAATAGTTACATTTTCTACTTTATCAAACGGAGGAAGTCTAAGAGCACGAGACAACTCTTCTGTTTGCAGATAATCTGCCGGAAGTGTATAATCATAAATCCCTGCATTTTTCATTGACTCTGTAGGCTTAATAGAAAAAAGAGCAGATATAAATATTTTTACGTCGTCTTCATTCATGTACGGCATTGAAAAAACAGGCCACTCAGGATAGAGCTTTGTAGAGATCTTGTATGGATGGTATGGGTTGTTCTGTTCATTTATAATTTTAATAGTATTGTTTTCAAGTTCACCTTTTGCCGTCATCTCTTCTAAAATGCCGTCACGTATAAATCCAACGTCAGCTTCTTTGTTTAAAATTGCTCGCACTACGTCCTGATGGGTACCTTTTAGTTCTATAACGCTTTTACTCTTTTCTTCAATATTGATACCTTTTAGATGAAGTTCATATGCTTGAGCTCTAAAACCGCCCATATGCTTTTTGCTGGGGGCAACTATGATTTTGTTTTTTAAATCCTCAAGAGTTTGTAGCGGACTATCTTTTCTTACAACAATAACACCTGCCAATTTGCTTGTTACAACACCTTTGTTAAAACCCCTTAAAGTAGCGATTGCACCGCTTAAATCATACTGCTGTCTTATGTGTAAAAAATGAATTGGATTTGTAGTTACGATATCAAGTTGCCTGTTTTTAATCTTCTCATTCATCTCTTCTTGAGTTAAAACTTCTAAAATTACACGATTATCAAGTTTTTCATTAAGATAATTAACAAGACTCTGGTATTGCTTTTTCGTATCTTCAACTCCTTTATAGGCAAAAACACCGAATCTGATATTTTCTTTTGCATAAACATGCGTAAAAAGAAGTAAAAAAAAGAAGATAAATGATAGTTTTTTCATAATTTCAACTTATTTATAGATATGTTAATCTCTCATATTACATTGAATATTATTAAAGTATATGTAAAGTTTATGGTGTTTCTATATTTTTTGAGAGATGTGTCATAAGAAGTAACTGCCCCATCCCCTCAAAAAACTTCTCTACGCCCTCATCATTGGATTGCATGGCTTTTTGAAGTGCTGCTAAAAAAGCGAGTTGTGAAGCATGGGATGCCATCATAAAGGTTTCTATTATATATCCAAATGAGAGCGTATGAATTTCTCCGTTAACATCAAAATCAATTTCTGAGTTTAAATTGATATCGTTTGAAGTTAAAAGTTCTCTACAGCTATATTCTATTTCATTCATTGTAAAACCTCTTTAGCGAATTTGCTGATTTTTAATCTTTAGTATCTATTTATTTAAGACGTTTTATTAAGTCTTAAAACACTATACAAGCATTGTAACAAACAAATTTAAAGAAATTAATAAAAAATTTCAAAATTGTGTCATTATGCTATTGACTTTTTAAAAGTAATTAACTATAATTTCGCCTCATTAATCAGCCGTTAGGTTGCTTTAATGTACAGGTCGGGGTGTAGCTCAGTATGGTTAGAGTACTTGGTTTGGGACCAAGGGGCCGAAGGTTCGAGTCCTTTCACCCCGACCATTTTATATTTTTTAAAAACATGGTGGGATTAGCTCAGTTGGTTAGAGCATTGGTTTGTGGTGCCGAGGGTCACGGGTTCGAGCCCCGCATCCCACCCCATAATAAAAAAAATATAAAAAAAACTAAAAAAAATAATAAACTTTGTGGCGTTCGTGGCTCAATTGGATAGAGTTTCGGACTTCGGATCCGACGGTTATAGGTTCGAATCCTATCGGGCGCACCATTTTTATGATGTATGCGTCCTTAGCTCAGCTGGATAGAGCAATGCCCTTCTAAGGCATCGGTCAGAGGTTCGAATCCTCTAGGGCGTACCACTTTTTTAATTATTAACTACCATGTGCGGATGTGGTGAAATGGCAGACACGCTAGACTTAGGATCTAGTGCCGTAAGGTGTGGAGGTTCAAGTCCTCTCATCCGCACCATTCTTCTTATTAAATCTCTCAAAACTACCTAAATAACGAGCTTTTGAAGCCATTTTAAGTTTCAGAAAAAATTGCTTTAGTCACCTATTAGTCACCTTGAGTTAAAAATACTCTTTTTTCATGTTTCATTTTATCTTTCACTTTAAGCTTTCTTAGTTCAAGTTTTACTTTTTTTATCTTCAACTCAAATCAAATATCATCATCTGTAATCAATTATGTATATTTTCCTATTCAGGCACTAAAGTTTCGTTTTATCTATAATTTCCCCGTCCAATTATTCAACGGGGTACCAAGTGTTTTTCACTCCCAAAGTGAAGGAAGTCAGCTTTGGCTTCCCGTTGAGTAATTCAACTGGAACACTTGGTACCTGTTCCTTACTCAAGCACATTTCATTGTTCAAAAAATTGAAAGGCGTATTATCAAGCGTCTGGTGAAGTAAATGCTCTGTTTGTAAGCCATCATAGTTAATGCGAGCAAAACAGTACCCAAGTATTGAAAAAATAGTAGAAATTGATACGGCTGCGGCTGGTTCTCACATGGAAACAAAAAGAGGGATCGAATACACGCAGATAGTGGCGCTGTGGATGATACTATGCTCTCATCACCTTCTCATACCCGACCTAAACCAAAAACTCTCACATATTTGGCATGGAACAAACTGTACAGCACAACCGACAGTTGATAGTATGCTCTGCCGAGCGTGAAAAAAGCAAGAGACCATCCGACGACCAATCGAAACGACGGAATTATAACATAACTCATCATATCGAGAGCGGAGAGGTCTGCCCAATTTTTTGGGTATTTTTTAGCCCCTCCATGCCACTTCTTCCTCCCCGCTCACTCTGGAATCCACCCTGTTTTACAAAAAATATTTGACATAATAATTGACAAAAGTATATAAATAATATATACTTTACATATAAATTAAATACTTAAAGAGTATATATGATACTAACTATCTCTCATCAAAAAGGCGGTGTCGGAAAATCAACGATTGCTTGGAATATAGCAGTGCATTTTTCAAAACTGCTTCCGACTACGATTATAGATTTGGATACACAACAATCCTTGACACAGACAAATCAGATTAGAGAGTCTGTCGGATTAGAACCTTTAAAGATAATGCAAATAAGCAACGCTGGTGAATTGGCACAATATATCGAAAAAGATTCTCAAGAGAGACTAACCATAATAGATTCTGGTGGATTTGACAGTGCTTTTAACAGAGTAGCAATTGTCGGAAGCGATATGCTTATCACTCCAGTATCAGACAAACCATTTGACTTGATGGGGCTTCAAAAATATGAGGAGATTTTAAAGTCACTTTCTGCAATTCAAAAAGAGACAATAAAGACAAACATCCTCTTCAACAATCTTAACCCTGCGATGAAAAACTTTGGAGATCTTATCGAGTTTATCTGCTCATCCGAACACTTTGAGCTTATGACATCAGTGTTACGACAAAGAGTCGATATTTCAAACTCAATAGGGGTAGGAAAAAGTGTGAAAGAGTTTCGTATCTTTAGTAAAGCAGATAGAGAGTTTGATAAACTGTTTGAAGAGATAAAGTTAAAACTAGATATAGTATAAATACATAAAACATATATTTTAAATATATATTGGAGCAGTAAATGGCAAAATCATCATTTTTAAAAAATATAGAAAAAGTTAAATCCTCGGCTGCAATGAGCGAGCAAGAGACTAAGAAGCAGGGTTTTGAGAAAAAAAAGAAACTGATAAATATACCAATAGAATGGGAAGAGAAAATCAGGGCTTATCATGGCGGCACTGTGAATGCGTATATACTTATAGCATTGCAGGAGCGGATGCAAAAAGATGGGTTGATATAGCAAACCGAATAAATATCGCCAATTCAAGTCATAAGTGCAACATCTATGCTTTTCAATTTACTTGGAAAATCTTACCATTGAAAAATATGGCAACTTCTATTTTCAATGAATGGCAAGTCTTTTTCAAGTAGTTTATATGTTCGTTTTGTTACTATTTTGCTATCATCTGATAGTAAAAAAATATTTATGATAAAAGTCATTTCCATGTCTGTCATATTGCAATTTTTATTTAAAAGTTTTAAAAATAAGTAGTTAATTTCACTTTTTTTAAGGTTCACAACTTCATTTATAAAATCAAATATTGATGAAAATTCTGAAATAAAATGAAAATTTTTTGCTAAAATAACTTTTGAGTCATTGTTGTTTTCTACAGTATATTTAATAGCATACCCGAAGATGTATTGTTCTAATGATTTTTTAAGCAGCATAGCAATAGGATAATCAAATCTAATTTCAGATTTTTCTAGAACAGGAATCCATTTTTTCGCACCTTCACTTGAGTATTTTTGATTATTAAAAATCTTTTCGCTGAGATGATTGTTCAAATATTCAATATCCTTTATGATTTTTTCTGAAAATAGTACAAAGTCTTTATGAAGGCATGGTTCGAATATTTCAAGACATTTAGGCAAAATATAAGATTTAAAGTTTATAATCGCAGAGTTAAAACTATTTTTAGTTACATCGCAATAAAATTTTTTTATCATTTCATTTTCATTGAATTTACTAGTATCTCGTAATTTTTCTAACAAAGGATATAATTTATTTATAATGGGAAGAATATAATGTTTTTTTATTTCTTCAAGATATTCAGATTGAAATTCATCAGTTAGGAACATACTCACTGGAAGTTCTTGACCATAAAAAGTATAATATAAATCACTATCTTTTGCCTCATGCTTATAATACTTTAATAAAATATCATAAAACATCTCTTTATCAATTTTATATACATCTTGCTCACTAAGTTCTCCAGCAAAATATGGATTTACTAAGGTATGTTTTATAAATTCCCAGTTATAAAACTGGCTACTCCTGTAAAGCATGCTCATTATAAAATATAAAAAATTATCTTTTTTTCTTAAAAATTCTACAAACTTATCAATGTCTTTTGTGAGATATTGGTCATATATTTTTGGAATATCAGTCATAAAAAATAGTTCACAATCTTGTTCTTTTTTTGATTTATACATTTTTTCAAAAATATTCATTAAAAATCCCTTGAAATTAAAATAGCTAGAAAAATTATTATTTACTGTTTTGGATGTATGCGTACAAATATATATATTAGATTAAAAATAAGCTCTGTATTTTACTACAAAATATATATAAAAACAGATGTTGAATTTATAAAAAATATGCTGTTCTAACACCTCACTAAATGAAGGTGATTGCATATAATTTCATCAACAAGTGGCCACTTGCAGATGATTTGTAAGGATGAAAAATGAAAGAAAAAGAAGAAATAAAACAAATACTTTATGAAAAATATAAAAGCTTAGTTTTTAGTCGTGAACAAGTTTCAGAAATTCTAAATATCTCGGTGGCCACACTAGATAGATGGCGCTCAAAAGGTTTATATTTGGATTTTAAGAAGGTTGGAAATGTTAAAAATTCAACAATTCAATACAGTTTTAACACAGTGGTGGATTATTTATGTGATTTTAAAAAGATTTATAGGGGAGAAAAATGAGCAAAATCATCAATATTGAAAATTTAACTCGAATGAACATGGAAGCTCAAAACCAACGACTACGGCTTTTTAGTCGGGTTAATATCGATATTAAATTGCAAATTTTAGCCTCTCAAAAGCAACTGTTTCACAAACTAAAAAGTGCTTATGGTAATGTTGATAACGCAGTTTTAACTCTATCAGCACTCGTTTTAGCAATAGATGCAGTTGTAAAAGAGCTTGATGATGTCAATCTTAATGCAATAAAACTTCGAGGCAAAAACAATAAAGCCAAAATCAAACGGCAAAAGGTGCTTGGATATTGGGCAATAGTGCGAACTTTAAGACTAGAGCAAAAGATGAGTTTTAGAGACATAGCAACATATTTTGCAAAATATCATAAGCTTGAAGTTTCTTATTCCACTATTTATGAACTGTGGAATGAGCTAGAAAACAACACACAAACAAACAAAGGAGAACTAAAAAGTGGCACACGATCAAATATTTACACTTAGAGACGATGCAGGAGTTGAACTTAAAATTATACCTGTTGCACTCAATCTTGATAAAGAAATATATCTGCTTCATATTTTTGAAGAAGACCATAGTGCGAAGAAAAAGTTTATAAGAAACGAGTTGGCTTTGATAGGTAATCAAATACTAACTTCAACTTTTAGCGATACAGTACACCTCATGGAGGAGCTAAACCTCTTTGACATTGGCAATCATCAGAACAAATACCTCGATATAACTGAGTATCAAAGTACAAAAAATCTAAAACTCAAACATAACGGTGATGAAAATATTTTTATCTCAAAATCTGAAGCAAAAGCTATGTATAAGATTTTTAATTTGGCATTTTTGGGATACTCGGTTGCCGCTGTGCTTGAAAAAGAGTTTAGGTTTACACCGCAGCTTCTTGCAAAAACACTTCATGATAATCAATTATTGCTAAGGTAGCTCAAATGAGGTTCTTTAGCAATACCCTAATGATAGTGGGTACTATCTTTTTATTTTATTACTTGTATAAACTCTATCAATTGTACAAGGAAGAAGTTGAACAAGAAAAGGAGTGGGTTCAAGAAGCAGTGAATGAAAAGATTGATGAAGAACCTGAGCAACTTTATGAGCTTAATACAGATAAAATAAAATATTCACTTTACAATCCAAGTTTTGAGGGTTTACATGAACTTAGCTCTTTGTATAAACTAGTAGTTCACAATAATCTTTGGATAAACCAACCTTTTCATACTAAGTTCTATGAATTTTTGATGATTATAAATGATAATAATTTTATGATTATTGATCCACTTTCAAAAGTTATTACTATAAATATGAGAGATAAGTACAACAAAGTGCAAACCTCAAAATCATATCAGGTCTATAGCACGAAAGAGATTATCAAGTATGCAATACCATATTGCATGGACAATATAAAAAGATTTAACAAAAAAGATGCACAAAATCTTTTAATATCGATTTTCGTAGTAGCATTAAAACAATCAGTTCATTATCTCTCTCATGAAGTTCCGCAAAATAGTATCGACAAACTCTTAAAAGGCTATAAACACGCTCAAGCAGTAAGAAGTATAGTTGAACTAGTTGAAGAAGCAGATGAACAACTTTATTTTATTCAAGAGTCTATTTATGATGCTTTTACTGTGCTTGAAACCTTCCCTTACAATGACAGCGAAGTTTCAAAAGTAATTGAAAAAAGACGACAACCACCACAAAAACTTCTTCAAAAAATCTAAACAGGTGTTTATTTACCTGTTTGGAATCTGTTTATTTTTCTATTTTTTAAGCCTTTTTCAAAACTATCACAATTCACCGTCACAAAAGCACTTTTGTGTTTGATAATCCAAAAAAAGGAAACTGAAAAAAATATTCGTCACTACCTCTTTTTGGGGTACAAAAATATCAAACAAATTTTAGTGTTAAACTTGCTTTATCTTTTTTTTACAAACCCTAAAATTGATCGTTGGAGCTCAGATTCACTTACGAGTGAATCACACCATCGTAACCAAAAGAGCGTCAGAAGATTTTCATTTGCTTTGATTTAGAAATTTTTTGCACTATCAAACAATCAAAGAAGTTTGGCAAGCTTTGATTTGCAAGTACGGTTAAAAATATTTTATAAACTTTTTACATCTAGCAGGTATTGTACGAGATGTTGGCGATTTAGATGCAAAAATCGAAAATAAAATGCAGATTGACTAAACAAACCTTGCCTCGGATAGCGGCTGAAACTATCAAAATTAAATTTTTTTTAAAAGGATAAAAAATTAGAGGAAGCGTCTATTATCAAAGTTCTCAACTTGCCAAACAGATATTTGAAAGTGGAGCTAAAAAAGAGGATAGAATCAATCCAAACCATCACCATTTTCAAAAGGTAGCCTCTTTTAAAACCATGGAGAGCTATAGAAATATTTGGAACAATTTTTTCAACTACCTCAAAGAGCATTGGAATATAAAAGATTTTGAAAAGATAGAATCAGAACATATCCAAGCCTACATGGACTATAAGATAGAGTACTATCCATCTAAGCAGTACTTAGAAAAGATAAGTGCCGCACTCGGCAAACTTGAAATTGCTTTGAAACTTTTTGCAAAAAATATCCATGGCGTTAAAAAAGAGTATGACTTTTCAATCAGACAAACCATTTTAGATGAAGCAAGAGATTTAAAATTCGTAGCCAACAACTATCACAACCGAGCGTATAAAAATCCTGAAACTTTAATCTCAAATCTCAAAAACCCACTCCATCAACTTGCAGCTAAAATTCAACATGAAGGCGGAGCGAGAATAGAGGGTGTTGCACTTATAAAATCTGAGCAATTTTTAGGAACAAGGCTTGATAACATCACAAACACTCAAAGAGGCATCATCTTCACCAAAGAAAAAGGCGGTAAGGAGGGAGAGGTTTTAGTAATGCTTGAAACATACAACGAACTTCAAAACTATCTCTTAAAAAAACCAAAATTTAAAATCAACCGTCAAGCTTATTATCAAGATATCATAGAAGCGGCACTTCTTTCAAATGAGATAGCCGAGGGCTCACATGGGCTTAGATGGAACTTTGCAAAAAGACGGATGTTTGAGTATGCGCAAGCAGGGTGTAGTTATGAAGAGTCGTTGCAGCAAGTGAGTTATGAGATGAAGCATAATCGGGCGAGTATTACTTTACACTACTTATAGTTACATTATCATATTTAAATACAAGATAAATAAATAGAATCATTCATTCATTTTAATGATACCTTTTTGAATAAGTAGCATCTTTATAACACTTCCTTCTGAGCGAAACTCACTTTTGGCGTATGCTTCAAGCTCTTTTTTTTGCAATGGAGTAAGAGCGATAGTAATTGAGGCAATGGACTGTTCTGCTTTTACTTTGCTTCTGTTGGGCGACCCTGTTTTTTTTTGAAGATCTAGATGTGTTATCGGGGATGTCGTCTCTGTGGTTTGTGTTAGTTTTTCAAATTTTGCTTTTGCCATTAGAAATACTCCTCTATTTTTTGCATAAGCTCTTGCATAGTGGAGGAGATTTTTTTATAGGTGTGTTGTTTTAACCCTCCGCTTTTTGCTAGATCTATAATGCTTCTGCCCTAGTTTTCTGCTGTTTGGAGCACTCTTGTGTGGCAATGGCAAAATACTCTATCTCCTCTTGTGTATGCTTGGATAAAAAGCTGATGGCATCTTCGATATCACTCTCTTTGATATAGCCATTAACTACAAATAAAATGGGAATGCCTAAGTTTTGTACAATCTGGGATTAACAATCGATATAGAATCCGAACTTAAAAATATAAAAAATATGTCTAAAGAAGCGATAGAAGCATATTATGAAAACACTTGGATAATAGAGGTTTTATATATAAAATCACTATAGTTTTTGCAACTATTACAATGATAACTGTTTTATGGAATATAATGCCCTGATTGTCAAGACAACTTCAGCACCAATTTTATTTCTATCAAGCGCCTGCATTTGTAAGCTACACTTTTAACATATTCAAGATAAACAGTATCAACCAACAAAGAGAGTGTCAAAAAAATTGTTATGTTGATCGAACTTCCAAAGAGGGGTAGCAAATAGCACTCAAAATGCCGAAGTGTTTGTTATCCTCATAAACAGCGCCCGTATCAATCATTGCGTATGTATTAGTAATAACAGCACCATAAACAGGGGTGTGTCCAAAAATATTAAAGATGCCATTTTGAGCTTCCCTCTGCTCATCAAAATACTCACTTTTTTTCATGTGCCGCCAAAGAATATCCTCCACATCATCCTCAGAGTATGGATGCTCTTTGCTGACCCATATATGATGCATATAAGAGTGAGATACGACTAGGGGTTTGTGCCCCTCTATCTCAAAGTATGCAAAATAAGGAAGAGTTTTAAAATATCTAACATGTTTTGTAAAAACTTCTTCATCACATCTGGCATAGGAGCTTAGTGTTTCTATGCCACCGTTATTAAACCAATACTCTGCGTTATGCTTACTCTCATCTGACTCTATCATCATTACTTCATGATTGCCAAGCACGCAAAAATAGCCATTGTTTATGACTAGTTCAACAACTTTGGCTGACTCTTCGCCTCTATCAATCAAGTCACCCGTAAAACAAACAATGGCATCTTTAGGAAGCTTACTTAGCAGCAGTAGTAATTTCTCATATTCGCCATGAACATCACCGATAACCCAGATACCTTTTTGCATATTTTAAACCTCTTTCTTTCTCCGTTATCTATTTAGTTGCAAAATAGTATGAAAAAATTTGGACTTATTTTGACTAGTTGGACTGGAAGTTCTCAAGAAGTTGTGTGATGAGCTGCAAATACTCCTCTTTGAGCTCTTTAGGTTCAAGGACAACCATGTTTGGAAGCCATTTTTGTATAAAAGGGAGTATCTCTATGCTTTGCGTATACTCCAGAGTAAAAACAACGCTTCCGTCATTCTCTTTTTGAACGAACTTTTGTGAAGAGAGAAATTTTTTCATATCCTCTTCAAAGTATCTAGCGATGTGTGGCAGCGCTTTTAGGGTGGCAGTTTTTTTTACCTCACCATAAAGAGTCATGGAGTTTTGGATATTTAGCAAAAAATCGAGATACTTCTGCACACTAGAAGTTGTGTAAGATGAGATTTTTGTAGCGTACTCTACTTTTTGGATAAAAGCTATGCGCCCGAGCCTAAGCATCTTTTGCTCATCTACAAAAGCGATGTACCAGTTATTGTCCATAAAAAGAAGTTTCAAGCAGAGCAGATTGTCAAAAGCCTCATCTTCGTAAAAGAACTTTATCTTTCTGTACTCTTTAAGTTCTACGGCTCTTTTGAGCTTTTTGAAAGTCTCTTTTGCCTCAAGTGTTTTTATATCTTCAAATGGGGAGTTTTTAAAGAGGTAGATATGTTTTTGTTCATTGGTGTATTCCGAGAGTTTTTTGAAAAGCTCTGGGTCTCCCTCTTGCGCCATGGAGAAGAGCCAGCCTATCTCGTTGGCATTTTCAAATGCCTCTATGAAGATATCTATAGGTTTTATGAGCTTGTATCTCTTTTTGTTCTTCTCTTTCTGCACCACTATGCTCTCATAAGTTGCGCTAAGCTCATCAAGAAGCCTGCCTAACTGTTTTGGTTGCAGCAAAAGAGTCTCTTGAAGATACGCATCGTAAGCATCGAGCGTTGCATCGGCTCTTTTTTTGAACTCTTCTATGATGGTAGTGTACTTTTGGAGTGTGCTTATCTGTGCCATAAAAGCTCCTTGTGGTTGCATTTGTAAGAGTATAGCATAAAGCTAGTCAAGATTTGTCCACTCTTTTTACTATCATTTCGCTGTTTATGTAACGCTTTGGTTTATCTACTCATGCTACAATCACAGCGTTACTATCGCTACTTCAACACAACTATGAGTTTGAGAAGCGATCTTGGCTCTTTTGAGCCAACCCGGCTCTCCCCGAGCTTATCGGGGTTTTTTTCTTCGACTTGTAAAAATCATAATAAGCTTTTCTCAAATCAAACATTTCATACATTCTAGCCGCTCTTTGCGTAGTTATAGGAAACTGCGATATAAAAGTAAAGCGATTTTCATCTTCTTGTTTTAGGCAAACCACATGGTATGCATACTCTTTAGAGTCTAAAACCCTCTTTATAAAAATCAAATCCGCATTGAGCTTACTCTTTTCTCTTTTTATAGCCTCTTTTGGAAGTATGTATGTCGGCATAATCATCGTTTGCCACATCCAAGGGATGACGCTTAGTTTTTCAAAGTCCACTACAAATTCGCCCAAAGTGTCTATCAAAACCCATTGAAACAGTACACCGTCTAAAAATTTGCGAGGCTTTGTTCTGCACACTTTGCCATCCAAACCTCTCTCACCTCTTATGCCAAGAAGATGCGGAAGATTATTTAACTTTACGCTTAGCTCTACATTCTCCCATGGCAGCTTTTTTTGAAACGACTCATCGTCAAAATGGAGTATAAAATTTTTAAAAACATATTTTTTCTGAAAATAGTTTAAAAGGGCAAAAAGCGTTATAGCGTTTTTGTCTATACTGCGTGGTATATAGAGTGACTTTGTGTAGTCTATGATCTCTTTGCTATGTGCGTATTTGAGCTTGTTTATCTCTACTAAAGAGCTATCTAAAAGTTTGAGGCTTTGGTTTTGCAGATGAGGAATGAGCGACTCTAGTTCTTTGGAGATCTCTTGAAGTTTTATGTTGCTTTCTTCGATAACCCCATCAAACTCTAAAAACTCTTTTTTATCTATATCTTTCGTTGCTGTTACTGCTTCTAAAATTTTTAATTTCTTGTTAATTATATTTTCCAAATCTTCACTCAGTTTTAACACTGCTATCCTTAGCGTATGTTTATATTGTGCTATTTTATCATAAAAACAACCATTGGCGGACTTGCCCCACTCTTAAAAAAGATTCATAAGCCCAAACATCCAAAGCGGCACTTTGTGTTTATGGGTAGTGGTATCTATATCTACGACCAAATAGCTTTTATCTACATCTTTTATCTGTCCAAACTTTTTGCCTTTACCGCCAACCTCAAATACAATTTCGCCTAATTGAAAATCTCCTATCTCGCTATAGTAAATCTCAGCAAATGCGTTTACAAAAAATGTTTCTCTCACTGTGCCGATATCGGTAACTATTTTTTGATCACTGGCTAAGGTGTAGAGGATGTTTGTGTTGCAAAAGTAGAGTTTTTCAGGTTTTTTATTTTGTTTTGCACTCTGTTTTTTGAGTGTTCTAAAGATACCTGTTTTGTCTAAAATATCTAGGTAGGTATAAAGTGTCGGTTCGCTGATGCCTAGCTCTTTTGCCAAAGAATCAATCTTGACTAAAAAAGGCACTTTAGAAGCTATGACGGTATAGATGAGTTTTTTAAATACTACAAGGTTTTCAAATTTTATTTTGTTTGTCGATGGGATATCTTCATAGATGATTTTTTCTATGGAGTTAAAGAGTTTACTATCAAAACTCTCATCGCTTTTGCTTGTAGTAAAAAATGGATAAGCACCGTTTTTAAGATAGTTTTTAAACTCTCTAAAAAGATTTGGGTATTTGCTAGTTAGCTCAAAGGAGAGTTCATTGTGACTCAAGAGCAGCTCTTCAAGCAAAAGTGATGGAAGTGTAGCATTGTGTTTTATCTCAAAATACTCTTTAAAACTTAGCGTGTTAAGCTCTTTTGTGACGATTCTTCTGCTTAAATCATGACTTTGCATCAGGATACTTAGCATAGACGAACCGCTTATGCGTATGGTCAAATCAGGATAAAAATCATAGAGGTTTTTGATGTGTGCCGCCCAATCTTTGAACATATGCACTTCATCTATAACAACGATTCGCCCACCCAGTTTATAAAACTCCTCTACTATCTCTATGATACCAAAAGCGGCAATGCTGATATCATCCGCACTAAAATAGAGTGCTTCATCAAGAGAGTATTGTCCTAAATACTGAAGCAAAAGGGTAGTTTTTCCAACACCTCTTGCACCGATGAGTGCTATGAACCGCTCATCACCGTTTATAAATGCAAACTCTTTTCTTGTGTAGCTAATTTTTTTAGCAAAAAAGAGTAGTTTTCTTTGCTTTTCTTGTAGTTGTTCTATCATGCCATATTCTCTTTATTTTATAAAGCAAAGTTTAGCATAAATAGCATAAATGTTAAAGTGTACTTTTACATATCATCCAAGTATTGTAATTTTATAAAATAACTGCCCCGAAAATTCGGGGCGAAATATTCGAAAGACTATGCTAAAAAAATAAAAGATATGTCTCAAAATAACTGCCCCGAAAATTCGGGGCGAAATTCAAGCTGAAATTCATAATGTTGAAGAGTATAGATGGGTCTCAAAATAACTGCCCCGAAAATTCGGGGCGAAATGTAAATAAATCAAAAATTCAAATAGTAAGTGAGGGTCTCAAAATAACTGCCCCGAAAATTCGGGGCGAAATAAAAAAGGAGCTAGCGAGGAAGAAATATTTACTATGTCTCAAAATAACTGCCCCGAAAATTCGGGGCGAAATGAGAGCTGTTAAAGGACATGACAGAACCATCAGACGTCTCAAAATAACTGCCCCGAAAATTCGGGGCGAAATGATAGAAAATCTAGTGGTAAGTGGAATGATAGGTCTCAAAATAACTGCCCCGAAAATTCGGGGCGAAATCCATGCAGCGATAATACCAATTACATTGATGATTGCAATTGCACATGTCTCAAAATAACTGCCCCGAAAATTCGGGGCGAAATGAAAACTTCACAACAAAAATGAAGCCTCTTAACTGAGGAGTCTCAAAATAACTGCCCCGAAAATTCGGGGCGAAATCACAAGGTATAAGTAACTGTATAGCTATATCAACTGGGTCTCAAAATAACTGCCCCGAAAATTCGGGGCGAAATAGCCATAAGTATACCGTAAACGGTGAAAAGAAAGAGGACGGTCTCAAAATAACTGCCCCGAAAATTCGGGGCGAAATATGATAGAGAAATAAACATTGAGATTGAAGCTCGTTATGGTCTCAAAATAACTGCCCCGAAAATTCGGGGCGAAATGAAAAAGACAAGGCGGAGACTTACCGCCTCTATGAAGGTCTCAAAATAACTGCCCCGAAAATTCGGGGCGAAATGTTGTCAACAGCAGCAGCGGAGCTTCAAGTGCTTCGTTACGTCTCAAAATAACTGCCCCGAAAATTCGGGGCGAAATCAAATAAGAGAAGAAAATCAGAGAATAAAAAAGTCTCAAAATAACTGCCCCGAAAATTCGGGGCGAAATTTTAGTTAGAAGCCACAAAGAAAATTAAAAACATAAGTCCGTCTCAAAATAACTGCCCCGAAAATTCGGGGCGAAATAACTTAAAAAAAATCTCTTCTGCCGCTCAGGCAGAGTCTCAAAATAACTGCCCCGAAAATTCGGGGCGAAATAGCCAAGATTACGGCTATGTAGAACAGTATGGTATCCACCTGAAACTTATATTTTCCCACAGTGCGTGTGTTTTGCATAAAAAGTTCGCAAAACTATGCCATATTTCAAAATGCAACTTCATGGTTTTGACAGTAAGATTTCAAAGAATGCCTATTTTTAGGGTTTTTGCACTTAAAAAAGTTCGCAAACCTACTCTGTATTTTTCTAAAAGTTGAGATTTTCTAATTTTAAATCTTTTCTAAGTTTACAAAGCACCTATAATAGGGAGTTTAAAAATTAAACAGAACTAAAAGTTCGCAAATCTAAAAACTCTAAAAATAGAGATGCCGGTTTTGCTAACTATTAAAATAAGATTTTAGCCAAAAGAGGCTGTTTTTGGGAAAAAAAAGTTCGAGAATTATTTTTCATATAAAAAGCTCTTTTGGAGCAAATGGGTCTGGGGAGTTTGAGAGTTCAAAACACTTCGGAGTGCAGTTTTTACAGACATGGTAGAAGCGGAGCGAGTCATACTTTTTGTTGATGAGTTTTTGAAGTTCTATCTCATAAATGAGATGTTCAAGTTTGGTCTCGTTTATCTCTACTTCAAAGACGGAGTAGTTTACTCTTGTGCCGTACTTCTCCAAAAGGTCTGAGAGCTTTTTTCGGCGTTTGTCGTTTGTGATGTCGTATGCTATGAGATAAAACACTTAGTATTTTCCTATGAATGCTCTGTACTTTGCACTCTCGCCGTTTACGGTTTTGGCTAGGTTAAAACATTGTGTTTGGATGATGTTTTCCAGTTTTCTGGACTCTTTTTTCCACATGGTGTAAGAACCTAACTTCTCTTTGATATTTTTGGCTATGAGCTGACGGCTTGGTTTTGTGAGTAGTCCGTCATTGCCAAGCTTTATGGGTTCATCTTTGTTTAACATGGCTATGACGGTTCTATCAACTATGAAAGTTCTAAACTCCTCTATCATGTCAAAAGTGAGTGTCGGTTTTTTATCGTCAAGTGCATGTAAAAACGAGATGCTAAGACTAAGCCCCGCATGAACAAGCGAGTGTTGCACTTTGCCGTATAAAATGGCATAAGCGTAGTTGAGCGAAGAGTTTACTATGTCTTTTGCACCGTGCGTTATGCGACCCTCAAAAGGAACTTCTAAAATGAGTTTCACGGCACTCCAGTACGACGCGGAGATGCTCCCCTCTATGCCCATGAGTTGTGCTACATCAGAGGCACTCTTTATCTTGATGTAGTTTAGCTCCATGGAGTCTATCTGCTTGTCTAGGAGGTTATGGTATTTGTTGAGATATTTTAGGTAGTTTATCTGGTTTTTCGCTTTGCCTTTTATAAATCCACATGCTAGTTCAAGCTGTTTTGAAGTGTTTAAAACCATCGCTTGTTTGTGAACATTTTGAGATATGCTAGAGCGGTAGGTGATGAGCGAAGCGTAGGGCATGGCATCGCTGTCTATAAAATCGACCGTGATTGCGTTGTCCGCACATTTTTTGAGGACATCACTGCTAATGATGAAGCCTTTTCCCTCAAAGATGATGCGGGTGACCTGAGAGAAAGGGTAAGAACTTTTGACTTTGCCGTATTCTTTTATGACGAACTTGTTTTTGGAGATGCCAAGCATAAGCCCGTGCGTGTTGATGTGAAGCGTAGAATCATTTGCGAACTTTTTTGCGTATTGGTTTTTCTTTTTATCTATCTTTGATGATGTGTCTTTGTAGGATTTGTTTGCAAGATACTTTTCATACCCTTTGGCGATGATAAGCTCTTTTTTATCATTTATGAGTGTATCATCAAAGAGTATGGCAAACTCGATTTGCTCCAAAAAGATTTTAAACTCTTTTTTTGTCGTGACGGCTTTGGACTCTTTGGAGAGATAGACTTTATGGGCGATGCTCTCGATGAGTGCGTTTTGTAAAAGTTGGTGCTGCGTGGAGTTATGCGTAACAATTTTGAGATAGTAATTTTTGAGTGCAAACAAGTAGGCGTTTAGCTCTTTGATATACTTTGCAAAGCCCGATTTATCTTTGGCAAACTGATGGATTTTGGAGATGCTTTTTTGTAAGCGTTCATTATCCACATGCCGATTGCGCCCCTCAAAACGAACACCTAAAAATGTGAAACCCTCACTTATGTGGACTATGCTGGTTTTTGTCTCTTCAAGAGTGAGTTTTAAAGAGGCAAGATACTTTTTGAGTCGTTCTAAGCGCTCTTTTGCTTCATCCTCTTTTTTAAAAAGCATGACAAAATCATCTGCATAACGGACAAAAGGAACTTCATGTTTTTCTAAATACTTGTCCATGGCATCGAGATAGATATTTGAGAGAAGTGGAGAGAGAATGTCGCCTTGATGGACACCTTGATCATGCTCACCGTAGTTGAACTCCTTAAAACCGCCTGTTTGGATGAAGAGTGAAATGAGACGAATGATGCGTTTGTCCGAGATTTGAAAATCTAAAATCTGTAAAAGTATGTCATGGTCGATACTCTCAAAGAAGTTGTCAATGTCTGTTTTTACAATGACATGGTACTTCTCATTCAAAAATTGCGTAACACGGTTGATAGCTTTGAGCGTGGATTTGTCTGGTCGGTAAGCGTAAGATTTGTCGCTAAACGATTTGTCAAAATAGTCATTGATACTTGCATAAAGTGTGCGTTGGATGAGTTTGTCTTTGATAGCCGAGAGAGCTATCGGGCGTTTTTCATCTGAATTTGGTTTATCTATCTCTATTTTTTTAAGCGGTTCGGGAGTGAATGTCCCTTTTATGATAGACTCTATGAGTTCATTGATGTTTGTAGCTAACTCTTTTTTGAACTCCGCATAAGAGATTTCATCCAGCCCATTGGACTTGGACGAAATATCGCTCAAAGCGGTTTTAAAAGCCTCTGGGGTAAAGATATGTTCAAGAGATGAAGTGAACATTCTTACTCTTTAAATTTACCATAGCCGACATTGGTTTTGGCACCCAAACCAAAATCTAGGATGATGGCTTTGAAAAGTTCGACATGCTCTTTTGGGGCTTTAAACTGAAACTTGAAAGTGACTTCTGGCAAAACTTTTAGAAACTTGACTGGATTTGGTTCTTTAAACATACCATTTTCTTCGTTGCTGTAGTGACTTGTGATGTAATCAGTTCCAAAAATTTTGCTGTTTGTATTTTTTGTTTCAAGAATGAACGCATCGTAAAAAATAACTTTAGCATTGTTGTCAAAAATATTTTCTATGCTTTTGTCTGCAAAGTCTAATTTATATTCTTCTTTTAAGAAGTCTTTTTTTTCTTGGTAGTATTTGTCTTCTTTATCTGGAAATACTGAGCGAATCAAGCCTTTTATACTACTTCCATTGATGAGAGGTAAACCAGTCGTATGGTCAAAAAAGAAACCTAATTGAAAATCTTCTTTATTTTCTGGTAACTTAGGGTGGTTGTAGCCACTCCCCACTAAAAGCCCGGGGTAAGTTGTAGTGAGAGTAAAAGTTTGGGCTCCGTTTATCTCAAAAATCTCTTTATAGTTTTTAGTGAGTTGAAAGTTCTCAATTGCTTTGCCGTATGCTTTATCTTTGTAAAAGTGAAAAGATGGGTTTGCGATGGTTGAAGTGGATGGGTTGTTTTGTTGTGGCGGTTTGGATTCGTATGGCTTTTGTGTTGGCTCTTTTGTTTCTTCTTTTCTTTTCATTGCAAATATTTTTTTGCTTTTACAAAAATCTAAAAAGCCATTTTCACTATCAAGTTTTGTAAACTCTGCGATAGTTGAATTTAAACCTGCATTTCTGCTATCTTCTCTCAAAGGGCGAATAGATTTGAGCTGTCCAAATTTGCTGCATTCTTTTTCTAACTCATTTTTTGTGATAGATTTTTCAAGTTTGTTTAAATAGAAAAAAGCCATCTCTAATCCTTCAGCTCAAAAGTACGAATAGCTAATTTACAAGCGATACTTGCATCTAAAATAGTATGTTTGAGAGCGTAATTTTTGTAATTTTCTCCCTCATTTAGAACATCAAGAAGCCTATTTTTGTCTGTTTTTATTTCCTCTTTTATAAGTTTAAACATAAGTTCAATGACTCTGTTTTTGTTGTCATCGCCACTATAAAAAGCGACTGCTTGAACGATGCCGCTGCTGATTACAGTCGGTCCAAATGCTGCGAGATAGCCTTGGTAAACTTTCTCTTTTGGGAATTTTTGAAGTAACTTTATAGCTTCCGGAATCAATCTCTCTACTCTTTTGTTATTCATGGCTCTCTCCTAATTTTGAGAAATTCGTAATACCGTAACCAATACTTGCATTTGCACCGATTTGAATAGAGTCTTTGAGAAGTTTTTCTTCAAAAAGTCTGTATGCCATGTCAAATTTGTTTTTGTCACTTCTGCCTCTTTGGTCTTTTGTGCTATCGTCTAGGTTGTTGTAGTAGCAAAGTACGGTGTAAAAAATTGATTCTCTCGGCACTACCTCTTCATACCAAAGGTTGCCATTTTTATCTTCATTTGTTGCAATTTTATTTCGCACAATTACAGGAAGATTTGAAACGGCTTCATTAAAATCTTCATCGTTAAAAATGGCTAAATTTTCTATGCCAAAGAGTTTTTTTATTTTTGAAAAATCTGCTTGAAGTGGTTGGCACTCTACATCTTCGACTGTTGCACCTTCTGTGCCTATGACTACACTTTTATCTGTTTGGATAGCGTCAAGTTCGAGTGAGATACCAAAACTCTCTAAAAAGCTCTTGGCTTCTTGTAAAGTGGCAAGAGAAGTCACATGAAAAAATGGCTTTTTGTTACTTCTAAGCGGTAAAAAAAGAAGTTTTGCATCGATAAATTTTACAAGTCCTTGTTTTGGGAGTTTGCTGTATGTTTTTGCATCTTCTGCATCAAGATTTTTTTGTTCATCCCCAAAGATTGTGTTAAAAACAAAAGGTTTTACAAAATCACTCCCGAGTGGTAAATCGTTTTGAGAACTTAATAAATCGCTAAAATGGTCTCGTACGGCACCTTTGAAACTACTAGAGTTTATAACCGGCAAGTTTGTAACAGTGTCTCTTTGCACCTCTTTATCGACAATGCCGAAGTTTGTATCTCCGCTTCCTGCATGAAGGTTTGTTTTTGTTTTGATGATATAGGCTTTGTTTGTGTACATTGTGTTTCTCCTTAAATTTTTGTTGTTATGAATTGATTGTAGCCCATCTTTGCATAGGCACCTAATGTTTGGTTGTGTGGCATGACTTGTTCTTTAATGTAAGAGACTGTTCCTGCTGGAATGAGCCTTTTTTGTTCTGTTTTGCCTTCAAATTTTGCAAAATTTTTCTCTTTAGATTTGCCTTGAAAGCTTTCATTCTCTGATTTTAGCATTGCAAAGTTTTTGTCAAATGGTACGATAGTAAAGTACGCATGAAATTCCTCTGTACTTTCCAAAATCACATCACTCATGGCAACTGCTTTCTCCCCTTTTTGCGGTTGGTTAAAAAGTTGTGAAACGATTGGATGGGAAGTGAGTTGTGTTTTTTCATACGGTAAAATTTTAAGTTCAAAGAGTGAACTCTCCGCCCCGATTTGGATGATGCCATCTGAAATAATCTCTTCATCTAACTCTATCAAACAACCAAATAAAAAACCATTTTTTAGTTGATAATCGGTTTTGGAATAAAAAGCACCTTCGATTGTTTTTTTGTTTTCTAAGCCAATTCCTACTTGAGAATGCGATATAAATATGTTACTCATATCTTCAAAATTTTCTTTGGATAGTTCTTGTTTATCAATGTAATTTTTCCAAAATTGACTGTTGCCGAGTTTTTGAGAAGATGCTTTTTTAACATCATAATTTTGTAAAAAATAGTCATTTTCAATATGTGCAAGTTCGTAAAACTTTACTCCATCTTCTGAAATTTCTATATCCAAAGGAGTTTTGAAATAGGCATCATTGAGTGAGCTGTTGACTAAAAACATTTGCGAGAGATTTTGAATTTTTCCTAAGTCTGCATTGGTACTAAAATCTTTACTACTTGCTGTTCCAATGAGCTTTTTTAGTTCATTTGGTTCATTTGAATATTTGCCGTTTCTGTGTACATGCATCAGCTTATTTTGCTCAGCTATAAAGAGTCGCAATGCTCCTAAAAGTTGTGTATTTTGTGGAAAATACTCAGAAATCGCCAAGTAGTCATCACTAAAAGTTTTATCATTTCCAAAAAAGAAATTTTTGAGCGGTTTAAATGTCAAAAGATACTTCATTCTCTATCTCCTCGTAAAAATTTGATGATACTCAGTTCGGAAAATAGAGCATCAAACTCTGTATTTGTTTGTGGTTTGCAAATATCAAGATACTCTCTCACTATCTCCAATCCTTTTGTATCTTTGTCGGATTTTGCATCATTAAAAACTGTTGCAAACATTGCTTTGATTGAACTATTTTCGTATCTATAAGTTGCCAAAATAGCCTCTTCGTAGCGTTTGAGTGAATGGTGAAAGGAGTGTGGAAGTGAGACTTCGTTGTTTAAAATGCCACCTACTAGCTTTTTGTATTTTTCATATCTTGCGTCTTGAAGGGCAAAAGTTGTACCAAAATATTGTCCCGAGTGTTTTGTGATTTTGAGGCTTACTCTATTTTTGATTTTTTCATTGGATTTTGCTTCGTGAAGCAAATCAAAAGCACTGTTTATTGCATTTCTGAGAGGATATTTATAATAAGCGATGTTGACTCCAAAACTAAGGCTTACATCTACTCCAACATATTTTTTAAACCTCTCGTCTAAAACTTTGATGTAGTCCAAAAGTGTTTTATCTTTAAACTTTACAGGTAAAAAAGCCAAAATATCATCGCCTCCGGCGTAGATAAGTTCTCCACCAAATTCTCTATTTGTAATGGTATAAATATCATTTTCAGCAGTAAAAAATTCATAAAGTTTTTTCGACAACTCTTTGATATTTTCTGGTTTTTGAGTTGCTTCTTCTTTGATTTTAGCACCCATTTTATCGCCATCGGCTGTGATTACGGCGTAATATTTAAAGCCCAGTTTTTCTGACATATCTTCTATAGTTTTTACTTTGCTCTTTTGAACTGCATTGTTTTGATAGATTTGAATCCAGTTCGTTTTTGGCATGTGTAAAGTAAAACTTCTTTGTAACTCTTTGCTGTCGAGAATTTTATTGAGTGCAAAAATAATGTTTTCATCTACACTTTTAAGTTCTTCTTGCGAAGCTATGATAGTGTGATTTGTCATGTTGTCCATAAGCTCATACGCTTTTGTTTCATCTTGAATTATTTTTGCTAATTCTTTAAAAGTAAGCTCTACTTTAGCAACAAAAATATCTCTTATTTCATCCTTTGACTTATTACTTTGAGCGATAAATCTATCATGAAACAGTCCCATTTTATGTTCATGTAGAAGTGTTTCGCCGCCAATATATGGTACTAAAACATCAAAATCATCTTTGATATTGCTCAAAAGTGTTTTCATAAAGAGTGAAAAAAAGTAGCTTCCTGCTTTGAGTTTTTTGGTTTTGTTGTCACCATTTAGAGTGTCAAAAATTGTGTCATAAATGGGTCCGATTGTGTAGGCTATGTAGTTCATTTACTCTCCTGTATGCCATTTAAAATTCTTGTCAAATCTTTAAATGTATTTGTATTATGAAACTGCTGATTTATATGTTTTGATAAATCTATTGTTTTTACATACGCAAAAAAATCATCAAAGCAAAACTCTTTTGGGGTGGCTAAATCAAGTGGCTTATTTCCTTTTGAAATGATTTTAAATGTTTTGTTTAGAATTTTTTGAACACTTTCATTAGCCCAAAAAAATACTTGATTATTTATAACTTTAAAGGTTAATGGAGACTTGAATCTATTAATCTCATTGTGCTCTTTTTTGATAGTTGCTCGGTAACTCATCCATGACTGTTCACTTGAAAGTCCGAATAGGTCTCTGAGTAAATAACTATTTTGTCCGGTAAAATTTACAGGTGAGTTATTATCGTATTTTTGTCCGTCTGCTCTGAGCTCATTCGCAAAAAAATGTTGTTTAATGGCTTTTTTGTCCCAAGTCATATTTTTACTTACTGCATAAGTAAAAATTGCAGGTTTTGCATAAAAAATCTCTTTGCCTCTTGGTAAGTTTATTCCTTGTCTTAAAAAAGAGTATAAAAGTTTAATATCACTTTTGAATTTATTGCTACTAAAACTATAAACTTTATATGGAATAAGTGATTTGTCAAAGGATTTGTCAAGATAAAAACTTCCGAAACCTTTACTTTGACGCGTTCCAAAATTAGTTTGAGCTAAAAAAGCTTCAAAATTTTCTTTGATTGCTTTTGTAACTTCAGGTATAAAACTTATAAATTCTATTTTTAGCTCTTTTGCCAAAGCAAACTTTTTCTTTTCTCCATCCCCCATATTTCCAAAGAATAGAGGGTCGCTCTGTTCTTTACCTCGATAATCAAGAGTTTCAATTGTCGAAATTTTATTGTCTATCGCTTCTATTTTGACTTGATAATTTAATGCATCTCTATCTTTATCAACTAAATATTTTTTATATTGCGACTCATCATTTTTAAAGACATACTTTATCAAATACCTATCCAACTTAGGTTTCAACTCCGTTGCCCTCAGTGTTGCACCCGCTTGTCCACTTTGAAAGTGGATGATGTGGGTGTGTTGCTTGAGTGTGAACTCTACTTTGAACTTACTCATGATTCTCCTTTATTAAATTTAATAACTCTGAAACTATTTTTTTGACATTCTCAAATTGTTCATTTTTTTGAAAGTGCTCCTTTAAGTAGAGTTTTCTGTTAATTTCTATCATAACCGAACTAACATTTTTGTTTGTTCTGTAATATTTGAGTGGTACTATTGTCCCTTCAAAGGGTTCATTTACAGCTACACTAAATCCAGCATCACTCAAATATTTTTTAATAAATTCGGTAATATTGTTTGGCGTATGAAAAACATCTGTGCCTATACAAAAATCTGGTCTTGATTGACTCATTTCATGTGGTAAAACATCATTGGAAAAGCTGTGGCAATCAACAATAAGAGCTTTCTGATTTGAGTTTAAGGCATGTGCAACAATTTTTGTAAAATCACTGTGATGTTTATCATAAAAATTTGATTTGATAAATTCTTTTTCATCGTCGGATACTTCTCGTAATAATTCACCAAATGAGTTTTTTTCATAACAAACACCCATCCCTTTTTGTGCCATGATTTCATCTTTGTCATCTCTAAATCTTTCAACATCACAATAGAGTCTGCTAAGAGAAAAGACTATCTTGAGTGCATCGGGCAAATCAAAGATCTCCTCAATGTACCAGTTGGTCATTCTCTGAAACTCTTGTGCCAAATCAGTCTCATTGGATACTAAAAAATCTTTAGGCAGCTCTGTTGAGCTGTGGGGAATGTGTAAAATCATTTTTTATTCACTGTATCAACAATTTGAATTGGTTGATTGACTATGTTCATGTCTTGAGGTTTATTATCTTTTCTATTTGCAAACAATCCAAATACTATCATCGCTATAATGAAAATCAAAAGTAATTGAATCTCTAATTTTTTAATTATTTTAAAAAATTTATCTCTAATGGGTTCTTTTGTTGATTCTTCCTCATTTGCAGATGATACAAATGCATATCCGACAAATCCGCTCAATATAACCAATATAAGAGCAAATATTTCATTGGAATAACTATTGTCATCAAATGTCAAAATATTCATTCCAAATAAACCTGCCACTAGGGTAGGAGGTAGTAAAATTGCTCCTATTTTGCTGATAAAATGGAGTTGATTATTTCTTTGTTTCTCTTCCAACATCCCTACATAGCTATAAAGTTCATTTATCTCATGGTCTAGGTCTTTGATATATTTGTCTATATCCATGATTTTCATCGCGAGATTGTAAAGTTCAATCCCTTGGTCTTGTGCAGTAACTTCTTTGAAAAAGAGTTTGTTTAAAAATTTAAGATAGTTTTCATAAACCTTTTTTGATTCGTTGGTAACATTTTTATCACTAGTTGTAGCATTTTGTATATCATCTGCAAATTTGATGATGGTGGCACGATAAGCCAAAAGGAGTGTTAACATCTGAAAATACATAGTTTGTGTATGTGGCAAGAGTCTATTTTTACCAAACCAACTTCCTGTAAGTATCACAAAAGAGTATCTTGAAATACCAAACAAAGTACCCCACTCGATCCATCTATCATAGGTTGATTCATTAATGAGTTTTTTTGTCATATGTTTACTTTGAGAAGTTTTTCCATCACCATCTATAAACAAATATTGATACCATAAATCATTTGTTTCATATTCATATTCATTACAATGTTGTTTATAAAATTTCAATTTACTTACAAGTTCATCACTCATATATTGAGATATTACAAACATTCTGTCATCGATTATTGGGCGAATCTTTTTTGGCTCATTAAAATTATTGTCGATAAGCTCGGTAATAAATTTTGGCAAAAGTTGAATTTCATCTAATTTTTGGAAATTTAGCGTATCAAATTTAATAAAATTCTCCGTAATTGGTTCTTTATTTTCAAATTGCAATGAAATACAATTTGCTAAAATCGCATTTTTAGTATCGCAAGTGAAATTTTTTCCTAAAAACTGAGGGTAAATTCTTCTTCCAAAATCATTGATAGCCAAAATATCATCAAGCTCTGAATAGTTTGTATTTTTGAGGTTAAATGAGAGTATTGCAACATTTGTGTTAAATATCCTCAAAGATATCCCATCAAGTTCTAGCTCAAAAATGCCTTTTTTGCAATTGATGGTATAAGTGCCTTTTTGTTCTTTATATTCATAATATTTTGAAATCCATTGTTGTGCATCTTCTTTATTTTTATTTTCTTTATTATAAATGGCATCTTGCACATGTTTATAAAAATAAATATATTCATTGTAATCTCTTTGATTTTTTATCTCAAAAGGTTCATATACCCAATTTTCTTTTTCTTCAAATTCGCCTTTAAACACAAACGGCAACATAAAAGTATGGTAACTATACAACTCATCTTTTTTCATTTTTGCAAACTCATCTATTAGAATTTTTATCTTGTCTTTGGCTAAGGCATTCTCTTTGACGCCTACAAAACCAAAATCTCCACCACCGTAATAGTAGTTTGATTCTATAACATTTTGAGTACCTAAAAAATCTAAAATATTGCTTTTTCTATAGCCGTAAAAAACTATTTTTGAATCGTTATAGATAATGTAGTTGTCATACTTATAGTACGCCAAATCACTAACTGCACTAAAGTGTGAGGTTTTTGAGTAAATGAGATTTGAGGTTGCTTCATTTATGGATTGAAGTGCCAGTTCTTCATCTTCTTGTGTTACACCTTGAGCTTTTCTATCTTTTGCTCTTATCTCATCTATCTCCTCTTTTGTGGCACAAAGGCAAAAGGCTTTCATACCGCTTATGTAGCGGCTATCGTTTGCGGCTATGAGTTTTTGTTCCCTTGTTAGTTCAATGCCTAAAATCTTTGCCACTTGTTCTAGCGATGATTTTTCATGGTCATTTTTGCCGTGATGGTCTATCTCTATGTATATGCAGTTTTTAGGAAGTTCTATGTCTGCTTCTAGTTCTATGCCATAAATAGTTCCGCTAAAGCTTAGTTCATTTTGGTAATCGCTTAGTTTTGCTCCCCATTTTAGGTTTTTATCTTTATAGGCTATGTTTTCGCGCTCTAGCAGTTTTTTTATCTCGAGCATCTCAAGATCTTGTCCGCCTAGTAAAAATAGTTTATCGCTCATCTCTTTTTTTCCTTTTTATGAATATATCTTTCAAAATAATTATAGACAAAACGCATATCTGCTTCACTTTTACTTCTGTTGATCATTCTAAAAAATGTTTTAAAATGGATACTTTGCATATGTTTGACAATGGATTTATTTTTTGCAAAGTTAACTGTAAAACCGAGCATTTTTAGTACATTTTGTTTTGCGAAGTAGTTCATCTCCATGCTAAAGAGTTTGCTAAGATAGTCGTTCATCACTTTTTTTTGCGTATCGATATCTCTTATGGGGAGATCTTGGAACGGTGCTATCTCGTCTAAGTTTTGGCTCTCTAGTTCAAGAAGTGCATCCATATCTCTTAAAAATCTCGATTTTTTTGAGATGGGAGAGCCTCGCAGATATATCCTTTTTGCTCTTGCTCTGTTGATGGGAGATAAAGCTATATTTGACGGAGTAATAGCATCTGCTTCTTGGTCATAAATGATGTCATCATCGGTAATGAGAACCATGGCCCCGTCTTCATCTATAAAACCGCCTAGAGAGTCTAGTTTGTAGATAAAAGAGGAGATGCCTTCCCCATCAAGATCATTTCTAAATTTGCACTCGATAATGTGTAGATGGTTCTCTTTCATAACAAGCACATCAAACTCATTTTCAAAATAGATATCGGGCGTGTAAACATCTTTGATCTTCACACCTATGGCTATATCATCATAAGAGAGTTTTTTGAGAAGATTGTAGATATACATTTCGTAAAGTATTCCTCGAGCATGCGTTTTTACGAAGTCTGAGGAGAGTTCTTTAGGCTCGTTTTTTTCAAAAAATTCATTGATCTCCTCTTCATGTTTGTGTGCTTGCTCTTTGTTTTGCATAGAGAGAATATCTATGTTTTTGAGTAGAAAATGGTCTTGTATGCTCATAGACTCAACTTCAAGTGGGTGTGTCATCTTGCTGTCAAATATGGATGTGTATGTGTTGTCAAATCTATCGTAGGTAAGAAATTTTGCGCCTTGAGGTTCAAGATGTTTGATAAGCCCATAGGAGATGTTTGCAAAACCATCGGAAATGTTGATAAGAAGCTGCTTTTCTTGAGTCATAAAAGTTTGAATAAAGTTCGAGAGATGTGTTAGCGCTCCATAGCTATCTTCATCAATCTCTTTAGTAAAGAGTTCTATGGTTAGGTTGTGTTTTTTGACAAATTTTTTTATACCATTTTGCAGTTTTTTCGCTTGCAAGGCGTCATGTTTAAAGCTGTCATAAACTAAGATATGTGTAGTTATATCATTTCTAAAGTGATAAAAAAGAGGCAGGATGCTTGAGTGAAAATCACCGACTATCGATACAAAAATCATTTATTCTCCATTAAAAAAAACCTTTTAGCATTTTAGCATTTTAGCAATGCAACATTAAATCTAAAATTTTAGACTAAAAATGTCCAGATAGATGGATAAAATATTTTTACATGATGCGAAAGGAAACATATGCCAAAAAAACGAACAAAAAAAAGAGTTTTCAACCACTTGCTACCACTAAAATGCACTCCTATTTTATGCGAATTTATGAAAAATATTTTTCAATTTAGCGGTAGATTAAATCCAAAGTTTGATCTGTGCAAAAATCTCTATTTTATCCGTATGTGCGGTTGTGGGCAGGAGGATTGTGCGACTCTTTACCTAAAAAACAGACGCAAATGGAAAAAGGAGCTGGAGGGAATGGAAATTTTCAATACTAACAAAGGCGTTGTCTTGCTTCATTTTGAGCAGAGAGGTCATTTTAAGCTAGAAGCATTGGATTATGTTGCCTACCCCTATAAAACGGAGATAGAGAGAGTTTTGAGAGGTGATTTTTCCAAGCCTACGCAAGAAGAGAAAGAAGCGCTTGCCGACTACTTCAGAGAGTTACACAAAAAAGAGGTATCTGCAACCTCGGTAGGCGGTATTGAACTTATAGAGATACAGGGCTAAAACTTATAGTTAAGCCCCACTTTTAAACCATGACTATCGTGACCAAAAGTTATCGTATTTAAGATACTGCTTCTTTCAACTGTTCTGTATTCTACTTGATAGTTACTGTATTGATATACATAAGCTAAATCAAGCGATAAATTATTAGTAACTTGATAGGTTGAACCTAAAGTAAGATCTACCCTTATTGCATAAGAATCTTCAGTGTAAGTTATGTCAGTCGGGTTCATGTTGATAGTACTGGTTACAAAAGAGAGCTTGTTTGCGCTTGTTGATATTCTCGTAGTATCGCCTTTAACTCCCTGCCAACCGTAACCTACTTGTCCGCCGATCAAAAACTGTAGCCCTTTTATAGATTCAAACGGACTAGCTATGTACTCACCGCCGCCACCAAAACCGACTTCACTATTTCTATCGGGATTACTCCAAGCATAGAGATAAATCCTTGCTACTTCTGATTTATCGCTTTTTCTTGAAGAAGCCAAACCTATTCTTAAATCTATCTCAGAACCGCCTTCTCCTACAATCTCTTTTGCAGGTTGAACACTTAAAACTTTTATGTCACTCGTAGAAAAAGTTGTTCTGGAAATCCCGATATAAACATTACTATTTTTATCGCTATTATCTATATTTTTAGATTCCTCTAATTTATGTTTAGTAAAAAAAGGTGTATTATCAATTGCTTGAACTCCTGTTGCTAAACTTAACGCCATGATTGCCATTAAAGATAACTTTTTCATAATCTTTCATCCTTAATATTTTTGGTATGTTTTTATAAACTTCAGCTCTTTGTCTTCGTATTTACCGTCTTCAATAGCAGCTTTTATAAAACCCTCTATAAACTCGTCCGCTAAAACTTGATCTACACTCCAAGTAGGTTTGTCGAGTATAGGTTTTTCTTCAGGGACTAGCTCATAAAATGTTGAGTTATGGTTTTTCATAAACTCTAAATTACACTTTTGCTCTAACGAAGAGCTTCCTGCACTTGTATCGTCTGCATGAAACCCTTTACTCTGTGGGTAGCAGTATGAAACTAGACCTTTCATATCGGTGATATTAAGAGGTATGCCGTTATTTTTTTTGTTGCTACTTATCCAAAAGTACGAATACCCGTTTTCTTTGAAAATATTAGCCGCTTCTTTTATCTGAATAGCAGTGTTTTGAAGTACAGAGGCTTTGTCTTTATCAGAGTTTATTGTACCTGCTATCGCTATATTGGCTATTTTGCCTTTAATAGATGTCTCTACCATATTCATAGGTCTTGGAGCTTTTGCACCGCATCCGCTCATAAAAATGATTATAATCGCCAAAATTACGCTTAAAACTACTTTACCCATTTTACTTATCCTTCAATAATTTTTTTTGTTCACCCAAAGCCATCTCTTCACCCTCTTGCGTCTCAAGTGAATTGTTGGCAACTATCAGTGTATATAACAATGTCTCTTCGCCCTTGCTGTTGATGGCTTTGGACATCATCATATATTCATGATCTTCTCTTGCATAGTCAAAAAGTGCTTTACCTCCGGCTATAGCTACCATCGCACCTATAGCAATCAAACCGCCGTTCGTGTCCACACCGCCTGCGCCGCTTCCGCCTGCTACTATGTTTTTAGCTATCTCACCGCTTGAAGCTTGAAGTGTTGCTATGGTGCCTATTGCTAAAGCAGAAGTACTGTTTTTTTGAAGATCTTTTAGAATCTCGCCTTGTTTTTCATAAAACTCTTTTGTCTTTCCAAAGAAGAGCTTTTCTATCTTTGAATCATTATCCAACTCAATACGCATTGTGTTGGATGTAAAAACCTGAACCTCATTTGCCATAGCCGCTATAGCTAAAGCACTAAACATAAGAAACTTTTTCATTCTATTTTCTCCTTTTAAAATTTACTCTAATGAGCTTACTTCAACATAAACGCTATTTTTATCATCACTTAGTTGAGAGCTATACTCTATATTGTAACTGCCTTCGTAAGAAGCCAACTTCACTTTTACAGTAGCACTGCATTCAACTTGATGTAACTCTTTGTCTTTGCTAGTCGTGCGAATTCCCTCTAGTTCAAATTTGTAATTCTGAAACTCTTTTTCAGCTTCTTCGCTTGCTTTGTTGTAAGTTTCTTCGTACTGGTTCTTTACATTTTTGTTGTCACCTCCAACGGTAGATGCCAATTTTTTCATGTATAGATATACTCCAGACATAGGTTCTATATCATTCATTTTTTGATATATAAACTTATCTTTGATACTTGGAAGAGCGATTTCCTCTACTAACTGAGCTTCGGTTGATCCGCTACATGAAGCCTCATTATTAAAACAGCCGCTAAAACTCATAGATAAAAGCGACACCAGTGCAATAGATACAATTTTGTTTTTCATATATAACTCCATAAATATTTAGGAAATTATAGAGCTTTGACTGGACATAAAATGACTAGAAGTAAGAGAAATTGATAATACAACTCTCTCAAGTTGAGGATAACTTGAGAAAAGTATAAGTGAGGTTTTTTAGAACAGAGTTTAAAACTTATATCTCAAAGAAAGAACGGCTTTGTCGTAGTCGTAGTCTAGCAGAGCATCTTTCATACTGTAAGTTTTGTATCTCACATCCAAAATGATACTCTCTGTTAGTGCATAGTCCATCCCTGCACCGTACCCAAAACCATACGCCGCATCACTTTCTATGTATTGCCCCGCCCCAGCTACCAGTGCAAATACCGAGAAATTTTTAAAAGGAGAGTAACCGCCTTTTAAGTCAACCTCTATAGTAGAGACACCGCTTTTGTCATTTGAAGACCCGGCTTCTATACTGCCGTAGCTGTACTCACTATGAAAACCCATGATAAATCCGCTGTCATAAATCTTATCTCCGCCAAATCCAAATACCACTTCGGTCATGCTCTCATTTTCTATAGAAGCAGCTGCAGCACCGATATACACCGTGCTTCTTAGCTCATCCGCAGCCAAAGTTGAAGCCGCAATAGCAGCTGCTAGAAGTAAACTTGATAATTTTTTCATTAAAACTCCTCCATGTGATTTTTTTTACGAGAGTATATTTTTTTACTCGCCTTAACTCTTTGAACAGGGCTAAACGCCCAAACTATACGTTGTTTCGTGTTTTTCATATATCACTCCTTAAATGTTTGCAGAATTATAGAGCTTTAAGTAGACATAAAATGACTAAATCGAAGAAAAGTTACTATTGCAATGCTGTACATAAAAATCTAAAATCAATTCAGCACTCCCTCACTTTCTTCCCCAGCTTCCCAACCACACCAAAAATATCAAACCCATCCCTAAAAACAAGTCTCCCAACTCTATCTTTAGTGATATCAAATCCACTCAGCCTTTTATAAACATCCGTCTGAATCGTTCTTTGAGAGACATTAAACTCCTCTGCTAAAGAGGGAATAGTCGGTCTCTCATCTTTGGTGAGCATCGATAGAATAGAGATAAGTCTAAAAAGAGCTTTATCGTATGATTTTTGTGCCATTGTAAAAATCCTTTCTTTTTATTTACGCTGCGCTAGTAAAAAGTGGCAGTGCTTGAGATATACTCACAAATAGTTCTATAGTCAGTACAAAGAAGGTGTATCTATACTCTTTTGTGAGATGTGTTGCTTTTTTCATTTTGTTTCTCCTTGTAGGTGCGATATGGAATATATAAGCTTTATTGTATGTAATAAAAGCGAAACTGTCAAGAGGAAATAATCTGTAATTTGGAAAGCTATATGCTATAATTTTCATAAATATAGAAATAAAGGAGAAATCTTGGATAAAAATCTTTTTCTAAGCAGACTAAAAGAGCTAAAACTTAACAAACAGGAGTTTTCAGAGCTCTCAAATGTACCATATTCAACTGTTACAAACTGGGGTGTTATGAGAGGTGATAAACCTATGATAATCCCAAACTGGGTAGAACCCTTCCTAAACTACTACGAAAAAGCAAAAAAGCTAGAGTATGTCATGAGTGAGATTTGCCAAAAGATAGAGAGTGTAAAAAAGTAGTTACACTCTTTCTAAAACAACAACACTTCTAAAACATCTCACCCGCACAAACAATGCACCCACGCTTTCACTTCTCTTTTTTATACTTTTACAAAGATAAAAAAAGGATAAAGCGTGACTCTTGAAAATTTGAAATTCTCTGCTTTTCTTGGCTTTGCACTTATGTTGCTTCACTTCTCCTCTTTAAAAAAAAGTGAGAAATTCTCATTATGGACGGTACTCTTTATCTTTATAGGCTCATTTATATTTGTAACTACACTTTCGTATCTTTTTTTACTCTATGAAAATAGTGCCATAAAAGCAAACAGAGGAGTATTTTATGATGAGCATCCACTTATCTGCGAAGCAGGAGCACTCCAAAAGAAGCATCACTATCTTGTCTCTATCAAAGAGGGGTGGAGTGTTTATGAGGATAGCTATTTTAAAAAAGATGACTTACTTTTAGAAATCATCAACTGTGAGGGTAACCAATGAACTATAAAAACAAAGAGTTCGTCTCAACAAAAGATTTGCAAAACAACTTAGATAAACACCTAGACTATATCTCACAATACCCATTCAACCGTTTGGTAATAGTAAGAGATGGAAAAAAAGAAGCGGTTATGATTCCTATCTCAGAGTATGAACATATTAAAAGCGTTGCAGACTATATGGAGGAGCAAGAGATAGCGCGGATTTTAAAAGAGCGTATAAACACTAAAGAAAAAGTCTCTCATGAAGAGATAATAAAAAAAATAGCCAAAGAGGAATAATCAGAGCTACAACGATAAGAGAGAGGAGCTGAATTAGCCTCTAAAGACAAAGAGTACCAAAAACTCTCCAAGGATTAGGCTGTAAAAAACTCACTTGGATTGTAAACGACGCCAATAAAAATGGCATTGTTATGAAGATAGATATCTCCAACAGGTTTTTTAAAATTATTACATTGACAAATTTTGAGCTCTAAAAAGTGCTGTTTTTTCTTTTTTATATAGAGCGAAACAACGCCCACACCCCCATATCTTACAATTACACTATCCAAAACAGACAAGGAATCAATATGCCAAAGATACTCTACTGCAATGTTAATATCTCTATATTTGAGGGAGACAAAGAGATAATTATCAACCCATTAAGTGAGCGTTTTTACAACTTTGCTTGCGAAGAGATGGGTAGTCTCTTTTTTGATGCAACGCTCTCTTTGGATGAGGATGGCTCTTATATCATAGAGGGAAAACAGACACTTTACAATGAACATAGCGATGCAGGAAGTGACTATAAGAAGCTGCTTTGTGAACATCCAAAAGAGCTGATAAAAAAGGGTGCGCTTTTTTGGCTCTTTGGAACATATACGGTATCGGGAGTGCATAAAAGAGAAGTACGCTCCAAATACATCTGTAGATATAAAGAGTACTGCATCATCCAAAGAGAGCAGATTGTCTCATCAGAGTTTGCAGAGAGCGAAAGAGAACTAAAAAAATGATGCCTGAGTATATGCAAACAGCACTTCTTGCATTTACGGCTCTGATGTTGATAACAACACTCCCTTATAAAATACTCTAAAAAAGAGAAAAGCAGATTATGGATTTACACCTGACTTTAATTGAGATAGTGGCATTCACCGCACTCTTTCTTGTTGTTGCAGTGTTTGCAACGATTCCTTACTCATTTGATGACAAGAAGAAAAGTGATATTACACTTAACTTTGCATTTTTTGTAATTCTCATCATCACTATTGGCTCTTTGCACTACAAAAAAACGAGAGAGAGTCTTGTGGATGGTTTTTACAACAACAAAGAGCTTTTATGCAAAGAGGAGAGTGAGAAAAAAATAATCATCTCTCAAGCAAAAGGATTTACGCTTCAGAGTGATTATTTTATCTATGAGCAAAATATACTCTACATCGGTGGCTGCATACTCTTGGAAGATGCAAATAAAACAAAGGAGTAGTGATGCCATTTAACCAAGAAACCCTAATACTCATAAGAGAGTTTCTACCAAGTGCAAAAGAACCGCCGCTTCTTACCTACTTTTCGCTGGGTTTAGTTTTAGGAGCAGCTGTCGTGATAGTTAGATTCAAGAGATACAAAAAAATCAGAGAGCTTTTTATGAAGCTTTTTTAAAAAAAGGAGAAAAAGAGATGAAGAGTATTTTAGAGAGTTTGACAGTTATTGCTATTATTGCAACACTCTTTATGGGAGTGATGTATCTGTTAAAACAAGGTGTAAACTATATCGATACATTTGACCTTGATACA
>Ga0074197_1000474_pt1 | contig 50146 bp, 36 predicted proteins | sample EPASupsiteSAE305_FD_64526 | JGI IMG/M metagenome (GOLD analysis project Ga0074197, IMG submission 64526) | Bioremediated contaminated groundwater microbial communities from EPA Superfund site, New Mexico - SAE3-05 reassembly with SPADES | ecosystem: Environmental > Aquatic > Deep subsurface >...
ACTCCGTGTAATGGTTAATAATTAAGTTAATAATTTTTTTAACAAAATCTAAGAAGCTACGGTCGGCTAAGCCTCCCTTCGCTTCTTAGATTTTTCCATTTACACAAAAAATGTTATACTACCGCAAATAGCGGCTTTTTTTTAATTGATTTTTACTTCAATTTGTTTTGGTTTAGCTTCTTCTGCTTTTGGAATTGAAATATTTAAAATTCCATCTTTGAACTCGGCTTCAATTTTATCTTCCATAATTTTTTCTGGTAAACTGAAAGCTCTGTAATATTTTCCAAAAGCTCTTTCAACGCGATGATATTTTGAATTATTTTCTTCTTTTTCAAAATTTCGCTCACCGCTTATTGCAATTTGCCCATTGTTAAAAGTAATTTTAACATCTTCTTTCTTAACTCCAGGCAAATCGAGATGTAATGAATATTTATTTTCATCTTCCTTGATATCAGTCAATGGTGACCAAACAGCGTTTGCAAAGTCTTCATCTTCTTTTGAAGATTTTAGACCAAAACGATTGTTAAAAGAATCAAATAATTTACCAAATTCTTTTTCAACGCTAATTAATTCTTTAGCTGGATTCCAACGTGTGATTGTCATTTTATACCTCCAAAATTTATTTATAAATTGTGAACGTATAAGTAATTATAAAAATTATGCCAACTCAAAATATTTGAAATTGGCATAAAAAACGATTTTTTTTATTACTTTGATGAAGTAATATATATGTCTAAATGAAATAAAATATGAAAAAATGTCAAAATGACAAGCATATTTATTGAGAATATGTCATTTTGACAAGTTGCAAAATTTTATTTACTGTTTTTCTATTTTTGCCCAAGAATCTTTTAACGTTACAGTTCTGTTAAAAACTAAATTATCGGGTTTGGAATCTTTATTATCAACACAAAAATATCCAAGACGTTCAAATTGGAAACGTTCGCCTGATTTTACATTTTTCAAAAATGGCTCAAGTTTACTGTTTTTTAGAACCTCCAAAGAGTTTGGATTTAAATGTTCAATAAAATCAACGTCCTTGTCGCTATCAGGCGAAGAAACATTAAAAAGTCTGTCATAAAGTCTAATTTCAGCATCAATTGCATGATTTGCCGAAACCCAGTGAATTGTTCCTTTTACCTTTTTTTCGCTAGTTCCAGAGCCACTTTTTGTATCAACATCATAAGTGCAAAGTAATTTTTCAATATTTCCATTGGCATCTTTAATCACTTCTTCACATTTAATAATGTAAGCGTAACGAAGACGAACTTCTTTGCCAGGCGAAAGACGGAAGAATTTTTTGTGAGGATTTTCTTCAAAATCATGAGCATCTATAAATAATTCGCGAGAAAAGAGAAGTTTGCGTTTTCCCATTGATTCATCTTCTGGATTATTTACGGCATCCAATTCCTCAACCACATTTTCTGGATAGTTTGTAAGAATAACTTTAACAGGATTTAAAACTGCCATAACTCGCATTGCTTTTGGATTTAAGTCTTCTCTAATGCTATATTCTAATTGAGAAATATCAATTACGTTATCACGTTTTGCAACTCCTACTCTATCGGCAAAATTGCGAATTGATTCGGGAGTGTAACCGCGGCGTCTTAATCCAGAAATGGTTGGCATTCGTGGATCGTCCCAACCCGAAACGTGTTTTTCTTCAACAAGACGCAAAAGTTTGCGTTTGCTCATAATTGTGTAATTTAGGTTTAATCGTGCAAATTCAATTTGGCGAGGATGATGAATTTCTAACTCATCAATAAACCAATCGTAAAGTGGTCTGTGATTTTCAAATTCTAAAGTACAGATTGAATGAGTAATTCCTTCAATTGAATCTGACTGTCCGTGAGCATAATCGTACATTGGATAAATGCACCATTTGTTGCCAGTTCTGTGATGTTCGGCGTGTCTAATTCTGTATAAAATTGGGTCACGCATATTCATATTTGGCGAATTCATATCAATTTTTGCACGAAGCACATGAACACCGTCTTCAAACTCGCCATTTTTCATTCTTTCAAATAAATCAAGATTTTCATCAATTGTTCGCAATCGGTATTTTGATTCAATTCCAGGTTTTGTAGGCATTCCACGCTCAGCTTTAATTTCTTCGTAAGTTGAAGAATCAACATAAGCTTTTCCCTTTTTAATTAGTTTAATTGCATATTCGTAAAGGGAATCAAAATAATCGGATGCGTAATAAAGTCTATCTTCCCAGTCAAAACCGAGCCATTTTACATCTTCCATTATTGAGTCAACATATTCAACATCTTCTTTTGTTGGATTTGTGTCGTCAAATCGTAAGTTTGTTAAACCGTTATATTCTTTTCCGAGACCAAAATTTAGACAAATTGATTTTGCGTGTCCAATATGCAAATATCCGTTTGGTTCGGGTGGAAAACGAGTGTGAACTTTAGTGTATTTATTATTTTTTAAGTCTTCATCAATTATTTCTTTAATAAAATTTGATGGCATTTTACTTTCGTTACTTTCATTATTTTCAATCATTTTATTTCCTTTTTAACCAAGTTTAGCTTTAAGTTCTGGAATTACTTTTAAAGCAGTATTTATTCGCGAAATAACTTCATCTTTGCCTAAAATATGAAGCAAATCATAAACTCCAGGTCCAATTCCAACACCCGAAGTAGCAAGACGAACGGGATGAATTATTCTTCCAGCGCCGCATTGGGCTTCTTCGGCAACTTGTTTTAGAGCAATTTCAAAATCGCTTTTTGTTGGATTATTTAATTGTGCAATTTTAAACGCATAATTTTGGAGCAATTGTGCAGAATCTTCTTTCCACTGTTTCTTAATTACTTCTTCATCAAAAGTTGTGGGAGTTTCAAAAAAGTATGGAGAATTGTTAATATAATCCTTTACAAATGAAACTCTTTCAAGCATTCCTTCAATAACTAAAAGTAAATAATCATCAGAAAATATGATGTCTTTATATTTTGATTCAGCAAGATTTTCCTTAAGCATTTCAAGAATAACCGATTTATCCATTTTTCTTAAATGTTCTGCGTTTATCCAATCAAGTTTTTCAACATTAAAAATGGCACCAGCTTTGTGAATTCGGTCTAGCGAAAATTTATCAATCAAATCATTTAAGCTAAAAAATTCATCATTATCGCTTGTGCTCCAACCAAGAAGAGCCACAAAATTAATAAGTGCTTCTTTTAAGTAACCTTTCAATTTGTAATCTTCAACCGCAACATCTCCTTGTCGTTTGCTAAGTTTTGATCTATCGGCATTTAGCAAAAGTGGAAGATGTGCAAAAATTGGAGCTTCCCAACCAAAAGCATTATAAAGCAAAATGTGTTTTGGAGTTGATGAAAGCCATTCCTCACCACGTATTACGTGTGTAATGCCCATTAAATGGTCGTCAACAACATTTGCCATGTGGTAAGTAGGAAATCCATCAGATTTAATTAAAACTTGGTCATCAATCACATCACGCGAAAATTCGACTCTTTCGCGAACAACGTCATTTATAACTACGCTTTCGCCAGCTTTAACATTTAAGCGAATAACATACGGAACTCCATTTGCAATATTTTCATCAATTTCTTCTTTTGAAAGATGTAAACAATGCTTGTCATACTTTGCTTGTGGAAGTTTTGCTTTTTGTTGCTCTTCCTTTAATTCTGTTAGTCTTTCGGGAGTGCAAAAACATCTGTAAGCGTCGCCTTGTTCTAAAAGATGATTGGCGTATTTTTGATAAATATCAAGCCGTTGCGATTGAAAATATGGACCGACATTTCCTTCCTTTTCTGGACCTTCGTCATATTCCAATCCAACCCAATTAATTGTTTTAATTAAATTTTCAACAGCACCTTCAACATATCTATTTTGGTCAGTATCTTCAATTCGGAGTATAAAATCGCCTCCATTTTGTTTTGCAAAAAGATAATTATAAAGTGCGGTGCGTAAACCGCCAACGTGTAAATATCCAGTAGGACTTGGAGCAAAGCGGACTCTTATTCTTTTGTTACTCATTTTATCTCAAAATTATTATTGATGAATTTTCAAAAATTTAGTCCGTAAAGTTAGTAAAATTAAATTTGAGACTGAAAAAATATTTGGAAAACGTTACTAATTTCGAATGTTTTGCTTTGTATTTGGAAGAATTTCCGTTTTAATAATAGTTATTTGGTAAGAAATAGAATGTTTAAAAGATAAGAGGTCGCAAATTGTGCGACCTCTTATTATAAACTATTTTGTAGCATTTAAATAATATTTCACTTTTTCAATAAATTCTTTGCTATCAATTGGTTTTGGAATATAATCAGTTGCACCAGCATCAAGGCATTTTTCTCTATCGCCTTTCATAGCAAAAGCAGTTAATGCAATAATTGGAGTATCTTGATAATTTGCTAATTCACGAATATGCGAAGTTGCTTCAAATCCGTTCATTATCGGCATTTGCATATCCATAAGAATTAAATCAAATTGGTCAATTTTAGCATTTTTAAGAGCTTCTTCGCCATTATCGACAACAACTACATTTTCGAAGCCATTTTTCTTTAATAGTCGTGTAACAATTATTTGCGAATGTTTATAATCTTCGGCAAAAAGTATTTTAATTTCGTCATCCGATTTTTCAATAACTTCAGCAATTGGAGTTGGTTCTTCATATCTATTTAGCATTGAGCTAATTGTATCGGATAAATCTTCAATATTTACGCTTTTTTTGCTTAACAAGTCTTCAAAAAGTCCGTCAATGCTTTTTAAATCTTCATCAAAATTTTCTTTACCTGTATAAATTATGATTGGCAATTTGGCAAATTTTGGATCAGATTTAATCAATTTAATCAATTCAAATCCATTTGGATGAGGCATATCTAAGTCAACAATTGCCAAATCGATTTGTAAATCTTTAATTCTATCCATTACATTGGCAGAAATATTTTCTGCAACTGCTATAAATCCTGCAGTTTCAATTGCTTGTTTAACAAGATTTAAAGTTGGAATATCGTCATCAATACAAAGAATATTTGAATTTTTTCTCAATTTATAACTTGTTAAAACTTCAACAAGATAGTTGTAATTTATTGGCTTAACAAAATATTCAACTGCACCCATTAAATATGCTTTTTGTTCATCTGGTTCAACCGAGCAGACAATAACTGGAACGTTTTTGGCATTTTTATGTTCGCGAATTTTTTTAAGCAATTCCAACCCATTTATTGAAGGAATTTCGATATCGAGAATTACTGCAAGAAAGTTTTCTTTATCAATTAGCGATAAAGTCTGTTCGCCAGTGTTTACAATTGTTGGAGTGTAACCCCATTTATTAAGATAATTGCTCAACAATTTTGAAGTTGCATAATCATCTTCAACCACCAAAATGCTATTACGTTCTTTTGTTGGTTTTGGAAGTTGCGATAAATCAATCTGCGAAGGAGCTTTGTGTTGGTCAGCTTTTAACGTAAAATTAAAAGTAATTCCTTCATAAGAGTTATGTTGAACGTTAATTTCTCCATTTAACGATGAAATATATCTTTGAGCTAAAGTTAAACTAAGTCCTGTAAAACCATTTTCAACCAAAGCCAATTTTTTAGAAATAACAAATGGGTCAAAAATTGATTTTAAAACCTCTGAATCAATTGGGCAATTGCTATTTTGGACAATAAATTGAAGCTTGTCATCAGAAAGGGAAGTAGCTTTTAGCGAAACTGATTTATCTTTTGATGCAAAAATTGAAAACGATAAAATAGAATTTAGAATATATTTCAAACGAATATCATCAAGATTTACTTCTGCAGGAATATTTGAATCAATATTAAAATTGATTGTTAAAAGCATATTACTGTATTTACTTTTAATTCCATCAACAACTTGCTCGATTAAAGTTTCCAGACTAATATTCTTGGAATAATTTGGGGCTTCTTCTTGAAGTTTGGCAATATCGATTGAATCTTTCAAATTTACGACAAGATTTTGAGCATTCTTTTTAATACTTGTTACATATTCTGTTTGTGAAACGGAAAGATTGTCCTCAGCCAAAATAGAAGTTGAGCCTAAAATAGAGTTTGCAAAAGTTCTTAATTCGTTAGTAACTTGTAAAAATAAAGCACCAATTGGTTTTTCGCTAACTTTGTTTGTTTTTCCAGAAGAAATATCCCACAATTGAATTAAAGTTGAAATGTATTTTGTAACACTTCGCAAAATGTCGGAATCAACTTTAGTAAAAGGAGTCTTTTTTGCAACTTTCAAAAATCCTCTTTTTCCAAGTTGGATGTTAAAATTTGCACAACTTTCATAAATAACAAATTCGGAAATTTGCAATTCGCAATTTGAATCGTGATGCATCGAAAAATCGTTAAAATCACCACTTAATTTGCAATGTGAACAAGTAAATTCTGAGCCATGCAAATAATTTTTGCGTGCGTTCAACGATTTTCCAACAACTTTTAATCCTTTTGAATCGGCATGTTCAAATAAAATTAGCGATTGAAAGTCAAATTCATTAGTAATATAGTTGCACAAATTATCTGGGAAATCTGTTGAACCCGAAAATGCTGATTTGATAAGCTCATTAAATGAATTAAGAGTTTCTATTTTAGAGTTGTTTGCCATAATTTTTCTTCAATTTTTGAATGCTTTGAATAAATATAAAGTATTGCCTAAAAATAATTATTTATTAAATAAAGTAAAAGATATAAATTAAATACATAATTAATATTTAATTCTGCAACTTAAACCTAATTCTTAGTACATCATTTTCAAATGATGACGATAAGATTTTAACATGACCAATTTCTTGCGTGTTTTTTACATGAATTCCAGAACAAAGACATGTATCGTAATCACCAATATTTATAATTCTTATACTTTCACCGTGATTTTCGGGTAATCTTTCCAAGTTGTGAATTAAATCAGCTTCGGATTTGCTAATTATTTTCTCCGAAATTTCCATGTTTTGGTCAATAACCTCATTTATCTTGTTTTGAAGACTTGTCAATTCATCTTCAGATAAATTACGGTTAAAGTGGTAATCACATTTCGATTTCTTTTTCTCAATATGATTTGAGAAAGATCTTTCGGTGCTGAACAATCTAATCATTGTTTGATTAAGAATGTGTTCGGCGCTGTGCATTGGTGGATAATATTCTTTTGGATTTGTAATCAAAATAATTCCTAATCATAAATTTTTGTTAAACCAGCAATTTCTTTTTTAGGAAGAAAAAGTTCAGTAGTTCCTTCAACTCGCGGAGCAATTTCGTACAAATTGTAGAAAAAAACTAATCCAGAATCAGTAATTGCAAAATTGTCATTTAGTTCAAACTGTTTATTTTCAAACCAAAAACCAGCATTTTGAAGGCTTTTATTTTCAGCTATGTTTTTTAGTTTGTAAAATGCCTTTTTACCAAGATTTTGCAATTTAGGAAGATTTTCTTCCGAAACAACATCTTCAAGTGTTAAAATAGTTCCTTTTGTGATGTCAAAATTAGCAAATCCTAAATTATAAAAAATACTTGCTCCACCAGTAAAACTTGTTTCTTCTTTTTTTATTGCAATAATATTTTTAAAAATTCCAGTTATTTTAATATTTGAGTGCAAAAACCAACTAATGTGGTAATCTGGAAATTCCTTTTGCATTGAAATATAATACGAAAACAAGGAATCGGATATTTCATCCATATTTTTATACTCGCTTTCATATAATGAAACATTTAGTAATTGTCTGCCAATATATTTATTTATTAAATCTTGCGGAGTATTTTCGACAATTATTTCTGGATATTCAATTTTAATTTCGGCGCAATCGTTTTCGCCAGGGCAGTTGCCAAAAGATTTGTAATAAATCTTTTCGTAAAATCGAATTTGATTATCATCAAAAGCAAATACTTTTGAGGAATCGTTAGAAACTTCGGTTTCAACTTTTTTACCACAACTAAAAAATGCAATAAATAACAACAAAACAGCTATTTTGCTCTTCACTTATAACTCCAGTTTAGTCTTTCGCTAAATTTTTAAGCTCTTCCATATCAAATAATGGAATTAATGTTAATCCAGCTGATTTCAAATTTTCAAAAGCTTTTTCTTCGCGGACAATTACGCACAAAACGGAATCGATTTTTGCTCCTAAACTTCTTAATTCTTGCACACTTTCAATAATTTGTCCACCAGTTGTAACTACATCTTCAATTACGCAGACTGATTTGCCTTCAAAATCAGTTCCTTCAGCCAATTTTCTTGTTCCATATTCTTTTGCTTTTTTACGCACAAAAATAGAAGGCTTTCCCGTTTTTAGAGAAATAGCAGTCGAAAGAGGAATTCCGCCCATTTCTAATCCAGCTAAAATTTCGGTTTCTTTTGGAATAAGATTTACCATTTGTTCGGCAATTGGTTCTAAAATTTCTGGAATAGATTCAAACTTATATTTATCAAAATATTCGTTGGATATTTTGCCAGATCTTAATAGAAATTCGCCTGTAATATGGGCAACATCATAAATTTTTCTACCTAAAATATTTCTTTCCATTTTCCACTCAAAATTAAATAATTATTATAATTTGCAAAAATACGAAATAATCAGTTAACTTTGCCCTTCATTATTTTAAGAAAAATAACAGTTTTTAATAAAAATTTGATTTGTTTCTGTGAAAAACGGAATAAATTACACTGGAGTATGTGAGTTTTTATGTCTGAAAATTTGGTAATAGTTGAATCGCCAGCAAAGGCAAAAACGATAGAAGGTTTTTTAGGAAAGGATTTTGTTGTAACTTCAAGTTATGGTCACATTCGTGATTTAGAGAAAAAAAATAGTGGAATTGATATTGCAAATAATTTTAACCCAACTTATATAATTCCAGATGAGAAGAAAAAAGTTGTTTCTGAATTAAAAAAATTAGTAAAAAAAGCTAAAATGGTTTGGTTGGCAACTGACGAGGACCGCGAAGGAGAAGCAATTTCGTGGCACTTAAAAGAAGCGCTAAATCTAAAAAATGAAAATATTAAACGAATTGTATTTAACGAAATTACAAAAAAAGCAATTTTACATGCCGTAGAAAATCCTAGAACAATTGATGAAAACATTGTAAACGCTCAACAAGCAAGAAGAATTCTTGATAGATTAGTTGGCTTTGAACTTTCTCCAGTTTTATGGAGAAAAGTAAGACCATCTTTATCCGCAGGACGCGTTCAATCTGTTGCAGTTCGTTTAATAGTTGATAGAGAACGTGAGATTGATAGTTTCAAAACAGATAATTTTTTTAGAGTTGTAGCCGATTTTATAGTTGTTGATAAAAAAGGGAAGAGTTGGAAATTAAAAGCAGAGCTTCCAAAAAGGTTTGATAATATAAAAGATGCTCAAGATTTTCTAAAAATTTGCCAAACATCGCAATTTAGTATTGAATCATTAGAAAAAAAGGCAGTTACAAAATCGCCAGCAGCTCCATTTACAACTTCAACTTTACAACAAGAAGCAAGTAGAAAACTTGGTTTTTCAGTTCTTAAAACTATGTTGGTTGCTCAAAAATTGTATGAAGCGGGAAAAATATCATACATGCGAACCGATTCTGTAAATTTATCAGAAGAAGCATTAAGCAACGCAAAAAATGTTATTGAAAATGATTATGGGAAAAAATATTCCGAAAAACGACAATATAAAACTAAATCGGCTTCGGCTCAAGAAGCTCACGAAGCTATAAGACCTTCATATTTTGAGAACTCGAGTATTTCAGGAACAAGTGATGAGCAAAATCTTTATGAACTAATTTGGAAGAGAGCAATTGCTTCACAAATGAGTGATGCTCAAATTGAAAGAACCATTGTTAAAATTGCTATTTCAAAAAGTCCCGAAAAATTTACTGCAAAAGGCGAAGTGATTAAATTTGATGGATTTTTAAAAGTTTATCTCGAATCATCTGAAGAGGAAAATAACGATAATGACGATTCCACTTTGTTACCTCCACTTTATGAAGGCGAAAAATTAGAATATGAAAAAATAACTGCATACGAAAGTTTTACAAGACCACCAGCAAGATATTCTGAAGCAAGTCTTGTTAAAAAATTGGAAGAGTTGGGAATTGGTCGCCCATCAACTTATGCACCTACAATCAGTACAATTCAAAAACGCGGATATGTTAATAAGGATGAAAGAATTGGCAAAAAAAGGAATTTTAAAGTACTTACAGTTCTTCCTGACAAAAATATAACTACAGAAGAAAAAAGTGAAATTACTGGTGCTGACAAAGGCAAATTGTTTCCAACAGATATTGCAATGTTGGTAAACGACTTTTTGATGGAAAATTTTCCTAATATTATGAATTTTCAGTTTACTGCTCATGTTGAAGAGGAATTAGATGATATTGCCTCTGGCAAAATGATTTGGAGCGAAATGTTAAAGGAATTTTATTTTCCATTTCACGAAAAAGTTGAACATACAACCGAAAATGCTGATAGAGTTTCGGGTGAAAGAATTCTTGGAACTGACCCAAGTTCTGGCAATCAAGTCTCAGTTAGAATGGCAAAATTTGGTCCAGTTGCTCAAATTACTGATTTGTCAAATCCTGAAGCCAAGCCAGTTTATGCGGGATTGCGTCCAACTCAAAAAATGGCAATTATTAGTTTAGAAGAAGCTCTCGAATTATTCAAATTACCACGACTTGTTGGCGAATTTGAAAATTTGGAAGTTTATGCTGCAATCGGTCGTTTTGGTCCATATTTACGACATGAATCAAATTTCTTTTCACTTAATAAAAATTATGATCCATACACAATTCAAATTGCTGAAGCAATTGAGGTTATTATAGCCAAGCGAGAAAAAGATAGTGATAATACACTCAAAACTTTCTCAGAAGATTCAGACTTGAAAATTGTAATTGGAAGATGGAAAAGACCATATTTGAGAGCTGGAAAGAAAAATATTCCACTTGAAAAAGACATAAATATTGATAATTTAACATACGAAGTGGTTAAAGAGATGGTTGCTGCTACAAATGTTAAAACTAAAAAGAAGAAATAAAAGATTTATACAATGGTCACGATTTAAGTTTTGTTTTATGGAACTGGATCGTGACCGCTTCCGCCCCAAGGATTACAACTCAAAATTCTTTTAATACTTAACCAACCACCTTTTATTAATCCATGTTTTTTTAATGCTTCTATTGTATAATTTGAGCAGGTTGGAGTATATCTGCAAGACGATGGAAAAAGGGGAGAAATAAATATTTGATAGAGTTTAACCAAAACTATAAAGGGAAACGCGATAACAATAAGTAATTTTTTCATAATTGCAAATATATAGCAAGCTTAAAAAATAAGAGGAAAGTAAAACTATCTTTGCAAATCGTTTGAAAAGATAGTTTATAGTTAAATGCTTCTGAATTCAAAAAATTAGTATAAAAGGAAGAAACATAGAATGGAATTACCATCTATAAATTTATTGCTTATTTTACTATTTCAACATCTTGAGCTTGTGGTCCTTTTTGACCTTCACCAATTGTAAATGTTACTTTTTGACCTTCTTCAAGGGAACGGAAACCATCAGAGTTGATAGATTTGAAGTGAACGAATACATCATCGCCACCTTCTTGTGAGATGAAACCATAACCTTTAGAACTGTTAAACCATTTAACAGAACCTTGTTTGCGATCTGACATAAAAATTTTTCCAAAATAATTAAAAAAAATGTCTCTCAAAATTAAACTAACCAATGCAACCTACAGTCAACAACATTGCGGAGAGGGCGGGATTCGAACCCGCGGTACCCGTTAGAGTACGACGGTTTAGCAAACCGTTGGTTTCAGCCACTCACCCACCTCTCCGGATGCATAGCTAACATTTAAAATTAGAAAGAACACGCTAATATATAAATAAAAATGAAAAGACAAAAGAAATTCAAAATTATTTTTTGTTTTTATTAAACTATTTAGAGTAAAATTATATAGTCAAAATATTTAAACAAAATCTCTGGAGCAATCAACTAATTTTGTTTCCAAATACTGATTTTTTACTGCCAGATTAAAAAACAAAGATTAAATATTTAAATTATTTCGTGAAGAGTCTTACATTCAAAAGAAATCAATTTAGAGCAAATGTTTGTTGCATTTTCTGTCTAAATTTAACAGTAATAAAATTGATAAAAAGAGAAAAATTTTAATAATAATTATTTTATTTATTAACTTACCAAAGTAAAATAATCAACAAATTTTTTTATTTTTATTTTGCTAATAGTTGGAGTTAAAAATGAAGATTTCCAAAGCATTTTATTTAGCAAATATTATTTGTTTGTTCATTTTGTTTGGATTTTCTAGCCAAATAATTGGGCAATCCAAATTACGTGAATTAAGTGATTTATCAATTGAAGATTTGATGAATCTGAATGTAATTACTGTTTCCAAAAGTGAAGAAAAACTAAAAGAAACTGCGGGAATGGTTGTTGTAATTACTTCGCAAATGATAAAAGAAAAAGGATATTACGATTTGTTCGATGTTCTGAACAGCACGCCTTATTTTCAAGTACAATCCGAACATGGTCATTGGACAAAAGGTGGAATTATTACTTTGCGTGGCAACAGAAGTGGTGATTCTGGAAATAACAAAGTTTTGTTGCTCGTAGATGGAATTAAATTGAGTGATTATGGTGGTGAAGGCTTATTTATGGGATTAAACAGCATTCCACTTTATTCAATTAAGCAAATTGAAATCGTTTTTGGTCCAAACTCAACACTTTACGGAAGAGATGCGTATGCAGGATTAATAAATTTAATTACAAATAACCACGAAAAATATGCTGGTTATAGTTATGGAAATTTCAATACTCAAAAAATGTATGCTGGCGGTTTTCATCAGTTTACCGATGATTTAAGTCTAAACCTAAATTTTTATTCGTATGATAGTGATGAACAAGACCCAACTTCAATTTCCAAAACGTATTTGAACAGAACTGTTTTTTCCAAAAGTCCATATACAGACGTGTTTTACAGAGCATCAAAAAATAAAATGATTGGACTGGATTTTAATATTTATGATTTTTCCGTAAAGTATTTGCTTTATGATATTTTAGCAAGTGAAACTTATGGATGTAATCCAAATTTATACGCAACAGAATATTCAACATTGCTTGGAATTAGAAATCAACTTTTGGAACTAAAATATGCTAAAAATTTAAACCCAAATTTGAATCTTTCTGTTGATTATGGATTTAAGCATAATGAATTTAATCCAATGACGGCTAATTTATATCTTGGTGATTTGGATAGAACAAATACTGATGGAAGTGGTTTAATTGACCCATTTTATGGCTATGGAGGACGAAAGTACTATTATTTTAGAACAATTTCTCACAATTTTGATACAAAGTTAATTTACAATTTTTCACAAAATTTGAAAAATGTTTCGGGTTTTAGTTATGATTATATTGATGGAATTCCCGTAATTAGTGAAGGCAAAGGTGGAAAACCAATTACTACAGATGTTCAAAGGGGAAAATTAGACCATAATTTTTATACTTCTGGAATTTTTTCAGAATTTTCTTACAGAACAAGTTATGACTTAAATTTTAGTATTGGTGGTCGTTTCGATTATAGCTCAAATTATGGCTCAACATTTATGCCGAGAATTTCAACAGTTTATAATTATGGCTCAAATATTTTCAAATTTGTTTATTCAACTGGGTATTTAGCTCCAAGTATTACTCAAGTATATTTCGAAAGTTTTACAACATTTTCTTGGATTAAACCAAACGAAGAATTAAAACCCGAAACCACAACAAATTTTGAGCTTAATTACGATTACATAAAAGAAAATTTTAGAATAAGTGCCAATTTGTTTTATAGCAAATTTTCCAATTTGATTGCCGAGAGTGTTGAAAATGGTGATTCTGTTAATATTTCAATCGGAAATGAAGTTTATTTTGTACCAGTTTTGCAAAGTGAAAATATTGGAAATGGCGAACATTATGGATTAAACTTATTTGTTTCGAGTAAATTATCAAAATATTTTGAAACGGATTGCAATTATTCCATGCTTTTGGGTTATGATAATGTAAATAATTTAAAAATAGACTTAAACGATAACTTGGTTGCGAATCATAAAATTAATGTTGGAATTAAATATAATTACAAATTGCTTTCAATTTATGGCGAGGGAATTTTGATAAGTGATAAGCGAATAAAATCAAACCACGCTCAATCAGAATATTCCATATTTTTAGACGAAAATGGATATTTAAATTTTAACTCGGTTTTCCTTTTTAATCTCAACATAAGATTAAACAAATTATTTGATAGCTTTTCTACTTATTTGCGAGTTAAAAACGTATTTAATACAGAATATTACGGACAAACAATAAACGCACAATGGGGAAGTCCAATGATTTTGCAAGATATGAGAAGATTTGATTTAGGTTTTGAGGTTAATTTCTAATGAGAATCTTTAATATTTTAAATATCATTAACGTACTGCTTGCAGTTCCAATTTTTGCTCAGTTTACGGAATATGACGTTAAAGCTCAATTTATGCATCGCTTTACACAATTTATTGAATGGCCCAAAGGTTCAACAATTAACAATTCGGAATTACCATTTAGAATTGGTGTTTATGGAGAAAATTATATTGAGAATCCTTTAAATGAAATAGCTGAATTTTATCAAATTAAAGACAAAAAGGTGAAAATAGCGAAAGTTGATTTTAATAATATTATAGACTGCGATATGCTTTTTATCTCAAAATGTTCAAACGAGGAATTGGATAAAATTATTAAAATAGCAAAGGGAAAGGGCATTTTGCTGGTTTCAGATACAAATGGCTATGGCAAAAAAGGAGTTCATATCAATTTTTACAAACAAGATGAAAAAATCAACTTCGAAATAAATATTACTGCAGCAAAAAATGATACCTTTAATGTCTCTTCAAGGTTGTTAAAATTAGCGAGAATTATTGAATGAAAAAATTCAAAGACATTCCAATAAAGAAAAAAATGATTTTCGTTATTGTTACTTCTGTGTTAATTCCACTAAGTATTGCCATTGCTGTAATTGTGCTAAATGCCGGCAAGTTTTATAGAACAGGGCTTTTAAATGAGGCGACTCTTTCGGCAAAAATTATTGCGGATTTTAGTGTAGCTGATATTCTTTTCAATTCAAAAGATATTTCCAACAAAAGTCTCTCTTATATTGGAAAAAATGCTAATTTTTTGCGAATTATAATTTTTACCCAAAATGGAGAAATCTTTTCGGAATATGTTAAAGAAAATTATCAAAAAAAGCATATAATGTTCAGAAAAACAAACGTTAGCCATTTTGTAGAAGGTTATCTTTATACATATCAAATCATTAAGCAAAATTCTAATATTTATGGAACTATTTGTATTGTTTCATCAACTGAAATTCTTGATGAAAAAATTTCAGATTTTTTTATGGGGACATTATTAATATCATTTTTGATAGTTGTTTTGGCAATTTATGTTGGTCGAAAATTAGCATTCAACATTATATCTCCAATTGAAAATTTGGTAAAAAAGGCTGAGCAAATTACAAAAGAAGATTCCTATGGAATACGGCTTAATAAAATTGGCGATGACGAAATAGGAAAGCTTTACGATAGCTTAAATATTATGTTGAGCAATATAAATCAAAGAAGAATAGAAAGAGATGCAGCTATTAGTTCGCTAAAAACTAGTGAAAATAATTTCAAGGAAATTTTTCAAAGTAGTCATGACGCAATTATTATTCACGATTTGGATTCTTCAATTCTTGACGTAAACGAGACTATGCTAAAAATGTACAACTTAACACGTGAAGAAGCACTAAATATGTCAGTAAAATTTGATTTATCTTCAAATGATAACAATTTTGAATTAATGAACGAATTTTGGATTAATGCTCTAAATAATGTTCCACAAGAGTTTACTTGGAAAGCCCTAAAACCTAAAACAAAAGAAGAATTTATAGTTCAAGTAAACTTAAAAAAGATTTCACTTTCAGATAAAGAGATTATTCTTGCAACAGTTCGTGATATAACCGAAATAACAAAAGCAAATAACGAATTGAAAAACAGCGAAAATAAACTTCAAAAAATATTTGATATTCTTCAAGTTGGTATTGGACTTTTATCAAATAGGAAAATAATTGAAGTAAATAATAAAGCTTGCGATATAACAGGATATTCAAAAGACGAACTAATTGGTTTTGACAAGAGAAAATTATACAAATCGGAAGAAGAATTTATCAACTATGGAAATATTATGTACTCCGATTTTTCAAGTAAAGGCTTTAGTAGGAATGAAGTTGAGTGGATAAAGAAAGATGGCGAAATTATTACGGTTATTTTGGATTTAATGCCACTAAATTTTGAAGTTAATGGTGAAGATTTAATTCTATTTTCAATTTTGGATATTACCGACTTAAAGAAGGCTGAAAGTGAAATTAAAGAACTTAATGCAGATTTAGAAAACAGAGTTGTAGAAAGAACAAGAGAATTGGAATTTGCTAACAAAGAACTTGAGGCGTTTTCTTATTCAGTTTCGCACGATTTAAGAGCACCTTTAAGAGGAATTAGAGAATTTAGTAAAATTTTACTCGAAGATAATATGGCTCAACTTGATGATGACGGTAAAAAATATTTACTAAAAGTTATCAATTACACAATTGGTATGAAACATCTAATTGACGATTTATTGAAATTATCAAAACTATCACAAGAAAAAATAATTTTTGAGAAGATAAATATTGAAGAAATTGTAAATAGTGTTAAAAATACAATTAATGATAGTATGCCGTTTAATAAAATTAAATTTATTGTTAATTGTAAATCAAATATTATTGCTGACCCAAATTTGATGAGAATTATGACCACTAATCTATACTCAAATGCCGTTAAGTTTTCCTCAAAAATTGAAAATCCAATCATCGAGTTTGGAATGTATGATAGAAATGAAGCTAAAGAATTGTTTGGACTTGACTCTACAGTTTTTTACTTGAAAGATAATGGAGTTGGTTTTGATATGAAAAATGCGGATAAACTATTTACTGCATTTCAAAGATTGCATTCCTCAACAGATTATGAAGGACTCGGCATTGGCTTAGCAACCGTAAGTAGAATTATAAAAAAACATGATGGAAAAATTTGGGCTTTTGGAAAAATTAATGAAGGTGCAACTTTCTTTTTTACAATAAGTGATTCTACCAATTATAATTTGTAAATTTTAGTGCAAAATATTTTTTTAAGAAAAATTGTTGGCAAATATGGATTTTGAAAGTAACATAAAATTATTAGCTTTAGAGGATTTGGAGGACGATCTTTTCTTAATTCTGCGAAATCTTAAGCGAAATGGTCTTCAAATAGATGCAAAACGTGTTGATACCGAAATTGCGTTTAAAGAAGAATTGGAAAAAAATGATTACGATTTAGTAATCTCAGATTATTCTTTACCCAATTATAACGGGCTACAAGCGTTTGAAGTGTTTAAGGAATATAAAATTGATATACCATTTATTTTAGTTTCTGGAACAATAGGTGAAGAAATTGCCGTTAGTGCAATGAAAGCTGGAGTAAACGATTATGTAATGAAGGATAATTTAAGTCGTTTAGCACCTGCTGTTATTCGCGAATTAGTGGAAGCTAGAAATCGAAAAAATAATATTTTGCTCCAAGATAGAATTCTTCAAGACGAAGAAAATTACAAATTATTGGTCGAAAACGCTGCCGATGTAATTTATACTCTTTCACAAGATGGAATTATTTTAAGTGTAAATGATGCTGCTTTTAGAATTACTGGCTGGAGTAAAGAAGAATTTGTCGGGAAACATTTTGTAGATTTTGTCCACCCCGATTCAATCGAGTTTGCAATCGAAAAATTTAATGAATTTCTTAAAATTAATTCTACTGATGAATATCAACTAAAATTTATTACAAAAGAAGGTGGATTTGTTCTTGGCTCAATAAAAACCACTATATTCCGAACAAATAAAAGTGAAAAAATATTTATTGGATTTATTCGCGATATAACCAAACAATATGAGTTACAAGAAAAATTGGCAATTCTTTCAAAAGCGAGTAATCAAAGTCCGGCAGTTTTAATAATCACTGATTTGAATCTTAACGTAGTTTATTTTAACAATAAATTGGTTGAAACAACTGGTTATTCGGAAGAAGAATTGCAAAAATTTAATCTAAAACAACTTATTGCTTCCGAATTAGATATAGACCAGTACAATAAAATGTGGAATGATGTAAAAATATATGGCAGTTGGAGTGGAGAATATTTTAATAAAACAAAAAACAAGCAACTTTTTTGGGAAGATGTTACAATAACTCCAATTGTTGATAAAAACAATTTGCCAATTCGTTATTTAGTAACAAAAATTAACATCACTAAAAGGAAAGAGATTTTTAGTGAGTTAGTTGTAGCAAAAAAAGAAGCAGAGAGTGCAAATACTTTAAAATCAGAATTTTTAGCGCAAATGTCGCACGAAATTAGAACACCGTTAAACACTTTGCTTCAATCGCACCAACTAATAGTTGCTCAAGAAGGCTTTAATATTGATGAAGAAATGAAGCAATGCATAAAAGGAGCCGAAAACGCTAGTAGCAGAATTATCAGAACAGTTGACCAAATTTTGAATATGACAGATTTACAACTCGGTTCATATGAAATAAATAAAGTAAAAATTGATTTATACTCAAAAGTTTTAGAATCAATATATTTGGAAAAACTTAATGCGGCACACACAAAAGGATTAATAATTAACTTATCAAAAACTACCGATGATACAATTTTAGCTTTGGATGAAAACTCTGCAATTCAGATATTTGATAATTTAATCGAAAATGCAATTAAATACACAAATAAAGGTCAGATAGATATTGTATGTTACACAAATGATAGTGGCTTTTTAGCTGTAAAAATCTCCGATACCGGAATTGGAATAGCTAAAGAAAATCTGTTTAAAATATTTAATGTCTTTACACAAGAAAATCAAGGATATACAAGAAATTACGAAGGAAATGGACTCGGTTTAGCTTTGGTAAAACAATATTGTAATCTAAATAATGCAGTTGTTGAGGTTCAATCAGAAAAAGGAGTTGGAAGTAAATTTACTGTCACATTTTTATAGACAATATTAATGCAAAACGTTTGATATTTTTTCTTTAATCAATTTTACATTTACTAAAAAAAGAATTACAAAAATATTTGCAATTGGAGTGCTAAACTCAATAAATGACCTATTATCATTTGCAGAAACGCAACTCAAATTATTTTCGTATCTGATGCTTAAAATTATTTTTTTCATTTCACTTTCCTTTTGTTCAACTCAATAAAACAATCGAAAAAAAATATTTAATGTTTAATTCTATAAATTTGGTGGATAATTGGTAAAAAGATATATTTTGGTTCAAAATGGTGAATTTAATTTTTGGAAAAAGTAAAATATTAGATAGTTTGTCCATGTATAATAATCTAGATTTATCAGAAATTCTAAAATTTTGTTTTATTTAGTAATTATTTCGCCCACAGAGTAAAAATTTATCGAATTTCTAATTCATTTTAGTGAGTAAAAATGAATTTTAATCCAATTAAACATTAATTCTGATGATTAATATTCAATATTCTATAATTTGTAACTATTTTTTAGACAAAAATAAAATAAAATATTCTTACTAATCGTTGCATAAATGAAATTGTTATAGTATCTTAAACATATCAAAGTTTAGGATATTATAATTAAACTATTAACTACCAATAACTTATTCGAGAGGTTTTTTTTATGAAAAAACATCTACTATTGTCACTTTTCTTTACAACCTTGTTTGCATCCTCAATTCTGTTTGCCGGAAGTGTTGGAAAAATTGCAGGAACTGTAAAAGACAAAGAGACTGGTGAACCACTTCCATTTGCAAATGTTTTCGTAGATGGAACAACTATGGGTGCCGCAACTGATATTGATGGAAACTTTACAATACTTAACATTCCTCCTGGAGTGTATAAAGTTACCGCATCAGTTGTCGGATTTCAAAAAGTAACAATCACTGATGTTCGCGTAAATGTCGATTTTACTACGCGAATTGAATTTGAACTTAGCAATGGCTCTCTTACAATGGAAGCTGTTATAGTTCAAGGTGAAAGAGACCCGCTTATTAGACAAGATTTAACCAACCCAACCGTTTCAATTAATGCCGAAACAATTCAAGAATTACCAGTTGACCAAATTAGCGATGTTATCAAGTTGCAATCTGGTGTTACAGTTGGTGATGATGGCGTTATTCACATGCGTGGTGGTTTTGGTAACGAAACAGCATACACACTTAACGGTGTTTCATTAAATGACCCTTATGGAAACTCACGTTCTGTTGGTCTTGCAACAAACGCTGTGCAAGAAGTTTCTGTATCAAGCGGTACTTTTAGTGCTGAGTATGGAAATGCTCTTTCTGGAATAGTTAATTATGTAACCAGAGAAGGTGGTAATAACTTCTCATTTAGTTTACGTGGTTATGCGGGCGATTATTTAACCGATAGAACTGGACTTTTCAAAAATATTGACGATTTAGACCCGTTAAATAGAGGTAGATTTGAAGCTACTCTTGGTGGTGCTTTAATTCCAAACACAGTTAAATTTTTCGTTTCTGGCGTTTATGAAGATTTTAAAGGTATGTATGCTGGAACAAGACTTTATAATACAACCGATTCATATTTAAGTCGCGAAGCTTTTACTGGTGCTGGCGATACAAGAGCCGGAAGTGCGAGTGATCCATATTGGTTTAATCCTTATAGCGCAAATAGTACTGGTTTACCAACGGGTGACGGAGCTTTAGTGCAAATGGATCCTTCAGTTAGCTTAAACTTACAAGGAAATTTAATATTTAATATTAGTTCACTTTTTAAAGTTAGATACGAAGCAGTTTATAATAAAGATGAATGGAAAAACTATAGTTCATCTTGGAAATTTAATCCAGATGGCGTTGGAACAAATTACACCAATGGTTTAATCCAAACTTTGGATCTTACACATACTGTAAATTCAAATATGTTCTATACCATAAAAGGTTCTTATGGTTATAACACTGCTAAATATTACCTTTATGAAGATATAAACGACTCAAGATATTTGCCTTCACAATATCAGTTAGGAATTTCTAACACTGGCTTTATTGCTGGTGGAACTGATCTTTGGAGAAGCGACAGAAAAACAACAACTATGACCTTTAAAGGCGATTTGGTTTCTCAAATGGGAAATCACGAATTCAAATTTGGTTTTGAAGCTCGTCAACACGAACTTATGTATGAAGGATATACATTAGAATTTTTAACAGCCGATGGTAATAAAATTTCGAACGATTATCTTTTATATAACAGCGATAAAGGTTTTATTCAACAAAGACCAACATCTCCTGCATTGTTAACTGATTATACACATAAACCAGTTGATGCAGCAATTTACTTGGTTGACAAAATGGAATTAGCTAATAGCTTTATTCTAAATCTTGGATTACGCTACGAATATTTTGATGCCAAATCATTTTATAACAATGATTTAACATCCGATTTAGAAGATTTAAAATCCGGATATATGGATAGAAATAAAGTACCTACTGAAGTTAAACAATATCTTTCACCAAGACTTTCTATTTCTTATCCAATCACAACAGAATCTGTAATTAGATTCTCTTATGGCCATTTTTATCAAAATGGTAGTTTATCTTCATTATATACAAATGATAATTTCTATGTTACTAACGTTGGTTCTACTCCAACTTTTGGAAATGCTAATGTTGAAATGCAACGTTCTATTCAATACGAACTTGGTTTGCAACAACAATTAACAGATAACCTTAAAATGGAAGTTACTGGTTATTATAAAGATGTTCGTGATTATATTTATTTCCAAACTATTTATACTAACACTGGACGTGAATATAGTGTTTTAACAAACTTGGCATATTCAAACGTTCGTGGTTTGGCATTTAGATTAGAAAGAAGAAGAAATAATGAAGATATGTTTTACGGAACTTTAGATTACACATATCAAATTGCTGAAGGTAACAGAACAGAGCCTACAAGCGAAATTTATTTTAGTGAAGCTTCTGGAAAGCAATCAGAAACATTTCTTGTACCTTTAAGTTTTGATAGATCACACGTTGTAAACATTACTTTTGGATTATATGATGCTGATAACTGGACTCTTGGATTTATTTATAATATGCAATCTGGAAAGCCATATACACCAGCTTTTGCTCCAAGTTATGTGCCAATTTCGTTTGAACAACGCTCAGCAACTCAACCAATGCAACACACTCTTGATTTTAAGTTCGAAAAATTCTTCCAAATGGGTGATTTTGATTGGTCAGTATTCCTTTGGGTAAGCAACGTTCTTGATATCCAAAACGAACTTACTGTTTATGCAAGTACTGGTCGTGCCTTATCATCACTTGACGAACAATCAAATCCAACTCTTTTTAATAGCATTAGAGACAGAATTGAAAGTGGAGATCCTGGTTTATTTGATATAAGCGAAATAGATAATTATTATTCTGGAAGACCACAGAATGTTAGTCGCCCAAGAGAAGTTAGACTTGGTTTTTCACTAAACTTTAATTGAGAATAAAGATAGAGGTTAAATAAATATGAAAATTAAAATGAAAATATTCTTATTGTTTGCATTTGCCTTGTTTATCTCTGCAGAATCCTTTGCTCAAAAACTTGATGAGAATGGATTTCCTATTTATAAAGAGATGACAGAAGCTGATGCACAAAGAATATTGGGAGATATGTATTCACCAAAATTCTTTAAGACTAATGGTGAAAAAAGATATATCAAAGAATCCATTATTAATGGTAATAAAATTACAACCATTCTTTATAATTATGCTTCAATTTGTAAACCTAATACTTTAGGTAATATTGCTGACTTAGTTTGGAATGGTTTGGGCTACGGATTTGAATTCGGTCCTTTAGCCGCTGCTCCTGTTGTTAGTAATTCTGGAGCAAATATAAATATTGTTTCCGATTCATTTGTATTAACCGGACAAGGTGATTACAACTCCGATGGTACTCTAAAATGGGGTTGGTTACCAAAAGCTGGTTACGTTGATACCACAGAAGGTCAAAACGAAATTGCCCGTCTTGGAATTACAGATTCTGATGGCGATGGTAAACCAGATTCATGGCCAGATAGATGGTATAGTCCTGAAATAGGAAAATATGTATGGCCCGCTTTCCTTGGCGACCAAGCTTCTGCACCAGATGAAGAAGTTTATTATGTTGTAGATGATTTTACAAATGCTGAATTTCCTTATACACCTACACCTTCCGATTCAACAATTAAAGGTTTAGGATTGGATATGGAAGTGAGAGTTTTGCAATTTAACAATTCACTTGCCGAAGATATTATGTTCCTTGTTTATCAAATTACTAATGCAAGTGAAAAGAAAATTAGCGGTGCTTATTTTGGTATGCACGGTGACCCTCACGTTGGCGGTCCATCAGATTATGGTGATGATAGAGCTGATTTTATCGATCCTTTTGGTGAATCAATTAAATTATCAAACGTTCCTCAAAGAGCAAGAAGTATGGTTTATGCTTGGGATGAAGATGGTGTTGGTTCTGCTGGTCTTCCAACCGGTTATTTTGGTTGGAAATTTCTTGAATCGCCATCAAATAATACAGATTTAAAAGACAATGATGATGATGGCTTAACTGATGAATCACCAGATAACAGTGCTGGAACTTACATTGATGGAATTTCTGTTCCACTTACAACAGGAATTAGTGATTTAGATAAGTTTACTGCAATTTATGGCGACCCACAACCAAGATTTTCAGGTGATGAAGATGGTGATTGGGATGCTACAAAAGATGATATTGGTATTGACGGTATTGGTCCAGATTCTGAAAATTATCCTGGAGCAGATTATGGCGAAGGCGATGGTGTTCCTTCACAAGGTTGGTATTCTGATGTAAATGCTGATGGAGAATACAATGTTGGTGAACCAATTTCTGATATAAGAGCAGAAGGTTTACGTTGGGCTGGTTCTGAATTAAACTTTGGTTTACGCGATATCTCAGAATCAGATCAAATAGGATTGTCTAGTTTTCACGCTGCTGCTTACACAAACTCAGATCCAAACGTTCCACGTAACGATCCTTTAATGTGGCAATGGTTATCATCTGATTCGATTAGTGCCGATCAAGAATTGTTAAATGAAGCTGGCGATAACATTTTCAACTTTGGAACTGGTCCATTAGATCTTGAAGTTGGTGAAACTCAAAGATTTTCAATGGCAATTTTATTTGGAAATAACATTGACCATCTAATTTTGAATGCTGAAACATCAACACGTATTCTTGAATCTGATTACAGATTTGCAAAACCACCAAACAAGCCAAATCTTTCTGTAGTTCCTGGTGATGGAAGAGTTACATTGTATTGGGATGATTATGCAGAAAAATCATTTGACCCATTTATTAGAACATTCGACTTCCAAGGATATAAAATATACAGAAGTCGCGATCCTCAATTCCAAGATGTTAAAACAATAACAGATGGTTTTGGTAATCCATTTATTGGAGAAGGAATTGCACAATTTGACGTTGTTGATAGTTTAAGTGGATTCCATCCAGTTGAGTTTTTAGGACGTGGAATAAAATATAATGTTGGAACAAACAGTGGTTTAGTTCACGAATTTATTGATTCAACAGTAACTAACGGAATTACATATTATTACGCATTAGCTGCTTACGATGGTGGATCAATTATGTTGAATATTCCACCAACAGAAACTCAAACAATTATCAATGTTGATCAAATTACAAGCGAGTTAACATTCGACCCAAATACAGCAATGGCAGTTCCAATGGGTGATGTTGCTGGTATTACAAATCCAGAAGCTGGAGTTGGTGGTAAGCCAGACCAAGTTTCTGGAAATTCAACAGGTGATGTAGTTATAAAAATTATTGAACCACAAAGTGTTCAAAACAAAATATATACTATCGAATTTGCTGATATTGATAGATATTCTTTATTTGATTCTACTGGTGTCGATGACGCTTTTATTTCTAAAGATACTGTTTTTGTTAATTTGCTTAAGCAAAATATTAAAGAAAGTAGCTTTGTGTTAAAAGATGCTGGTGGAAATGTTATAAGTAAAACCAAATATCAAATTAAAGCAGCTGAAGGAAAAATTAGAGGAAACAATCCAGGTGATTTGGCAATAGGTGAATCATTTACCGTTAACTACCAATATTATCCTGTTTATAATAGTACTTTAATTGATAGTTCAGACGCAAATCCAGTATTTGACGGAATGAGATTATTTGTTAATAATCAGCCATTAAATCTAAATTCTAGTCGCTCAGTTTGGGCTGATAATGTTGAAACTAATGTTGTTGACCTAACACTTTGGAGTCTTTCAAATGCAGATTATATTGGAACTCCTCACGTTCAATACAGAGCCGATTGGGAAATTAGATGGTTAGATTTAGCAGATACAGCAGCCGACGGTTCTTATATTGGTGGTGATTCAGTTTTAGCAGTTCCATCTATGAAGTTAAAATCAACTCCTTTTAACATTGTTAACGTTTCAGAAGTTGATACTTTAGGCAATTTCGTAAAAGCAAATTACATGATAGATGAAACAAAAACTCCATTAACTGCTAAAAATGGAATTTGGGATTGGAATGAAGGAATTATTCTTCGTCCAACCAAACCTACAAGTGCTTCTCAAGTTTCTTATTTGGTTAAGTTTAGTTTAAGACCAGACACAACATCTTATGATACAACATTTGTTGTGGGTATTCCAGATTCAGTTGATCATATAGATACTTTGGTTGCTAAATTTATTCCTAAATTCCCAAAAGCTGGCGATGTTTATCATGTTCGTACCGATAAACCTTTCCAAATTGGTGACAAATATAGCTATTCTAGTAAAGCAGCAGAAATAAATCCTGCTGATGTAAAATCTGGTTTAGATAAAATAAATGTTGTTCCAAATCCTTATGTTGCTTTCAATTTGGCAGAAGAACCTGGTAGATTGCCTGAGCAACGTGGAGAAAGACAAATCCAGTTTAGGAATTTGCCAAAAGAGTGTACAATAAGAATTTACACAATTACTGGTGAATTGGTAAAAGAGATATATAAAAATGATTATACAAGCTATGCAACTTGGGATTTACTCAGCTTAGAAGGTCATAGAATTGCTTATGGCGTCTATATCTATCATGTTGATGTTCCTAATGTTGGTGAAAAAATTGGAAGAATTGGGGTTATAAAATAGGAAGAATGATGAATATGAAATCTTTAAAATTTTATAACGGAGGAAAATTAATGAAAAAATATAGTCTTATAATTATATTCTTAATGCTTGGATTGTTAACTCAATCCAATGCACAAATACTTAGTGGTACTACTAAAGTTGGAACTACTTCTGCCCAATTCCTAAAAATTGGCGCTGGTGCAAGAGCAGTTGGTATGGGTGGCGCTTATTCTGCAATGACCCACGATATTTATTCTGTATATTGGAACCCAGCTGGACTTTCAACAAGCTCAAATACCACCGAAGTTACTTTTAACCATGCTAATTGGCTTGCGGATGTAAAATATGATTTTGCAGCTGCTTCTTTTAATATGGGTGATATGGGAACAATTGCAGCAAGTTTTACTTCTCTTGGAACTCCTGAGCAAGAAGTAACCACATTAACTAATCCTGATGGTGATGGACGTATGTGGAATGCTACAGCTGTTGCATTTGGACTTACATATTCAAAAATGCTATCAGATAGATTTTCTGTTGGTGTTAATGCAAAATTTATTAGCGAAACTATTTGGAATTCTTCATCTTCTGGTTTTGCACTCGATATTGGTACTTTGTATCGTACACCATTTAATGATTTAACAATTTCAGCTGCAATTTTCAATTTTGGCTCCGATTTATCGTTAGATGGTCGCGATATTCAATTTAATACTGACCCAGATAATGATACCGAAACTGGTCCAAATAACATTCCATCTAATTATGACACAGATGCTTTTCCAATTCCACTTATGTTCCGCTTTGGTTTAGCTATGGACGTTATAAAATCGCGTTATATTCGTTTATCAGGTGCAGTTGATGCGGTTCATCCAAACGATAATTCCGAATACTTAAATCTCGGTTCAGAATTTGCTTACGATGAAATGTTTATGGTGCGTGTTGGTTATCGTCAATTATTTATGGATAATAGCGAAGGCGGTTTATCTTATGGTGGCGGTATTAAATACAAAATTAGTGATAATTTTGGAGTTTTTATTAACTATGCTTACGCAGATTATGGCAGACTTACTAACGTTCATTTCTTCGATATTAGCTTAGAATTATAAAAAACAAAATTCTGTTATAAATAATTTATATCTTTGTGAGGAGTTTCGGCTCCTCATTTTTTTTATTCTTTTTGGAATTTTATGAAAGTTTTATTCATTGGTGGAACGGGTATTATTAGTGCGGCAGTTTCAGAATTATGTGTAAAAAGTGGAATTGACCTCTATTTGTTCAATCGTGGAAGTAATTCAGAATTTACTCCTAAAAATGCAAAAATAATTTATGGAGATATAAGTAACCGAAAAGCAATGTACGATTTGCTTAAAAATGAAACTTTTGATGTTGTTGTCGATTGGTTAGCTTTTACTCAAGAAGACATAAAATTTGATATAAATCTGTTTAAAAATAAAACAAAGCAATTCATTTTTATCAGTTCTGCCTCAGTTTATCAAAAACCGATTGAAAATTATCTTATTACTGAAAAAACTCCAGTTGCAAACCAATTTTGGAAGTACGCTAGTGATAAAATTGAATGTGAAAATTTGTTGATAAATGAATTTAAAAATGACGGTTTTCCAGTTACAATTGTACGGCCTTCTTTTACTTATGGATTAACTTTAGTTCCAGCAGCAATTACAAACAACAAAAAACCTATGACTTTAATCAACAGAATCAAATTGGGTAAAAAAGTTATTGTTCATGGCGATGGAACTTCGTTGTGGGTTATGACGCATAATTCGGATTTTGCGAAAGGATTTATTGGACTAATCGGCAATTCAAAAGCAATTGGTGAAACTTTCCACATCACTTCCGACGAAGTTTTAACGTGGGATCAAATATTTAATTTCATTGGAAAAGCCGTTGGGGTTGAGCCGAATATAATACACATTCCAACTGATTTTATAAATAGCTACGCACCAAATATTGGTGCTGGTTTACTCGGAGATAAAGCAAATAGCGTTGTTTTCGATAATTCCAAAATTAAAACTTTTGTTCCAGAATTTAATTGTGATGTGAAATATGCCGATGGAATAAAATTATCGCTAAATTGGTTGGAAAATCATAGTGATTATTGCGAAATAGATAACGAAAATGATAGAATTATCGATAATATTATTTTAAATTATCAAAAAGCATTTAGCTATTAAATTTCTAAATATGCTAAAATTAACATTATTGGTATTATTGGCTTATTATTTAAAGGAATTATTGGAGTTTTAGTGAACAAATATTTTACGGTTTTATTTTTAATATTGCTTTCATTTCAAAGTGTAAAAAGTCAGTTTTTATACTCATCAAGTGCCGATTCTATTCTTGTGGCAACTGAATTTATTCCACCAAATCAAGATACCGTGATAAAATTTAATCCGAAAAAACCTCTTTGGGTTCCAATTGTTGAAAGTTTTGCTCTTAATTCAGCACTTAGCGGATTTAATTTCTTAATGGGTTCTGAATTTGCCAAAATTAGCACCAAAACTGTTTTACATAATTTTGAACGTGGTTGGGCAACTGATGCTGACGGATTTATCACAAATATGTTCGGTCACCCAATAAATGGCTCTATTTATTATAATTTGGCAAAATCCTCTGGTTATGATTATTGGACTTCGTTAAGTGTTGCGGCAATTGGAAGCCTTCATTGGGAATTTTTAATGGAAAATGAACCGCCTTCTTTCAATGATTGGATTATGACTGCGTATGGAGGTTCAATTATTGGCGAAGTGTTTTATAAATTGTCCAATTTAATTATTGACGAAAAAACAACCGGTTCCGAAAGAGTTTTTAGAGAAATTGGAGCAGGCATTTTTAATCCTGGTCGTTTGTTTAATCGCTTAATTTCTGGAAGAACCTCACGAGTAACAAATGCAAATCTCTACAGAAAAGAGCAGTTTTTGGGTGAAGTTTCTTTTGGCGGAAATAACGTTGCCGACGGACTCAATTTTGAAAATGGAGAGAGAAATCCAATGCTCACTCTCGATATTGTTTATGGAAAACTCTTTAAAACGACTAAGATTAAACCATTCGATTTTTTTAGATTAAACTTAGCACTCAATTTCGCAAAGCAACCAATTATTGGGCAAATGCAAATATCAAACATTTTTGGTGGATTTGTAAAGGATTTTGGAAATGATCACAGAATATTGGGTGGAACTTTTGGACATTTTTACTACTTAGAAAATACTATTTATCAAATTGGTGGTGTTAGTATCGGTGTTGGAGGTGCTTATCGTTCGCCAATGAAAAAAGATATTCATTTTATTACTTCGTTGCATTTAGGTGCAGTTTTAATGGGTGGTGCAAATTCAAATTATTCAACCGATTATAACGTTGATTTTCTCGATTCTGCTCGAACTTATAATATTGGACCAGGTGCAATGGTGTCTTCCGAATCAATTTTGCGTCTTTCATTTGGCTCAATCTATCTAAAATATAATTTTTGGTGGATTCACACTTGGGATGGCGCTCCTGGCGATGAAATTATTGGTATGCTCGCTCCTAAAATTAGATTTAGAATTTACGAAAATTGGTTTTTAGGAATAGAATATTTGTACTATCACCGACGTGGAAAATATGACGAATTACAGAATGTTAGTTACAAAAATAATGAAGAACGAATTTTTGTCGGCTATGCATTTTAGCATAATGTTGCTTTATTTGGAGAATGAATGAAAAAAATAATCGTAATTTTAACTCTTTTCGCAATTTCTAGTATTTATGCGCAAGAAAATGATAGTCTTAATTCTGTAATTTCTGCTTCTGTAAGAGCAGTTACTCCAATAGGAATTTTTGCTAAAAATTGGAATACAGGAACTGCTTATTATTTAAGTTATGGTTGGGTTTTTTCGGATGAATGGGGAGTTGATTTTCAAGTTGGTTATAATAAATACCGATTAAAAACTAACTCAAATTACTCTGTTCCAAAACTTTCAATGCTTGCTTTTCAAGTCGGCGGGCGTTATTACTTTCTTAATGGAAGTGTTAAACCTTATGCTGTTATTTTATCCGGCATCAATTATATAAGGCTATATTATAAATCAAATGATATTCTTGTTGACGAAAGGGAAGTTCACATGAATTTTCAACTTGGTGCTGGATTGAATGTTGATTTATTTAACAATTTTCAACTTGAAGTTTCTGGTTTATATAATTCGCACCTAATTAACCCAAGTATTCCATACAATTTAACTGGAATAGAATATGGTTTTGGAATAAACTGGACTTTTTAGCTCGCTTCGGATTTTTCTAAAATTTGTTTTCATTGTTTTTATACGTATTTTTGCAATCGTAAATGAAAATGTGTTTAAACCTCACAGAAAAGTGAGGTTTTTTATTAGGAGTAAATTTGAAAAATATTAGAAACATTGCAATTATCGCTCACGTTGATCACGGTAAAACAACTTTAGTTGACGAATTGCTAAAACAAAGTAAAATTTTTAGAAAAAATCAGGTTGTTCAAGATTGCTTTTTGGATTCTAACGATTTAGAACGTGAACGTGGAATTACAATCTTAGCAAAAAATATCAGCATTCCATATAAAGATTTTAAAATAAATTTAATTGATACACCTGGTCACGCTGATTTTGGTGGCGAGGTTGAACGCGTTCTTAAAATGGCTGATGGTGTTCTACTTTTAGTTGATTCGTTCGAAGGACCAATGCCTCAAACACGATTTGTACTTGAAAAAGCGCTAAATCTTCATCTTAAACCAATTGTTGTTATAAACAAAATTGACCGCCCTGATAATCGTCCTTTGGAAGTGCTTGACGAAATTTATGATCTTTTTATCGATTTGGATGCTACTGAAGACCAACTTGATTTCAAATATGTTTACGCAAGTGGAAGAAATGGCTGGGCTGTTAAAAAATTAACAGACGAACCTGTTGACCTAACCCCTTTACTCGACAGAATTATAACCAATATTCCACAACCAGAATTGCTTGAAGGCGATACTCAAATGCAAGTTACTTCAATCGATTATAGCGAGTATGTTGGTCGTATTGGAATAGGTAGAGTTTTTAGAGGAACCTTAAAAAGAAGTGAACCACTTAGTATAATTAAACGCGATGGAAGCATTCGTAAAATTAGTGTTAAACAACTTTTTACATTTGAAGGTCTTGGAAGATTGGAAGTTGACGAAGTTCAAACCGGAGATATTTGTGCAATTGTTGGAGTTGAAAACATCGATATTGGCGACACAATTGCCGGTGGTGAAACTCCAGAACCAATGCCAATTATTGCAATTGATGAACCAACTATGAGCTTAAATTTTACTGTTAATACTTCGCCTTTTTACGGAAAAGAAGGTAAATATGTTACATCTCGCCATTTACGCGATAGACTTTACAAAGAATTAGAGCAAAATGTGGCTCTTCACGTAGAAGAAACTGGCTCGCCAGATACTTATAAAGTTTCTGGAAGAGGAATTTTGCATCTTTCCATTCTTATGGAAAATATGCGTCGTGAAGGATATGAATTTGCAGTTGGTGCGCCAAAAGTAATTTATAAAGAAATTAATGGAAAAAAAGCTGAACCAATTGAAACTCTTGTTGTTGATGTTCCACAAGAACTTACTGGAAAAGTGATTGAAATTGTTGGAAATAAACGTGGTGAAATGACTAAAATGGAGCCAAAAGGTTCGCTAACCAAACTAGAATTTCATATTCCAGCACGTGGTTTAATGGGCTTAAGAAATAGAATTCTTACTGCTACTTTCGGTGAAGGAACAATGCATCACCGGTTTTATCAATATGAATATTTCAAAGGTTCAATTGCTCACAGACAAGCTGGAGTTCTTATTGCAATGCACGAAGGAACTTCCACAACTTATGCTATAAATTCACTTCAAGATAGAGGTAAATTTTTTGTTGAGCCAGGCGAAATTGTTTATCAAGGACAAATTGTTGGCGAGTATAATAAAGAAAACGATATTGAAGTGCATATAAATCGTGAAAAGAAAATGTCAAATATGCGATCTTCTGGTGCAGATAAAGCAGCTAAAATTGTTCCAGCGCTCAAATTTACTTTGGAAGAATCTCTCGAATATATAAAAGAGGATGAATTGATTGAAATTACTCCAAAATCGATTAGAATGCGAAAACTGCATTTGGACCCTCATAATCGCAAAAAATATAATATGCGTGAAGAATAATATATAATTTTAATCAATTGGTAAGAATTTAGAATAAATAACTTGATTTTTATCAATTGATTCTATTAATTGAAGTGCACTTTGGTAAATATTTGTTAACTGAGTTGAGGTAAATTATGTCAGTATTTCATGAGTTTCAATGCCCAAGAAATGTATATGAAAAATTAACAAGAGATCATCAAAGGTTGGAAGAAGATTTAAATGGCGATAATATTTTTGCATTCGCTTCAACAGTCGTTTTTCTGCAACCTTGGATTAAAAATTCACCACTTGAATCAAGTGAAACTATTAAGCGATTACTGCGAAAAGTTTCTCGCCATCCGTTTGTTAAAATTTGTAACGACATTACTTCCGCTAAAAGTCACTTTAAATTAGAACTTTGTGATAAAGGCGGTGCACTTTTACACGTTGGTGATGAACAGATTGATATTGATGATTTTAAGCGTGATTTACTCGAATTGTTTGATGCTTTCTTTAAACACAAATAAGATTTCAATTTTTTATTTGATTAAATAGAATATCCCAAATTTTAATGTTAGTAGCAATCGTTTGTTGTTAACACTAAAATCGAATAATATTCCAAGTTTTAGAGCTATTTTTGAGCGATTGCAATCTGAACAATTCCAAAAGTGGCTTGATTTATTGTAACAGTTTTGAAACCCGCATCCAATAAGTACTTTTTCAAATCAATTTTTGCATCGAACTCATCAACTGATTCTGGTAAATATGTATATGCTTCCTTATCCTTTGAGATTAAATTGCCGATAAAAGGTAAAATATTTTTGAAATAAAAAAGGTAAATCCATTTAATAAAAGCATTGGATGGAAGTCTAAATTCCAAAATTGTAGCTTTTCCGCCAGTTTTTAATATTCTGTGAAACGACTTAAAACCTTCGAGCAAATCGTAAAAGTTTCTAACTCCAAAAGCGACAGTTATATTTGTAAACGAATTATCCTTAAAAGGAATTTCTTCAGCAACAGTTTCTACCAAATTTCCATTAATCCAATCCGATTTTTGCTTAAATAGTTTAAGCATATTAAATGATAAATCAGCACCGACAATCTTTTTCACTCCCATTTTTTTTGCTGCTATGGCAAAATCGCCAGTTCCGCAGGCAACATCCAAAAGAAATGAATTATTGTCAATTTTACTTAGTTTTAGTGCTTTTTTTCTCCAATAAAAATCGACGCCACCACTTAAAAGATGGTTCAAAAAATCGTAACGATAAGAAATTGAATCAAAAATTCTTCTAACTTGCTTCTTTTTATCCATAATTAAAATTCCATTTTATTAAAAGTAGTAAATTCAGCTAATTGCTCAAGATTTACTAAAATTATATTTTCTAATTGTTGCTTTCATAATCAAAAATTTCACAATTTCGATATTTATTCCACAAGTTGAACAAATATTTTGCTAAATACATTGTTACAACCATAAAAATAAATCCAGCAATTACATCAACAACATAATGATAACGCAAATAAACGGTGGCAAAAATTAATAAAATTCCCGTTGGGTAAATAAAATATCGGGATTTTGTTTTAAATTTATATGACAAATACATTACAATTAAAGTCATTTGTGTATGTCCACTTGGGAAAACATCGCGTTGAACAACCTCTATTGGATTTAATGTGCCTTGTGGAACCGCTTCGGCTGTATTAATAATTTCGCGTAAGTGATTTGTGAGCCAAATTCCGGGTAATTCAAAGTTTGTTATTTCAAAATTATGCAATGTAAAGCGAGGTCCAACTGCCGGGACTAAAAAATAGCCAATATAAGAAAGTACAAAACCTAGTGTAATTGAAAAAGCCGCAAATCTGAAACTCAAAATCTTCTTTTTGAGCTGTAATTCAACAATTAGGATAATTGGTAAAAAGAAGAACGTTGAATAGGCTATTTGTAAAATTTCAGTTAAAACTGGGTTTGAATATTGAAAAAGAAATTGAGTCGGATTTACTCCAAAAATAAACTTATCAATTGCCATTAAATATTTATCGCAATCAACACCAGCAATTGGTTTTACCATAAAATATATTTCTTTAAATGAAATAAATATTGTTGGAAGTATATACCAATAGTGAAATTCTCGCCAAAAAAGACTTTTTACGGTTGCGTCTTTATGGGCAATAAAAACTATAAAAATTGATAATATAGTATTAAAAAAAATGTGGTTTATCCAATCATCAACTCTATTAAAAAAAATAATGTTTAATAACGTTAATAACGAAGCAAATGAAATAATTAATAAATCAATTGCGTATAGATTTAGTAAATAATTTTTGGAGAATTTCATCATCTAAAAATAAAGATTGAAAGATAGGTTAAGTAAATTATTAGCCCGAGAATATCGTTTGAGGTGGTTACAAAAGGTCCCGTTGCTACTGCTGGGTCAAGTTTTAACTTTTTAAGAATAAGTGGCACAGTTGCACCAAGCATTGTGGCAAAGACGATTATTGTAATCATTGAGGCTGCCAAAACGAGTAAAAATAGATGATCTTTAAAGAAAAATGAAGTAGCTAAATATAAAATTCCGCTAATTACAATTCCATTCATAATGCCGACCATAAGTTCTTTTCCAAGTTTTTTTAGGGAATCTTTAAACCACAATTCTCCAGTACCAATTCCTTTAACCATAACAATTGCGGCTTGGCTTCCAGAACTTCCGCCCATTGCCATTAAAATTGGAAAAAAGAATGCTGCAATTGTAATTTGAGCAATTATGTGTTCAAAGTTTGATAGTAAAAAAACACCTAAAAGTTCGCCAATAAGAGCCATTAAAAGCCAAGGCAATCTAATTCGCGAAATGCGAAAAATAGAGTCGCTAGATTCTTGTTCTTCAGAAAGACCAGCCATTTTTTGAATATCTTCATCAGCTTCTTCTTGAATAACGTCAACAATATCATCAATTGTAATTCTGCCAAGCATTACTTTATCTTCATCAACAACTGGAATTGCAACCAAATTATACTTTTTCATTACGTTAGCAACATGCTCTTGATCTAAATCGGGAGTAACGTAAATTAAATCTTCTTGCATAACGGAAGTTATTTTTGTCCGCAAAGGATTAATCAGCAACGATTTTAGAGTTACAATTCCAACAAGGACTTTTTGACTATTAATGACATAAATTGAGTAAATATGTTCAAAATCTTCGGCATTATTTCTAACTGCTCTAATAGCGGCTCTAATTGTTCCGGTATCTTCAATCGAAACAAAATCGCTACTCATAATACCGCCGGCAGTATCTTCGTCATATTTTAGAAGTTCTTTTACATCATTGGAGTCTTCAACATCCATCATATTAAGAACTTCGTCGGCAACTTCATCGGTTAATTCGCCTAAAATGTCAGTTGCGTCATCGGTTTCAAGTTCGTCAATAATATCGGATAACTTTTCGGGATCAATTTTATTTATGATTTTTTCGCGAAGATTTTCATCAATTTCGATAATTACTTCGCCAGCAGTTTCGGTATCTAAAAGTTCAAAAAGGTATTGAGCGTTAGAAATACTTGAGTGATTTATAATTTCGGCAATATCGGCAGAGTGAATGTCGGCAAATAGGTTTAAAAGGGTGGAAGAGGCTTTTTCTTTAACCAAATCCGCAATGTTATTAAGTAGTTCATTATCTACTTGGATAACATCTTTTACCGCTATTTTATCTTTATTCTCTTCCATCGTTACTTTGCTTTGAAAGGGTTAATGCTAACCAAACAAATTCTTCAATACTTAATGTTTCGGCGCGTCGTGAAAAATCGAAATCAATTTCGCTAAGATTATTACTTGCAAAGATACTATTATTCAATGAATTTTTTAAGGTTTTTCTTCTATTTCCGAAGGAAGATTTTACAAAATTTATAAAAAATCGGTCGTTTAATTCGCTATTGCAAATTTTATCAAATTTAAGACTAATTATAGCTGAATCAACTTTCGGTTTTGGAACAAAAACTGTTGGAGGAATTTTGAATTCTAAGTTTACAGTAGCAAAATAGTTCAAAATTACTCCAAGAATTCCATAATCTTTCGAATTTGGCTTAGAAATCATTCTTTTTGCAACTTCGTATTGAACCATAATTAATGCATCGCTAAATAAAGTTCTGCTCTCAATTAGCTTAAAAATAATTGGCGAAGTAATGTTGTAAGGAATGTTGCCAATAACTCGTAATTTATCCGACTCAAAAACCTCAGAAAAATCCAATTTTAAGAAATCTTTGTTTATAAATTTGACATTTGGAAACTGATTTGAAAGCTCGTCAATAACTCGTGTGTCAATTTCTATTGCTTTAATATTATAGGATATTTTAGAAAGCTCGTTAGTTAAAGCTCCGCGTCCGGGACCTATTTCAATTATGCTGTCATCTTTTTGTGGATTAAAACAGTCGATAATTTTTAAAATAGTATTTTTATCGGTTAAATAATTCTGTCCAAATTTCTTTAATGGTTTGTTTTTCATAGTTCAAAATTATTAAAAATATTAAGCACTTGAAAATGAAATGAAGTTTATCTTTGCATATAAAATTATCGATTGCTATCTTCACAAATAAAAATAAAATTAAATAACGAAGAGCAAAATGGATAATTCAAACTTTATAATTACAGTTGACCTTGGTGGAACAAAAATTCTTTCTGCATTAATAAATGCAAAAAACGAGATTGTTGGAAAAGTTAAAATTCCCACAGATTCCACAAAAGGAGCCGATTTTATTGTTGAGTGTATTGCCGAATCGATAAATAGTCTTTTGGAAACCCACAAAATTGACGAAAAGAATATTGAAGCAATTGCAATGGGAGTTCCAGGCACAGTAAATCCAATTTCCGGTTTGTTAAGTAATGCTCCAAATTTAGGAATTAGGGATTTTAATATAAAAGAAGCATTGCAAAAGAGCTACAAAATTCCAGTTTTTCTCGAAAATGATGTAAATCTTGCTGCACTTGGAATAAAAAATCACGAGTTTAATAACGAAGTTAATAATATGCTCATTGTCTTTATTGGTACTGGAATTGGCGGAGCCCTTATTTTTAACGGAAATATTTATCGTGGAACAAACTTTTTTGCTGGCGAAATTGGGCACATGCTTGTAAGCAACAAGGGTGAATTAGCTTTTAGTAAAGATTCAAAAACTTTTGAAATGGTTGCCAGCAGAACCGCAATTGTTGAAAATATTAACAGAAAAATAAAAAAAGGCTATAAAAGTAATATCCAAGAATTCATAATTGGCGATAAAATTAAAAGCAATGCTTTAGCAAATGCAGTAGCAAGTGGTGATAAATTAGTAAAAAAAGAAGTTAAAAAAGCCTTTAAAGTAATTGGTTCGGTTCTTGGGAGCATAACAACTTTGTTAAATATTGATACAATTGTGCTTGGTGGTGGAGTAATTGAAGCGTTAAACGATTTTGCAATTCCAGAAATAAAAAAGAGTTTTGACAGAGCCGTACTTCCAGAACCAGGTAAAAATGTTAAAATTATTGCCACAAATCTTGGTGATGACGCTCCACTTTATGGAGGAATATCACTTGTTGAGGAATTTTTAACTAAATAAATTCGCTCTCAATATTCTCTAATTCTTCCGATTTTTGTGTCCAAATTGAATAAATGCTATCTAATTTATTCTTAAGATTTTCGTATTCTTTGTTCTTTTCAACAGAAAGCCGTGGATTTGAGTAAATCTTTTCATCACCAAGCTCAATTTCTAAATTTTCAATCTGCAACTCAAGTGTTTCAATTTCACTTTCTAATTTGGTTACTTCTTTTTTTAGAATTTTTGTTGCTTCGTAACGTTTTTTACGATTTTCGGCATCAAACCGCTTTTGGTCTTTTCTATTTGTGTTGGAAATAGCAAGTTTATCTGTGGATTTTTCTTCCTCTTTTTCGATTATTGAATCTCGTTTAGTAAAATAATAGTCAATTCCACCAACAAAAAGAGTCTGTTTCAGTTTTCTAATCTCAAAAACTTTATTTACAATCGGCTTAAGAAAATCAACATCGTGAGAAACAATTATAAGCGAGCCACTAAAATTTACTAATGCGTCTTGTAAAACCAATTTAGAATTGTAATCAAGATGGTTTGTCGGTTCGTCAAGAATAATTAAATTTGCTTTGGTTAGTAAAATTTTAGCTAAAGCAACGCGACTTTTTTCACCTCCAGAAAGCACTTTTGTCTTTTTGAAAACATCATCGTTTGTAAACAAAAATGAACCAAGAATTGTCCTAATTTGCTGTGGAGTTGATTCAATGGAACTTTGCATAACGCAATCGATAACGTCGCTTTCCAAATCTAAATCAGCAGTTACTTCCTGAGCATAGTACGAAGTAATTGTATTATGACCAACAATCATTTCTCCGCTATTGTAGCCAATTTTTTGAGCAATTATTTTTGCTAAAGTAGTTTTTCCTGCACCATTTGGTCCAACAAATGCAATTTTATCACCACGTTCTACTCTAAAATCCAAATTACTAAAAACAAGATTATCGTCATATTTTTTTGTAAGTGATTTAATATCAATAGGAATTGAGCCACTTCGCGGTGGTTCGGGAAAACGCAGATTTATTTTTCCCTCAAAATCTGGAAGTTCAAGCTCTTCAAGTTTGTTTAGCTGTTTAATTCTACTTTGAACTTGCTTCGCTTTTGTTGCTTTATATCTAAAACGTTCTACAAAATCTTCAGTTTGCTTTCGCTTTCTTTCTTGGCTTTGAAAATTTGCAATTAATTGCTTGTCACGTTCTTCTTTAAATCGCAAATAAGCATCATAATTTCCATTATAAAGAGTAAGCTTTTTGTTGAAAATTTCAAGCGTTCTTTGAGTCAATTTATTCACGAAAAATCTATCGTGTGAAACAAGAAGCAAAGCACCTTTATAATTCATCAAAAAATTAATAAGCCATTGAAGAGAATCGATATCAAGATGGTTTGTAGGCTCATCTAAAAGAATAATATCATGATTTCCGAGAAGAATTTTGGCAAGTTCAATTCGCATTTGCCATCCACCAGAATATGTGGAAACGGGTTGAGAAAAATCGTCAACCGTAAATCCAAGACCTTCGAGCACTTTTTCAATCTGCGAGTTTATGGAATAATAGTCAATTTCGATTTTCTTATTTTCCAAATTGCCAAGCTCATTTATTGCACGTTCTCTTTCAATTTCAGAATTTGATGTATTTATTATTTCGTGAAGTTGCATTTCCGAAACTTCAATTTCTCGCACTTTTACAAGTGATATCTTAACTTCATCAAATACGGAATTTGTTGATGTGTTTAAATACTCTTGTGGAAGGTAACCTGTAGAAATGTTCTTTTGCTTTTGAATTTGTCCAGAAGAAGTTTCTTCAAGACCAGCTATTAGTTTTAAAATGGTTGATTTTCCAGTACCATTTGCACCAACAAGAGCAATTCTATCGCCCTTGTTAATTTTTATGTTTGTGGATTCAAAAAGCGGAACTCCAGTAAATTGGATTGAAACTTCAATTAAATCTATCATATAAAAATTTTTTAATTAACGAATAACAGCAAATTTTGATGTGGTAATTTTATCAACTTCTTCATCAAAAGCTACTAAAAGATAAATTCCACTACTTACAAATTTACCATTTTCATCTTTACCATCCCAAAAAGTTATGCGTCCACCAGGAGTTTCTAGTTCTTTTATTAATTCCCCAGAAATTGATAGAATTTTAATGGTGCTATTTTGCACTAATCCATCAAAAGTAACATATTCGTGAACTCCAATTTGAAACGGACTTGGGTAAGTTAAAATTTTATCAAATTCTTGTTTTGGTTCAAGTGATGATGTTGTTAATGTGCTTAATCCGTAACTTGTTCCAATATAAACAAGACCGGAATTTTCGTCAATTGCCAAAGATAAAATATTATCCGATGGAAGTGGACTATTTTTGCTATCATATTGAGCAATAAGCGAAGAGCCATCAGCGGACATTACAAAAAGTCCTTGATAAGTTCCAACCCATTTATAATTTAATGGATCTACTGCAATTGCGGTAATTGATTGCTGACGCAAACCAAAAACGGACGTAATTAAAGAATTTGGAGAAGCAGTATTTGCAAGAATATTCATTCCGCTCGTAGTTCCAATCCATAATTCACCACGCTTATCAACAGCAATTGCGTTTACGTAATTTGAATTTAATCCATTTGTAGTAGTTAACTGTCCCCAAACATCGTTTGAATTATCCGCTGGCGAGCTATTTTCATTAAAATAAAATAAACCTCTTCCAAGAACATTAAACCACTTTGTGTCATATTCATCAATTAAGCCATCAAGCATAAAATTATCAAGCGTTAATGGAGAAAAAGGGAAAGTATAGTGATACCAAGTTGAATTTGATGTTAATTGAATTAAAGGCTTTCCATCATCTGAAGCATGATTAAAAAACCACAAATCACCTTTGCTATCACGTCGAGCGTTCATTATAACAACAAAATTTGGATAGCCTGGAATTCCAACAAGCTCAGAATTACTTGCATTTAAGTAAGAAAATGTACCATTATTTTCAATTGTAAGTCCCGAACCCCAATTGGAAAGAAACACATTATCACCATCAGCATACACATTATGATAATTATTATTAGGCAGTTCTGGAAAAGTAGTAGTGTTGTAGTTAGTCCAAATTCCATTTTCAAATTTCATAAAACCACGACCAAATTCGTCCTTTCCGGTTCCAACCCACAAAGCTCCATTTTTGTCAACAGTTAAACTTTCGAAGGAATTATTTATTGGTCCATTTGGCATAAAAATTTGACTACTATCGCCATTTATTTTTATTGAACCATTATTTGAGGCAATCAAAATTGAGCCATCACCAGCAACCGCAACTTTATTTAATGTATTTGTTGTGGAATAAATTGATTTATTTGTAACTCCATCATAGCTGTTTAGAGAATTGGTGAATAAAACAAGCAATTCATTTTCAAAAATTTCAATATCTAAAACTGCAGTAGAATAAGCATAAGGCACCCAATTTGTTCCATTAAAAGTAAACAAACCTTTATCAGTTGCAGAAATGATTTTATCATTAAATTTTAAGGTTTTATAAATTTTACTTGCGGCAATATTTGTAGTTGTTAAATAAGTTGTCCATGATTCTGGAGCAAGTAAATTAGTTGCACCATCATTTTGAATAGCAATTCCATAATCAGTTGAAACATAAATTTTGCCATCATAAACAGCACTATTAACACTTATTGAGCTTGGGAAATCTCCAAATTTTGCTGTGGATGAAATAAAGTTAAGATCATCTGTGTTTATTAAAGAGAGTCCAAATTGGGTTGAAATATAGGCTATGTTACCGACAATTAAAATATCATTTATTTGTTTGGAAGTATTTGGTGATTCAAAAATATCTTTAATAGAAACTATTGCTTTATCATTAGGATTGTAAATATCAATCATTCCATTTTGCATACCAAACCAAATATTTCCATTTTGGTCGATACCCGAAGCTGTGATATTTTGGTTGCTCAATCCTTCAGAATTGGTTAAAAATGTTTCAAAATTGCTAGTGGAATTAGAAAAATATCCAGCACCACCAGTTGTTGCAATCCAAAACCCGATATTTGTTGGTGAAATATGCGTAACATTATCCATATTAGCGTAATTTTTCCAAACTCCAATATTTTGTGAAAATAGGGAAGTGGTAAATATAAAAATTAAAATAATAGATTTTTTTAGTAACATATTTTTGCCTTAAATTCAATAATTAGTATTTGAGATAATAAATACAAAAAGTTTAATTATGATTGCATAGATAATTAAAAATGCAAAAAAAAAATAGTTATTTATTTGTCCCAAAATTACAGTTTTTTCATAAAATTATATCGATAAAATAAAACGCTTAAATTTGGCAAAAAATTACGCCAAAATTCGTCCCATTGCATTTAAATTTTTTGGGTCAAGTAAATATCTTCCAAGATTTTCATCATCGCCTTTCATTCCACCATGAAAATCGGAGCCACCAGATTCCAACAAGCAATATTGATTAACAATTCCTTTATAATATTTTTTTTGATAATCGTTGTGCGAAGGATGATTTACCTCAATTCCGTCAACGCCAGAATTTATAAGCGAAAGTAAAATTGATTCTTTCAAATGTCCTGGATGAGCAATAAAAGATAATCCACCAGCATCAGAAATAAGTTTTAATGCACTCTGAGATGAAACGTGAATTTTTCTTTCGTAGGCAGGACCATCGTCACGTAAATATTTTTGGAAAGCTTCGTAAAAATCTTTAACAATTCCTTTTTTCATCATTGCCAAAGCAATATGAGGTCTTCCAACAGCAGAATCTTTAGCAATTTCCAATACGTCATTAATTGTAATATCAAAACCCAAATTTGCTAATTTATCTATCATAATTTTGGCACGTTGAACTCTCTCATCTCTAAAAAAGCTTAAATACTTGTTTAATTCCGAGTTGTCAGTATCAATAAAATATCCAAGAAGATGAACTTCGCGGTCTTCAACATCTGTGCTTATTTCTAAACCGGGAATTACAACAACTCCAATCTCTTTACCGACTTGTGTTGCTTCTTCCAAACCGTTAAGACTGTCGTGGTCAGTAATGCTAACAATGTTGATATTTAAATCTTTTACTTTTTTAATCAATTCTGTTGGTGTATAAAATCCATCAGAAAAAGTTGTATGCATATGTAAATCAATTCGGGGATGTACTTTCACTCAAAAGACTCTTTAAATTTTTCAAAATTGACAATACGGAGTTTATTTCCGTCCATTTCAACAAAGCCACGTTTAGCAAATGAGTGAAGAGTTCGAGAAATAGTTTCGCGGGAAGTTCCAGCCATATTTGCTAGATCTTGTTGCACAGGAAGTTTATCAATTTCTACTACTCCGCCTTTAATTTTTCCAGAATACTCAGCAATTTGTAATAAAACAGTTGCAACTTTACCTTCGGCATCTTTTAGTGAAAGAGCTTTAATTTTCATATCGGCATTTCGCAAGCGTGCTGTTAGCTCTTGCAAAAGAATAACCGAAATTTCAGGATGATCGTGAAGCAATTGCAAAAAATCATTACGTTGTATAAGAAAAACCTCAGATTCTTCAATAGCAATAACATTTGCAGAACGAGCTAAACCGTCTAAAATTGCCATTTCACCAAAAAAATCGCTATCACCTAAAATTGTTAAAATAACTTCGCGTCCATCTGAGCTTGACCGCGAAACTTTAACTTTTCCGTTAAGAATTACAAAAAGAGCGTTTCCAGCATCTTCTTCTAATAAGATTGGTTCCTCTTTGTTGTATTTCCGTTTACTACCAATTTTTTCAATTTTTAGTAAAGTTTCAATTGGTAAATCAGCAAAAATCGGCACATATTGTAAAGAAGCAGATTCTATTTCCATAATATTAACCTAAGTATTTTGAATTAAGTCAAATAAATATTACCAAGATAATCATTTTAAAATTTAAATATAAAATAATTTAATAAGATGAAAGATTAAGTTTGCATTAAGGAAATGGATAACTATCATTTTTCTATAGTAAATGGCAAATATTTTACGCTTATTAGTAAAACAAAATTAAAAGCTATCAATTAATTAAAAGCAAATATATTTATAGCCTAAACTATTTAACTAAAGTGAGAAACAAATCTGAATATATTATATAAAATAGGCTAAATAATTGAATAATTAAGGAAATCTAAGTAATTTTGCATTCGTAAATAAATAAAAGTAATTTTGTTAATAAAAATAAATAATTTAATTAAAACCTAAGATGGAGGAAATAATGGCAGTTAAAATAGGAATTAACGGCTTTGGAAGAATTGGACGTTTAGTTTTTAGACGTGCTATGGAATTAAACGACGTAGAAGTAGTTGGTATCAACGATCTATTAGATGTTGATTATATTGCTTATATGTTAAAATACGATTCAACTCATGGTAGATTTAAAGGTGAAGTTAGCGTAAAAGATGGTCATTTAGTTGTAAACGGTAAAACAATTCGCGTTTCTGCTGAAAAAAATCCTGCTGACTTAAAATGGAATGAAGTTGAAGCAGAATATGTTGTTGAATCAACAGGACTTTTCTTAACAAAAGAAAAAGCTCAATTACACATTGATGCTGGTGCAAAAAGAGTTGTATTATCAGCTCCTTCAAAAGATGATACCCCAATGTTTGTTATGGGTGTAAATAACGAATCTTATGCAGGCGAAGCAATTGTTTCTAACGCATCTTGCACAACTAACTGTTTAGCACCAGTTGCTAAAGTTCTTCACGATAATTTTGGAATTGTTAGTGGTTTAATGACTACTGTTCACGCAACAACAGCAACACAAAAAACTGTTGATGGTCCTTCAATGAAAGATTGGAGAGGCGGACGCGGTGCTGGGCAAAACATTATTCCTTCTTCAACTGGCGCTGCAAAAGCAGTTGGCAAAGTTATTCCAGAACTTAATGGAAAATTAACTGGAATGTCATTCAGAGTTCCAACTCCAAACGTATCAGTTGTTGATTTAACAGTTAACTTAAAAACACCAACTACTTATCAAGCAATTAAAGACGCAATGAAAAAAGCTTCTGAAACAAATCTTAAAGGAGTTTTAGGATATACAGAAGAAGCTGTTGTTTCTAATGATTTTCTTGGTGAAGAAAGAACTTCTGTTTTTGATGCTGAGGCTGGAATTATGCTAAACGAAACTTTTGTTAAAGTTGTTTCTTGGTATGATAACGAATGGGGTTATTCTTGTAAAGTTGTTGATTTAGTTAGATATATGGCAACAAAATAATTGTTTTATAGACGGCATTAGCCGTCTTTTTTTTATTAATTTTAGAGGATATTATGAATAAATTAACAATTGATGATGTTCAATTAAATGGAAAACGTGTTTTAGTTCGTGTTGATTTTAACGTTCCACTTGATGAAAATCAAAAAATTACTGACGATAAAAGAATCACTGCTGCTTTGCCAACTATTGAAAAAATAATCAAAGATGGTGGAAAAACAATTTTAATGAGTCATCTTGGAAGACCAAAAGGCAAAGTGCAACCAGAATTTAGCTTAAAACCAGTTGCAGAAAAATTAAGCGAATTACTAAACAAAGAAGTTAAATTTGCAAACGATTCTATTGGAAGCAGTGTAAATGAGTTAGTTTCCCAAATGAATAATGGCGATGTTTTACTTCTCGAAAATTTAAGATTTCACATTGAAGAAACTGATAATAGCGAAGAATTTTCGAAAGAATTGGCAAGTATTGGTGATATTTATGTAAATGATGCTTTTGGAAGTGCTCACCGAGCACATGCTTCAACCGAAGGTGTTACAAAATTTATTAAAACATGCGTTTCTGGTTATTTAATGAAAAAGGAATTGGATTATCTTCACAGTGCAATTGCTGAGCCAAAAAGACCATTTACAGCCATTCTTGGTGGTGCAAAAATTACTGGCAAGATTGATGTTATTGAAAATCTACTTACAAAAGTTGATACTTTAATAATTGGTGGAGGAATGGCTTACACTTTTTATAAAGCTCAAGGACTCGAAATAGGTACTTCACTTTTGGATGCTGACAAAGTTGAATTGGCAAAAGAAATGCTTGTAAAATTTGAATCTTCAAAAGTAAAAGTACTTCTTCCAAAAGATGTTGTTGTTGCAAGCGAGTTTGATAACAATTCACCTTCAGAAGTTGTAAAAATTGACTCAATTCCAGCCGATAAAATGGGCTTAGATATTGGTCCAGAAACTATTGAACTCTTTTGCAATGAAATTAAAAACAGTAAAACTGTTGTTTGGAACGGTCCAATGGGTGTTTTTGAATTTGACAATTTTGCAACAGGCACAAATGCAGTTGCAAGTGCATTGGCAGAAGCAACCGCAAATGGAGCTATTACAATTATTGGTGGTGGTGATTCTGCTTCAGCAATTAAAAAAGCAGGACTTGCCAAAAAAGTATCTCACGTTTCAACTGGCGGTGGTGCATCTTTAGAATTTTTAGAAGGTAAAATTTTACCAGGTGTAGAAGCTTTAACAAACGCGTAAAAATTAGTTAGTAGTGAACGAATATTTTCGTTCACTACTATTTTATTTTGAGCTTACTTAAAATGATTTCGGTTTTTAAGTAGTTTATCAATTGCTTCAAACAAGGCTACGTTTGCTACAGGTTTGGATAAGTAATAATCTACTCCAGAAGCATAAGCTTTTTGTTTATCACTTTTAAAAGCATGTGCGGACAGACATAAAATTGGAATTTCGCATAATTTAGGAATATTTCTAATTTCACTGGTAAGTTGTAAACCATCTTTGCCTGGTCCCAAAGCAATATCCATAATTATTAAATCGCACACAAAATTACTATAATTAAGATAAAATTCCTCAGCAGAATTACAGCAATGCAATTCAAAATCTTTAAGTATAACTTTCATAGTTTTCTGTGAAAGTAAATCGTTTTCAACAAGTAGTATCTTTTTCATAACTGCCTAATTAAAAATAATTTTAAATTTAGAACCAACGTTTTTTTTGCTTTCTACAAAAATATCGGCATCATTTAATTCACAATATTTTTTTACAATTGCTAAACCAAGTCCTGTTCCGTCAAATTTTCTTGAATAACCTTGTTCTTCTTGACTGAAAGGCTCAAAAAGCTTTTGAAGAAAATTATCCGACATTCCTTGTCCAGTATCAATTACTTCCAAAGTTAATTTGTTTTGTTCATTATCATAAAGCTTGACCAAAACTTCTCCTTTTGAAGTGTATTTAATCGCATTATCGATTAAATTAGCAATTATTTGAGTTACACAATATTCATCGCAGTGAAGAATTGTATTATTAGCTTTCGATTCAAAATTTAGATTAATATTCTTGTTTTTAGCTAAAATTGAATGTTCTTTTATAAGTGGAATGATAATATGTGAAACAATATCTACTTCGCGTTTATATAATTTAAAAGAACCTGTTTGAATTTCTGACATATTTAAAATCAAATCAACTGTTCTTATAATCCTTTTGGAAGCAATATCAACACTATCAAAACAGTACTTAAGTTCTTCATCGAGTGAATTAGTTAACTCTTCTTTTAAGAAAGAGGAATTATTAAGAATAATATTTAGCGGTGTCCTTATTTCGTGCGAAATTTGCGCAAGAAATTCCGATTTAAGCTTTTCGGATTCTTCAGCTTTTTCTTTGGCTAAAATTAACTCCAATTCAGATTTCTTTCGCTCTGTGATATCGCTCTGAATAGCAAAAAATCCTATAATTTTGCCATTATTATCAAGAATTACATCTGTAGAACTTTTAACATCAATCATTTTGCCATTTTTACATTTGTTAATAAGTTCAAATGAATAGTGTTTTTTTTGTAATAAGTTTGACCAAAGTTTTTGGTATCCATCTTCATTCATAGCGCCACTTTTTAAAATTTTTGGAGTAACTTTGCCAACAATTTCTTCACTTGAGTAGCCATATAAATTGGTAAATTCGGAATTAATATATGTGATAATCCCTTCTAAATCGGTCATAAAAATAACATCTTTGGAATTATTAATTGCTAAATTGAGTTTTTGCAGTTGTTCTTCGGTTTTTTTTCTTTCGGTAATATTTCTAAAAACACTTAACGAAAGTGTTGGTTGGTTTTCGATTTCTAAAAATGAGTTGGAAAGTTCCAAAAACAGTTTTTTGCCATTCCAAATTGTTATTTCTCGTTCAATATATTCTGGAATAGTTCTACTAATAAATCGCATTTTATGCTTTGCTAAAATATCTGCGTGTCGCGATTCTTCATAAATACTTGCCATTGGTTTACCTTCAATTTCACTGTGAGGTTTTCCAATTAATTTGCAAAAAGCATCGTTTACTAAAATTACAGTACCTTCTTCATTCGTAATTCTCATTCCGTCAGTACTTTTTTCCCAAACAGACCTAAACTTTTTTTCGCTTTCTTTTAATGCTTTTTGGGCATTTTTTCGTTTAGTTATATCAAACATGTAATGAGTTAGGTTTTCTAATTTGCCTTTTTTATTAAAAGTGCCAATAACATTTTCAATTACTGTAATAGGCGTTCCATCTAATTGAAGATACTCTAATTCGTAATTTTCAACAGCTTTATGTTCATTTACTAATTTAATAAGAGTGTCCCTATCATTTTTATTATGATAAAGTTCTGAAATGTTAACTTTCATTAAATCGCTAACGGAATTAAAACCAAATATTTTTGCCATTGCCTTGTTGCAAAGTAAAAATTTTCCATTTACAGTAGTAATGCAGTCACCCGTAAGGTCGTTTTCAAACAATTGCTTATATTTTAATTCGCTTTCACGTAAATTACTAATTGCTTGTTTACGTTGTTTACGGATTTTAAAATCTTCTAATTCGCGTTTAATTGCTGGAATAAGTCTTGCCAAATTATCTTTCATTAGATAATCGTGTGCCCCACAACGCATTGCATCAACAGCAACACTTTCGCCAATAGTTCCTGAAATAATTATAAATGGAATATCAATATTTCTATTTTTAACTATTTTTAATGCAGATAAACCATCAAAATTGGGCATTACGTAATCACTTAAAATTAAGTCCCACACTTTTGAATCAAGCGCATCATTTAGATCTTCTTTTGTTTGAATGCACAAAAAATCGGGTGCATAACCACCACGATTTAACTCACGTAATATGAGTTCTTTATCGTCATCAGAATCTTCAATTATTAAAACATTTATTGGAATGTTCATATACTACTTTCTATAATGTTAATCGTTTGTTTTGGGTGATTCATTTAGAGCTAACCAATATACTCCAATTTTGCTTGCTACTTCAATAAATTGTACAAAGTCAACTGGTTTTCTAATAAAACTATTAGCACCAAAACCATAACTTGCCAAAATATCTTGCTGTTCTTTTGATGATGTAAGCACTACAATTGGAATAAATTTAGTTCTATCATTTGAACGTAATTGCTTCAAAACTTCAATTCCATCAATTTTGGGAAGTTTTAAATCGAGAATTACTAATGCTGGCAACGCAAATTTAAATGTTCCGTCAGCTTTAGTTCCAAGCAAATAATCTAATGCTTCAGCACCATCGCGTGCAACATCAATATCGTTCACAAGATTATTCTTTCTTAGCGCTCTAATTGTTAAAATCTCATCATCCGAGTTGTCTTCAACTAGTAAAATTATCTTTTTCATTTTTTAATTTACCTCACTATAAACGTTTAATGTAAAATAGAATATTGCTCCTTCATCAACTTTTCCTTCAGCCCAGACTAGACCATTGTGTCTGTGAATTATTCTCTGTACTGTTGCTAAACCAATTCCAGTACCAGAAAATTCTGTTTGCTGATGTAATCTTTGAAAAGTTGCAAATAATTTCTCGTAATATTTCATGTCAAATCCAGCTCCATTATCTTTAACAAAATATACACGATTTTCATTATTATCAACAACTCCAAACTCTATTTTGGCTTCATCTTTCTTCGAAGTAAATTTCCAAGCATTTTCGAAAAAGTTGTAAATAGCAGCTCTAATTAGAGTTGGGTCGGCAATATCAATCATATTTGGAGCAATTATAAATTCGATTTTTCGCTCAGTATCTTGCTCTTGCAATTCATTTTTAATCAATTCTGCAATTTCGGAAAGATTAACTTGAGTAAATTTTATAGGACTTCTTGTAACACGCGAAAGTTTAAGCATATCATCAATTAATCTTGCCATCATTTGAGCAGAAGAGCGAATTCTATCTAAGAAATTCTTCCCTTGCGTGTCGAGTAAATCGTAATAATCTTCTAAAATAGCT